>ENA-OQCS01000666-OQCS01000666.1-human-gut-metagenome-genome-assembly--contig:-NODE-666-length-19159-cov-2.760404_pt1 | contig 19159 bp, 25 predicted proteins | sample MGYA00242757_ERZ504575 | MGnify/ENA primary metagenome ERZ504575 (study PRJEB26092, sample SAMD00036297) | human gut metagenome | host: Homo sapiens | study: EMG produced TPA metagenomics assembly of... | reverse complement strand
AACCGCAGAATCTCTATGTACGGATCGGTACAGTGCTTTTATATGGCTGCTGTCATGCGCGGAAAGCGGCTGGTCGGTCCGATACGGTTACTTTCCGTTTTTCCTTGCCATCACGGTGCTGCTCGGCTTCTGCCAGAAGCATATGAAAAAAACTGCGGCTTGTGTGTCTGGCGCTGGGCAGTATGATTTTCCTGTCATCCTGCGGGGCAGTAGAGCCGGAAAAGCGGCTGTATCCACTGGCGGTTGCCTTTGATTATGTGTCGGAAGAGGCGACTGCGCCGGAAAACAGTGAAACTGGGGAAGAAACCGGGACGGCGGTCAGTGAGAGCGGCGGAGAAAAGGAGACGGCTGGCGGTAAATGGCGCGTCTGGTATGCGCCTGCGAATCTTGCGGTGGTGACCGGCCAGGGAAGGATGAGCAGGAGGAGGGAACCGACGAGGACCCTGCATCGCTGTTCTTTGAAGCGGAGACGTTTGAGGAGATTGCGCAGCAATATGACAGCACAGAGGAATATGATCTCGACACCGGACACGTCCAGGCGATTGTATTTTCCGATGCACTGCTCAGTGACCGGGGACGGATGGAAGAACTGTTGAAGTACCTGGAACAGGACCGTGCGCTTGGGCACAGTGCCTATCTGTTTCACGCAGAAAAACCAGAAGATATCATGGAGCAGAACGGAAAACAGGTGGAGTCTGTCGGTGAGTACCTGTGCGGAATTTATGACAACCGGGTGAAAAGAAAAGAGGCGGTGACACTGGCGGACTTGTGCTATGCGTGGGAAAACGAAAGGAGCATTCTGTGGATTCCGAAAGCGCCGTAAAAGGTTTAAAGTGTATGGAATATCGGAGCGGGCAGTGAGTGTCTGTGTATAAAAGTTTTGAAATCCGGCAAAACTGGAAAAAACAGGAGGCAGCATATGAATGAGAAAAAAGCACAGAGCCGGAAACGGAATCAAAATCAGACACAGAAGAAATCCAGGGACAGGCAGGCGCAGCCCCGAAATACATTTGGGAACCAGTATAGAAGTCAATTCCAGGCGGCATTTCAAATTTTCTGCCGCCGCTGGCTCCCCGTCTGCATTGCGGCGCTGATCCTTTCCGGAACCGCCAATCTTCTCCGCGAGTCCCGTCTGCAGCAGGAAGTCGCTGCAAAGATCGTGCGCTTTCACGTAAGAGCCAACAGCGACTGCGCCTCCGACCAGCAGATCAAGCTTCAGGTACGCGATGCCGTTGCCGAAGAACTGCAGACGATCCTGCACGGAGCCGAAACAAAAGCAGAAACCGAAGAAATCCTGCGTGAAAACGAGCCCTCCATCCGTGCCGCCGCCCTTCAGACGCTGCGCGCAGGAGGCAGTACTGACGATATCACCGTAACGTACGGAAAAGCCAGTTTTGAGGAAAAAGAAACGGGCAATTATATTCTCCCCGCCGGAACGTACGACGCTCTTCAGATCAACATCGGCAGAGCCAAAGCACAACTGGTGTGCATGCTGTACCCGTCCATCTGCTTTTCGGATGCCCTGCGCCCCGTAAACGAGGACGGCGAAAGTGCAGAAAAAGTCGAAAAAAGCCGGATTCCGCTGCAGAATCTGTTGAGTGACGCCGCCTACCGCGAAATCCTGAAAAGTGACTGGATTTCGTTCCGGTTTTTCTGGCGTTAGGCGGATTTTTCGAAAGACTTTCAAGAGAAATGATTGCAATATTCCTCCATTCGGGTTAAAATAATGTATCAGCGACCTATTTTAATCAGGGTCGTGAAATGAAAAAAGAAATGTAAAAATTCAGATATATAATATAGAAATGAACCCCATTCGCATGACAAAAAAAGTAATGCCGGATGAAAAATGGAGGAAAGTATGAAAGCAGACAGACAGGCGCCGATCGGCGTCTTTGATTCCGGTGTCGGCGGACTGACCGTAGTGCGTGAGATTATGCGAAACCTGCCCGACGAACGAATCGTATATTTTGGAGATACCGCGCGTGTGCCGTACGGTTCCAAATCGAAGAACACCGTCATCCGTTATTCCCGCCAGATCGTACACTTTCTGGAAACCCAGCAGGTCAAGGCAATCGTCATCGCCTGCAACACCGCAAGTGCGCTGGCACTCGATACGATCGAAAAAGAGATTGATCTCCCGATCATCGGCGTGGTAAAACCGGGTGCACAGATGGCCGTCGAGACGACGCAGAACAAGCGCGTCGGCGTCATCGCAACCGAGAGCACTATTCAGAGCGGCCTCTACCAGCAGCTCATTACCGAGGCAGATCCGGCGATCACCGTTTACGGAAAACCGTGTCCGCTGTTCGTGCCGCTCGTGGAAGAGGGCTGGACAAAAGATCCGATCACCGAGGAAGTGGCGCGCCGCTATCTGGCAGAGATTCTGGATAAAGACATCGACACGCTGATTATGGGATGCACCCACTATCCGCTGCTGCGTTCTCTGCTGCGGAAAGTAGTCGGAGAAAAAGTAACACTCGTCAACCCGGCATACGAAACCTCACAGGCACTGTGCAGACTGCTGCGGGAGCTGGATCTAGAGAATCCTGGAAACGATGAGCTGGGCCGTCAGAAATACCAGTTCTTCGCAAGCGACGGCGTGGAGCGGTTCAATGCTTCGCACATTCCGTTCTGCCGGAGCAGATCAGCGATACGAAACAGGTACAGATTGAAAACTATTAAAAACGACATACAGAAAAGAGAGAGGAACATCAGAAAAGGATGGAAAAGACGTACTCATCAGCATCCGCGGACTGCAGTATCTGATGGATGAGGAATCCGGCGAACAAGAACCGGTGGAGGTTATGACGACGGGTTCGTACTACAAGAAAAACGGCCATCACTTTCTGATCTACGACGAGGCAACCGAAGGCTTTGACATGATGACGCACAACATGATCAAATTTACGGAAAACGCCCTCGAGGTGCGCAAGCGCGGCCTCATTGATGTCCATATGATTTTTGAGGAGGATAAAAAGAACATTTCGTTTTATCACACGCCATATGGCATGATCAACATGGGAGTTGCGGCGACGAAGGTCAGAATGAAAGAGACGCCGGATCAGATTTTACTGAAGGCAGAATACGCGCTCGACATCAACGACAGCTACGTGGGGGACTGCGTAATCGATATCGAGGTAAGACCGCGGGAAGGCGGAAAACTGAATTTATAAAAAATACCCGGGAAGAATGAAAATCATTCAACTCGGGTATTTTCGCGAGCAACGAGCCAAAGTCCGGGCTTGCACGAGACCTTGGCGACTGCCGCGAAAGCAAAAAGAAACACGCAAAGCGTGTTTCTTTTTGTTTCAGATGAAATTTTATTTCTCCTCGCCGCGTGCCTTGCGGAGCATTTTCTGCCAGAAGCCGTTTTTCTTTTCCGGCTGCTCTAAAGAACCGCGGATGCCGCGAACGCCGGTGATGTAGATACCGCTTACGGTAGCTTTGACTTCTTTTTTCACCGGGATCTGATCGAAGATAGCAGCGTCGCAGATCAGGGTCATGATTCTCGGACCGACTTTTGCTTTGACGATCGGCAGTTTTGCACGACGCATCATTTTCGGTGTCTGGTCGATGACCATCTGTGGAAGTCCGGAATCTTTCATGCGAAGCTTTTTCTTATCTATGATCAACATGGAGACAGTCTGTTTCATGGCCTCCATTTGTTCCTGCTGTGCGGCCTGTTTTGTCTGTGCTTTTTTACCGAAGTAATACAGCAGACCAAGGATGACAGCGATGACAGCTAATACGATTAATACGATAATCCAGGGTTTCATCCCTCTATTCCTCCTCTGCAAAAAATAATGTGGGCATCGGAACATACAATGCCAGTCTATGAACATTCTAACATTGATTTCGGCAAAACGCAAACACATTTTAGCGCAATCCAGGCGATTTTACGGTCGAAAATCATAAGAATTTCTAAAATCGGAGCCCCAGCCTTTTTTTACCAGACAAGTATGGTAAAATGAGATTTACAACGCGCCGGGAACGGCGTAGTATGGAGGAAAATTCAAGAATGAAAAGAAAAGCAGCAGTCATGCTTCTGCTCATGACACTGGGAGCAGCCAGTGTGAGCGGATGTGGAAAAAACAATACAACAAGCAGCAGTTCCGTATCAAGCGCAAGCAGCACAAGCGCTTCCTCAGCATCCGATGCGTCGAGCGCAGGCAGCACATCGTCCGACAGCACAGCTTCTGAGGAATACGCTTCCCCGAGTGATGTAGACGGGATTCCGGTTGTCGATGAGGAAGTTGATCCGGCAGAGTGTGTAACGCTTGGAGATTACAAAAAGCTGACACTGGAAAAGAAAGTAGAGCAGGTAACGGATGATGACGTACAGACGGCAATTATGGCAGAGACAGCTGTCACCATGGACGATCCGGACGCCACCGTACAAAAAAGGCGACACCGCCGATATTGCCTATGTTGGAAAAGTTGACGGCAAGGAGTTTGACGGCGGAAGCAGTGATTCCTACAATCTGGTGATCGGATCCGGTACCTTCATCGATGGATTTGAGGATGGTGTCATTGGAATGAAAACAGGGGAGACAAAGGATCTGAACCTGAAATTCCCTGACAGCTATCAGAGTACCGATCTGGCAGGAAAAGACGTTGTGTTTACCGTTACGGTAATGCGTTTACCCGCCCGGCAGAAAACATTGACGGATGGGAGCTCGATGATGCATGGGTAGCAAAAAATACAGATTACAGTACTGTGGAGGAATACCGTGCCGGAAAACGCGCAGAGCTGGAGGCTGCAAATGAGACGACAGCGGAAAATAATCTGCAGAATGACGCGATGCAGCAGATGGCAGACGGCTGTACGTTTCACAAAATTCCGAAATCCTATATCACCCTTGGCGAAGAGGATTACGATAAACGGTATACCACTTATCTTCAGAATTACGGCATTTCCCTGGACGACTATCTGGAGCAGTATGCGGACAGAGCAACCTACAATCAGGAGAAAGCAACGTATGCAGGAACGATGGCAAAAAGTGCCCTTCTTCTGGATGCCGTAAAAGAGGCAGAAGGCTGGACTACAGATGACCAGGATTACCAGCAGATCTTAAACGACGAGGCAGCCAATGCCAATATGTCGCAGGAAGATTTCCTGAAAGCAGCCAATGACTATTACGGGGAAGATACGGTAGTGCGCAATATCATGATGGAGCGCATGATCAATATGGTTCTCGATAATGCAACGGTCAATACTGTGACTGTGGATGCAGACGGAAATACAGTAGAATAAAAAGAGAAATCACCCGACAGGAGTAAAAATTTCTGTTTTCCGGGGTGATTTAGCCGAATCAAGTAAGTCCCCTGCTTCAATTGCGAAAAGCAATAAGCAGTGGGTGGGGACTTGCTTGTATCAGGAGGAGTGCAAGCTCCTTCTGATAAACTGCGGAGCAGTTATTCAGTTATGAGCAAGTAGCGAAGCGGATTGCGAATATCCGCTTCGCATGTGGGAAACGAATTATGTTCGTTACGCCATGATTTTGCGGAACAGATCCTTTAGATCTTCTACGCTTGCATCCTTCGGGTTGCCCGGTGCGCAGGCATCTGCGTGTGCGGAATCTGCAAGGAACTGCAGATCTTCTTCTTTGACTGCCTCGAGAACAGATGGGATTCCAACGTCTGCGGACAGCTTCTTAACAGCATCAATCGCTGCTTTTCTGTACTCTTCCTGAGACATTTCGTCTACACCTGCAACGCCCATGGCACGTGCGATTTCACGGTATTTCTCACCGGTGCACTCCTGGTTGTATTCCATAACGATCGGAAGCATCATGGCACATGCAACACCGTGTGGGGTATCATAAACAGCACCAAGGTGTGTGCCATGGAGTGAGCGATTCCAAGACCTACGTTGGAGAAGCCCATACCTGCGATGTACTGGCCAAGAGCCATTCCTTCGCGTCCCTCTTTGGTGTTTGCGACAGCACCGCGCAGAGATTTGGAGATGAGTTCGATGGCTTTGAGATGGAACATGTCAGTCATTTCCCATGCAGCTTTTGTGGTGTAGCCTTCGATTGCGTGAGTCAGAGCGTCCATACCGGTGGAAGCGGTCAGCCTTTCGGCATGGAGGACATCATATCCGGGTCAACAACTGCGATGATCGGCATATCGTGCGGGTCAACGCATACGAATTTACGTTTTCTCTCTACGTCGGTGATAACGTAGTTGATGGTAACCTCTGCAGCAGTACCGGCTGTAGTCGGAACGGCGATGATCGGTACACACGGATTTTTGGTCGGTGCGGTGCCTCAAGGCTTCTGACATCCTCAAACTCCGGGTTTGCGATGATGATACCAATGGCTTTAGAGGTATCCATAGAAGAGCCGCCGCCGATGGCGATCAGATAGTCAGCGCCGGATGCCTTGAAAGCTTCTACGCCGTGTTTTACGTTTTCGATGGTCGGGTTTGGCTTGATATCGCTGTAAAGCTCATAGTCGAGTCCGTTTGCGGTCAGAATATCGGTTACTTTGGAAGTAACGTTGAATTTAATCAGATCCGGGTCAGAGCATACGAATGCTTTTTTGAAGCCATGTGCCTTTGCCTCGTTTGCGATTTCGGCAATAGCGCCTGCTCCGTGATAAGAGGTTGCATTTAAATTAATACGATTTGCCATGATTGAAAAACTCCCTTCTAAAATGAATGAATGGTTTTACTGAACTTGTTATTATATTAACAAATCCGGAAGGGAAAAAGAAAGTGACAGAAGAAGCGAAGTGTAACACTTTAAAAAAAATCGCCATTGTGACAAAAACAACAGAACAAAATTTGTGAAAAATAACCAGAGCGTGTCTGAAAAACCATTTCCGCAATCTGCAAGCCCCACTTTGACACGCGCTCTAAGAGAGCAGCTGCAGATTCCGGAACAGTTTTTTAAGTCTTCCGGCATTGCCCGGACGAGAAGAGCTGCAAACTCGGAAGGTGTCAGATCCATGCCGGTAAGCACCCATTTTACGGTCATGGTGATGGAACCCTGACAGTACATTTCGAGAAGAAAATGCATTTCCGGTGAAACCGGACTGCCGCTTTTTTCGTGAATCAGATTTTCGTAGAACGCGAGAATCAGATCGAAATCGTGCTCACGCAGAGAATTCTGTTTGTCGTAGCGGAAGGCCGCGGCGAAAAAAGCTTTTTCTTTCTGAATATAGGTAAATTTCTTTTCCAGACTGTCAAAAACAGTCGTTCCGCGCCCCATATGTTCGAAGGATTTTGTCAGTAATTTATCAAAGTACCAGTTGATCAGATCGTATTTGTCGAGAAAATTGCGGTAGAAGGTCTGGCGGGTAACACCGCAGATTTCACAGATCTGGCGCACGGTGATCTCTTCAACGGGTGTTGTTTTCATGCACTCCTTCATGGATTCGGCAAGACGGTATTTTGTTTTTTCTCCTTTGGGAGCAGATACGGTGGAATGGATCATCCGGGTAGTTTCCTTTCGCTTCGAAAATTGTAACTATGCAGAGTTATGCATATATTATAACGCGAATCCGAAAAAATAAAAAGCCCTGAACATGTTCCGGAGATAAGATACAGGAACATATTCAGGACGATTTTGCCTATTTTCTTTTGTTTACGGCCTGTCCGACACAGTAGCATACAGCGGCAACAACCATGCCGTTGATGGAAGCGATGCCCCAGTGTAAGAGGTTCGCAACAATGGCACCGAGAATGACACCGGCAACCGCAAACCAGTCTACGGTTTTAAGCTTCGGCTGATCGGTTTCAAAGTCCTTTTTGTTCATGAAGTAGGCGAGCACCAGAATCATGCCGACCGGCGGCAGGGTACAATTCAGAATGTTGAGCCAGCCGCAGAAGTTGTAGTACAGCCATACGGAGGCAACCGTTCCGATGATACCGGAAAGGAGAACCATCGGTTTTTTCCTCTGATGGAAGATGTTGGCAAGACCAAGACCTGCGGTATACAGAGCGTTGTCGTTTGTAGTCCAGATATTAAGACCGAGAACGAGAACAGCCAGGTAGAACAGGTTCAGGCGGACCATAACCTCGAAGATATCGTTTCCGCCGACAAAGATCGAGGAAACGGCACCGAAGAAGAACATCAGGGAGTTTCCGATGAAGAAGGCCACAACCGTGGTGATGGCACCCGCTTTTCCGTCCTTTGCAAAACGTGCGAAGTTCGGGGTTGCGGTTCCGCCGGAAACGAAGGAGCCGATGACAAGACCGGCACCGCCGATGATAGTCAGAGATCCGCTGGATTTGGCAAACTGATCGATGATCGTTCCGTCGCCTCTCATTACGGCCATGACCATGGCGATCGTTCCGAGAATGGCAACACTTGGTACAGCGATATAGCTGACGATGGTCAGAGATTCAATACCAAAATAGGCAGAGGCGGTCATGCAGACGCCGGCAAGAATAACAAGTCCCCACTGTGCCGCAGTGCTTCCGCCGAGCAGCTCCTTGGAAACCGGAATTGCAAACATGGCAAGACCGACACCAAACCATCCGATCTGCGTAAAGCTGGTCATGGCTGACGGCAGATAGGAACCTTTTTCGCCAAAGGCTCTCTGGGACAAAAGATCAAGTGACAGACCGGTTTTTGCACCGACGTAGCCGAGCAGACCGGTATAAATACCAAGAATGATTCCACCAAGATCAGTGATCCCAAAAAGCCCCAGAAATCGAGCCGTCAGCGAGCTGCTGGCCGACCCACATGCTTGCCGAGAAGAAGGTGAAGCCAAGCATGATCATAAACATGGTTACTACATTTTTCCGGGCAGAAGACGGAACCGCGCTGTCCGCGAAGTCAACATCTTTTACTTTCTTTTCTTTTCCATAATATCTCCTGAAAACTGTGATTACGGTTCGCCGAATTCAGCGAACCGTAAGAAATGGTTTTTTGTTACAGCATGTATTTGCGAAGTGCTGCGGTAAATTCTTCGATTCGTTCAGCCGCAATTTCTTTCAGGGTAGCATCGCCAAGGCTTGCAATGTAACCTTTTTCCTGGCGGTACAGCATTTGGCCACGCGTTCATCGATTTCTTCGTAGTGATTGATGTGAATCCACTCTTCGTAGGATGCGTCAAGCGGGCAGCCGAGCTTCTCCTCGAGCAGTCTGGTAAGTCGATCCGGTCGGCCCTCTCCAACATTTTATTCCAGAAGTCGAGAACCTCCTCGACATGCTCATGGATTTCATAGCGTCTTGCACCGCCGTCGTAGATGATGCATTTTTCAAACAGCGGATCACGCATGGAAAGCGTTTCTCTTCGGAACTCCGGTGCAATGATACCGTCTTTCCAGTAGAAATCGACATCCGGCAGATTGATTCCGGATACGCCCCTGTCCTGATAGGTGCTGAAGATTCCTTCGTAATATACTGTGATAAAGCCTTCAAACTCCGGCCAGAACTCACGGATTTCTTTGGTGAGACGTTCCAGAATCTTGATTCCGGTTGTGCCGCCGATCGTAAAGATGATAATGTTGCGAAGGGAAGCACCATGCTCACGATAGAAATCGGTTACGTAGCGCAGGCAGTGGATCAGCGTCTCACCCGTTGCGATGATATCGCCGATCAGAAGTGTGCTTCCCGGAACCATCGTCAGCTTGCTGTACTTGATTTCCAGTCCTGCGATTTCTTCCTCTTTAAAGACACGCTCACTTGACAGAAAGCTGATGTCATGTACACGAATGTGTTCGCGGTAGCAGCTTTCCTCCAGCGGATAATTCAAAGCACCGCGCAGGATGGAAAGGATGTTGGCTGCGGTTACTTTTCCCTGCTCTTTAAAATAATAAAGCATCTGTGAAGTGGACGGGATCAGGCAGTGATAAACCTCATACCCGACAACCTCCGGTGTGTTCAGAAGTTTTCTTGTCTCTGCTTCGGAAACGACATAGTATTCGTTTTCATAATCGCCGCCTGCGAGGCGGTAGCAGTCCACGCCCTGTTCCGAAAACTCCGGCACCAGTTTTACTTCATTCCATTTTTCCATTCAAAAGTTCCTCCCGGTTTTCCCTCTTTGGTAAACATCATATAGGTAGTTCATTCTGTTTGCTATAAACTTTTAACAGTGTAAGGTGTAGCAACCTGATTGTCAAGGGAAAAGGCGAATTTACATGATTTTCTTACCGAAGAAGGGAATGCGCCGCGATAAAAGGAATTTTACCGGGTTTTGCCTTCTCCGGAAAAATATTCCTTTGTAAGCTCCACAACCTTGCCCGAAAGCAGGAAGAGCGCAATCAGGTTTGGGATCGCCATGAGACCGTTGAAGGTCTCGGCAATGCTCCACATCAGGCCGAGGTTTGCGGTGGCACCAAGGATGGCAACCAGCGCATAGGCGGCCATAAAATATTTTGTGATTCTTTCGGAGAATAAAAACTCGATGCAGCGTGCACCGTAAGTCCCCATCCGAGAATCGTGGAAAAGGCGAAGCAGCACATCGCGAACGCGGTGAGCAGCGAAACCCAGTTTCCGTATGTAAGGGTAAAACCGCTGATGGTCAGCTCTGCGCCGGCAGCCTGTCCGTAGGTGATGGAAGTACCGCTGCAGAGAATAACAAGTGCAGTTAAGGTACAAATCACGATCGTATCAGTAAATACCTCAAAGATACCGAACATACCCTGTTTGACCGGCTTTTTTGTGTCGGCACAGGCGTGCGCGATCGAACCGGTACCAAGACCTGCCTCGTTTGAGAAAATACCGCGGGACACACCTTTTTTCACACTCATGAGCATGCTTCCGACGATACCGCCTGTAACAGCAGAGGGACGGAAGGCGCCCTCAAGGATCGATACGAAAACAGACGGAATCCGGTTGAGATTCAGCAAAATTACACCGATGGCAAGGACAATATAAAACAGAGCCATAAACGGAACGAGCTTTTCTGTTACCTGTGCGATCCGTTTGACACCGCCGAGCAGGATCAGCGCTACGAGTGCCGCAATGATGATACCCTGAATCAGGTTGGAGGTCGGGATCGCGTCCTTTGAGATCACATGGTAATTCATCAGTGCGGAGTTGACTGCGGTTGTGATGGTGTTGACCTGCGTTGCATTTCCGGTTCCGAACACAGTCAGTACACCGAAAGCAGCGAAAAGATAGGCCAGAAAATGCCATTTTTTGCTGAGACCGTTTTTGATGTAATACATCGGTCCGCCGACGAGTTCCCCGTTGGCATTTTTCTCGTGATAGAAAACAGCCAGTGTTACCTCGGCAAATTTCGTACACATGCCGAGCAGAGCGGAAACCCACATCCAGAACACGGCACCGGGTCCGCCGATAGCGATAGCGCCGGCAACACCGGCAATATTACCGGTACCAACCGTGGCAGCAAGTGCTGTACAGACCGCCTGGAACGGTGTAATTGCGCCATCGGAAGCATCTCTTTTGCGGAACATTCTTCCAAGCGTTGTGCGGATCGCATACGGGAATTTTCGAATCTGGAGAAAACGGGTGCGCAGACTCAGGTAAAGGCCGACACCGAAAATACAGATCATAGCCGGAACACCCCAGATAAAATTGTTCACGGCATTGTTGATGGTTTCAATCAGTTGGAGCATAGATACCTCTTTCTTGAACCCTTTTTCGAATACACTCTGGTTTGCGGGCATGTTCTTTGAAACGGGCTCTGCTGTTTGATCAGTGAGAAAGCAGCTGCCGGTTTGCAGCGTAAAAACCGGCAACTGCAGTACATAATGAAAAAGTATATCATCTCATCTGCAATTTTCAAGTTTTTCCGGAAAAACCGAAAAAAAATAGAAAGAATCCGGCGAAATATGATAGAATAGAAAAAAATGGAAAAGAGGTTAAAGGGTATGTTTCAGGTAATTGATATGCACTGTGACACAATTCCTGCGCTGCAGTGGAAGGAAAAACAGGAGCATCTTGCGGATGCGGATCTTCAGATCAATCTGGATAAGCTGGAAAAGGGCGGCAGCCTCTGCCAGTGCTTTTCTTTGTTTACGTTCCTGAAGGGACTGAAAGACGAAACGCCGTTTGAGCATGTGAGAAAGCTGGCTGATCTCTGGAAATCAGAGGTGGAACGGTATCCGGACCGCATTTGTCAGATCAAAACGTATGCGGATCTGATGCAGGTACAGAAGGAAGGAAAAATAGGCGCGGTGATGACCGTCGAAGAGGGTGGTGTTTACGAGGGAAGTATTGAAAAACTGCACACACTGTACGATTTCGGCGTGCGGATTTCCACACTGACCTGGAACTTCCCGAATGAACTCGGATTCCCAAACCCGGCGCAGGAAGAGGGAAAGCCATATCTTCCGGATCTTGAAAACGGGCTGACGCGACCGGTATTACCTTTGTCGAGGAGATGGAGCGGCTCGGCATAGTGATCGATTTATCACACTTAAATGATGCCGGAATCCGCGACGTTTTTGCACATACGAGAGGTCCGGTCATTGCATCTCATTCCAATGCGCGCGGTGCGTGCTTCCATCTGCGAAACCTTTCAGATGAAATGATTCGTCAGCTCGCAGAGCGTGGCGGCGTCACCGGTATCAATTTCTGTCCGTCGTTTCTGCGCGAGGAGGAGCCGGCGGCGAAAAAGGCATCGACGATGGATATGGTACGCCATATGAAGTATCTGCGAAACGTCGGCGGCATCGACATCATCGGCCTTGGAACCGACTTTGACGGTTTCAGCGGCAAGACGGATGTGCCGGACGCTGCGCATATGCAGCATCTCGCAGATGTGATGAGCCACGACGGTTTCACCGATGAGGAGATCGAGAAGGTCTTTTCCAAGAATGTACTTCGGGTGTTTAGAGAATGCTGGAAATAAAACTACAGCTCCGGTGATGCCGCCAGAAGCTCCTTTGTATAATCATTCTGCGGATGCGCAAACAGTTCTTCCGTCTCCGCGTTCTCCACAATCCGGCCTTCTTTCATCACGAGAACCCGGTCGCACATCTGATAGATCACGTTGAGGTCATGCGAGATAAAGAGAATCGAGAGCTGAAGCTCCTCCTGAAGCTGAACCATCAGCTCCATGATCTGCTTCTGAATCGTCACATCGAGAGCGGAAACCGGTTCGTCGGCAAGGATCAGGCGTGAGCCCTGGATCAGTGCGGCCGCGATGCTGACTCTCTGGCGCTGGCCGCCGGAGAGCTCATGCGGGCGGCGTTTCAGGTGCTCTGCGGAGAGACCGACTCTTTCAGCCATCGCAAGAACCCGTTTTTTTCGTTCTTCTTTCGGAACCTTCTGCATCCGAAGCGGTTCTTCTAAAATCCAGGAGATTTTCTTCGCCGGATTCAGGGAGGAAAACGGGTCCTGGAAAATCATCTGCGGATGGTCGACCTGCGAAATTATTTCGCCCTCATCTGGGCGGATAAATCCTAAGATCACTTTGGAGAGTGTCGATTTTCCGCATCCGCTCTCTCCGACGAGACCGAGAATTTCATTTTCATGAAGCTCGAAAGAGATATCATGAAGCACCGTTTTTCTCTGCTTTCCCTCCTGATAGGAGGCAGAAATATGGCTGACTTTCAGAATGTTGTTCGGACTGATTTCTTCCATGGGTTATTCCTCCTTTTCCGCAGGCGGAGCAGCTTTTTTGTCAGAGCCTGTCGGCCATTGAGCTGTTGGAGCGATTTTGATTCGCTTTCGCAGCGATGTTCGTCGGTTCGGAATTGCATCGAGCAGGCGGCGGGTGTAGTCTTCCTTCGGGTGGAAAAAGACATCGTCTACACTGCCGGATTCCACAATCGTCCCATGATTCATGACGATGACCCGGTCACAGAGCGAACGGATGACGCCGAGGTCGTGTGAGATAAAAAGAATCGCCGTGTGATGGCGTTCATTGATTTTTTCAGCAGCTTTAAGATCTGCGACTGAATCGTCACATCAAGAGCTGTTGTCGGCTCGTCTGCAATCAGAAGCTTCGGTTCTGTAATAGCGCCGCAGCGATCATCACCCTCTGGCGCTGACCGCCGGAGAGCTGGTGAGGGTATTTTTTGCAAAGCTTTTCCGGGTCGGGAAGCTCGACCTCATGCATTATGGCAAGAACCTTTTCATGACGTTCTGCCGGTGTGCAGCTCTCATGGATCAGCAGTCCCTCTGCAATCTGTTCTTCGATGGTCAGAACCGGATTTAAAGAGGTCATCGGTTCCTGAAAAATCATGCTGATTTCTTTTCCGCGGATGCGCTGCAGATCCTGGCTGGAAGCGTGCGCAACGGAAGAATCTTCGTAGAGAATTTCTCCGCCGGATACGGCGGAATTTTCCTTTAAAAGGTGCAGAATGGAGAGCGCCGTCTGGGTTTTGCCGGAACCGGATTCCCCGACAATGCCAAGCGTCTCACCTTCTTCTAAGGAAAAGGAGATGCCTTTTACCACTTCGGTCGGTGGCGTGGTATCGTAAAATGCAATTTTTAAGTCACGTACATCGAGAAGTGCCATATCAGTTACCGCCTTTCTTCTGTAATCCGTCGCCGAGGAGCGATACGCCAAGCGCCAGTAAAATGACAGCAAGACCGGGGAAAACAGAGCCCCAGGGAGCAGTCATCAGATACGTCTGGGATTCTGAGAGCATCCGTCCAAGCGAGGCATCGGGCGGCTGGACACCGATGCCGAGAAAGCTCATGCCGGCCTCGGAGAGAACGGCGTTGTTGAAACCGATTGCTGCCATCGAAAGAAGGGACGGGACCGTATTTGGCAGGATATGTACAAATATGATCCGAAGATGGGAAACACCCATCAGACGGGCACTTTTGACATAGTCCATATCTTTGCGTGCGAGAAATTCGCTTCTGGTGATACGTGCAAAGCTCGGAATGAATACGATACCGAGTGCAAGGATCACGTTGTATTTGCCGGGACCCAGCAGCGCGATAAATACCAGCGCCAGCAGGATTCCCGGAAAGGAAACAATGACATCGTTTATGCGCATCAGGATTTCGTCAATCCATCCGCCAAAATACCCGGTGAACGCACCGACGAGGACACCAATGGTTCCGCCGAGCAGCAGAGTAGCGAAAGCGACGAAGAAGGTTGTACCGGTTCCTTTTAAGACGCGGCTGAAAATATCGCGTCCAAAGTGATCGCAGCCGAACGGGTGCGACAGAGATGGAGCAGCAAACTTGGCTGCGCCGTTCATTGCATCCGGGTCGTACGGTGTGTAGAAAAAGCCGATCAGAAGAAACAGAAGCATAAAAGCGGTGAGAACAGCTCCGATGATCAGCGTGAGATTGCGTTTCTTTTTCATAATGAAAACCCTTTCGTTTGTCGTGGGCGCTCCCTGCGACCTTTCGGTCGCAGGGAGCGGATGATCGAAAGCTCCCGTCAGTCTTTTACGCGGATGCGCGGATCAATTCTGCCATACAGCAGATCTACCACGAAATTGATGATAACAATGAGGGCGGCGATCAGTACAAGGATGCCCTGAACCACGGGGTAATCGCGGTTGGAGATCGAAGTGATCAGAAGATTGCCCATGCCCGGAATCGAAAAAACCTGTTCCAGAATAATGCTGTTTGCCACAATATCTGCGATTGTCATGCCCCAGAAGGTCAGTACCGGAATCAGGGCGTTTTTCAGCACATGGTGATACATAACGCGGCGTGTACTGTTTCCGCGGGAATAGGCGGTGCGCACATAGTCGGCATCGAGCTGCGAGAGCACAGAGCTGCGCAGCATTTTGACAGCCATGGAACAGCGCGGAAGTGCAATGGCGGCAGACGGTGCAACAAGATAACCGATAAAACCGGAAAAATTTTCAGAAATCGGCACATAGGCGCCCGGCTGAAACCATTTGAGAATCAGACCGAAAAGATACGTGATCAGAATACCGATGAAAAATCCCGGCACAGACATGATCACCTGATTGATTGTCATGATCAGCCGGTCCAGATGCCTCCGGCGTGCTGTGCTGTGAAAATGCCGATGGGAATCGAGACAACAAGGATCATCAGGAATGCGATAACGGTGATAGCGATGGTAATCGGAACTTTATCGCGGATCAGTTCTCCGACCGGCATCGAGTACGAATACGAGGTGCCGAGATCTCCATGAAAAAAGCCGGTTACCCACGAAGCATACCGTTCCAGAACCGGCCGATCCAGTCCCATTTCCTTCTGCAGAGCCTCAATCCGCTCCGGCGTCGCCTCCGTTCCAAGCTGCGATTTGCCGCATCTCCGGGTATGACGGAAAGGCAAAGAACGATAAAAAGGATACAAGAAGCAGCGTAAGAAGGAGAGAGCCGAATTTCTTTGCAATGTATTTCATGAATGGAAATTCCTCCTTGTGTAATGTAGGATACTCCGGGAATTTTTCCCGGCTTATAAAAGCAGGCACAGAAAAGCTTCGGGCGTATCGGCTGAAGGTTTTCGTGCACGTCATTTTTATTGTAGACAATGCAGGTGTAAATAGCAAGATAAAATTGGAATATCTCGAATTACAGAATAACAGGAAAAGGCCTCTTGCATAACCTGTGCGGATGATGCAAAAAGCCTTTGATAAATTGCCTTCGATAAATCCCCTGTTTAGTTTTCCATTTCCCGTCCGAGGTACGTTGCCGCTACCTGGAGGAGCTTCTTTTCCGTATCGCCCGGCAGGGACTCCCTGTCTTTGCCGCAGAGAATGACCGAACCGATGGCATCACCGGAGGAGAGAATCGGAAAATGAGCTCCGGCAGAGGAGTAGTATTGTCTGTGTTTTCCAAAATTGAAAAATAAGCCTTTTCACCGGGACGCGCAAGTACTGTTTTCCGGTTCAGAATCGCTTCCTCCAGCCGGCTGCTGATGGACTTGCCAAGATAATTTTTCTGTTCCGGCCCGTTTGCCGCTACAATCTGTTCCTGATCCGAAACACAGACGAGACATCCGGTCACCGTTGAAATCGATTTTGTAAACCCTGCTGCGCATTCCGCCAGCTCTTCGATCGGTGAGTATTTTTTCAGGATAATCTCACCCTCCCGTCCGGTATAAATTTCCATGGCCTGTCCCTCCCGGATCCGCATCGTGCGCCGGATTTCCTTGGGAACTACCACACGCCCCAGATCATCAATCCTTCGAACAATTCCCGTCGCTTTCATATGAAAAATTCCTCCTGTTTCCGCAATGTACTTCCATAATTTGTACTGTATGGGTAGTATGTGGAAAAACAGGTGGAATTATGCATGGAAAAAGAAACAGTATTCCGCTGTTTGCAGCAATTTCGGAAAAATACAGTGGAACAGCAGTGGTTAGTCTGGTTGCTCCTTTTACAGAAGACTGCGGTCTTTTCCGAGATAGAACAAAGCGATCGTATCCGGTCCGACGTGGCTTCCGGTGCAGTAATCGTAGGAAGTATTGATAAATTCACGCACCTTCACTCTTTTCTGGATTTCTTCCATCATATAAAGAGATTCCTCATAGGCATCTGCATGTGCGATTCCGACGATCTGGTTTTCCGGGTCTTCGATCGTTTCACAGAAAAGACGAATCAGTCATTTAAAACGGCCTTGCGTCCGCGGACATTCTTATAAGAAACGATATAGCCATCTTCATTTCCACGCAGAATCGGTTTGATTTTCAGCATATTTCCGACCACAGCGACACTTCCCTTGATTCTTCCGGTGCGGGAAAGATATTTCAGATCGCCGACGGTGAAAATGCCGTTCATTTTGCCGACGTAGGTTTCCAGAAGATCTGCCGCTTCGTCTACGTTCATGCCCCGATCGCGCATTTCGCTGGCATAGATGGCGAGGATGCCCTGTGAAGAGAGGCATTCAGGGAATCGACGAGGCGGATTTTACGTTTTCCGCCGTATTCCTCAAGAAGCTCCTCGGCAGCAAGTCTTGCGGAGTTATAAGTTCCGCTGATGTTTTTGCTTAAGGAAAGATAGATGACATCCTGATCTGCCTCAAGAGCGGTGCGGAACGCATCCGCAAAATTTGCGGTGCTGATCAGTCCGGTCTTGATTTCACAGCCGGTGCGCATGGCATTGTAATATTCTTTTCCTTTGGAAAGCTCCTCTTCCGGTGACAGATCCGGGTCGAAGCAGACCAGCTCTTTTCCATTCACAAGATTGACGAAAGAAACGACATGGATATCGTATTTTTTCGCAGTAACAGCAGGCAGATTTGCCGCTGAATCAACAAAAACCTGAAACATAAATAAAATTCTCCTTTGTAGTGTAAATGTCCCCCAAAATGATGTAACTTTTGATAAGCATTGTAGCACATTGTATCACCAAAGAAGAGAGATTTCAATGGAGGATAGACAACACACTGCAAGGGAGTGTGCCGACAAGTCGATTCCTGAAATCATCTGTTTTCGGAAGAAATTTGACCAGGTATCAATGCATAGTAATAATGACCAAAAACGGCAGACGTATTTTTAGTAAAAACCGCTTTTGAAATAAAATCGTTTTATCTATAAATGAGCAAGTTCGTGATTTTGCATAAAAGAAAGACACCTTGATTCTTGATGTTGTATAATGAAAGTGACGAAACAAACATTGCAACATTTACGAAAGAAGGTGCCTCTTGCAAATACTATACATCATTCTTTATTCATATACAACCAGCTTAAGCAATTAAGGATAGAGTAAACTTACTGTCAGTTGGAGAGTTGCAGAAGATTCCCTGCTATGAACTTGACCAGATTGTTTTCTCATAGTCTACTTCTCCCACAGTGTTTTGGTAGCATTTCGTATTTGCTGAAGGTACATGAAAGTGTTCTCCTGTTAAATAATATTCTGTAAGTTATTTTCTATAGATATCCGCTGATAGTAGGTATCTATGATATCCTGTAAAGTAATCGTATTCATTTTTTCTTCGGCAGCCTTTTGAATTTCATTATAAAATCCCTGCAAAGATAACTGAATGTTAATGCCAACGCCACAATCTGGATTGGTATGAGTATCTAAATGAAGCAATGGTTTATCACCTTCAACTGCTTTATAAATATCCAGCAATGTAATCTGATCGGCTGGTTTTGAAAGAGAAGGACGGGCATGTCCGGCTACACTTGTCATAAGTTCCGCTTTTTTTAGTTTTAACATAAGCTGGCGTACAAAGCCGGGATTTGTATGGACACTTTCTGCAATTGAGGCACTGGAGAGGGATTTTTCCTGGTTGATAGCAATCAGAACCATCACATGAACAGTATCACTTAATTTCGTTGAATATTTCATGATAAGAAACTCCTTGTAGTATGATATAATGATTTTGCTTTCACATTTTTGAGACA
>ENA-OQCS01000665-OQCS01000665.1-human-gut-metagenome-genome-assembly--contig:-NODE-665-length-19160-cov-1.989544_pt1 | contig 19160 bp, 29 predicted proteins | sample MGYA00242757_ERZ504575 | MGnify/ENA primary metagenome ERZ504575 (study PRJEB26092, sample SAMD00036297) | human gut metagenome | host: Homo sapiens | study: EMG produced TPA metagenomics assembly of... | reverse complement strand
GTAACGGAGGGTGAGCCTATGTGCATTTTCCATGCATCGGTAGGCACTACGGTGGTTGCAGCAGCAAGCGGTACGGTAATGGCAGTGAATGATGATGAGACCTATGGACACAGTGTGTGGGTGGATCATGGTAACGGATATATCACAATCTATCGGAATAAGGGAGATGCCACAGTAGCTGCCGGAGATTCCGTGGTGCAGGGGACGCTCTGTTTGTGATAGGGAGAAGATAATGCGGATCTGGGTTACCAGATGCAGAAGGACGGAAGTTATATCAATCCTATAGATATGTTGGCGATCAGCGGCTGATTGCAGAAAGGTTTGGAAAATACATGTTAGGTAAAAAGAGTACAGATACAAAAATAAATACACTGATCGGTGCAGGTGCGGAGTTGAGTGGTGATTTTACGCTGGATGGCTCTGCAAGATTGATGGTAAGATCGGCGGCAATGTAACGGTAACGGGCAGTCTGATTCTTGGCGCCGGTAGTGTGGTCACCGGAGAAGTACAGGCGGCCTCCGTACTGATCGGCGGAGAAGTGACCGGAAATATTACGGCTCCGGAGAAGGCAGAACTGAGGCTTCTGCGAAGGTACTGGGAGATATTGCCACCAAGGTCATTGTGATTGATGAGCATGCCATATTTCAGGGTAAGATCGATATGAACCAGGCGGTACCGGATAAAAAGGGAAAAGCGAAAGCAGCCAAAGCGACGCGTGTGGGACGTAAGAGTGCAAAGGCTGCAATTGCAGAAGCACTGAAAGAAGTGGAAGAGGAAGAAAAGAGAGAAAATCAGGAAAATACAGCAGCGCCGGAACAGACGCAAAATACGGTGGCAGAAGAAACAACAAAATAAGATACAAGAAAAAGACGTTGGGGATTATTTGCCAACGTCTTTTTCTCCATACGTCCGAATACCAGTTCATAACCGTCATTGCCGTAATTCAGAGAACGATTCACTCTGCTGATGGTAGCGGTGGAGGCTCCGGTTTTCTCGGCGATTTCCAGATAAGTCTTGCCGTCCTTCAGCATGGCAGCTACTTCAAAACGCTGGGACAGAGACAATAATTCATTGACTGTACACAGATCTTCGAAGAAGCTGTAACATTCCTCCCGGGACTGAAGACACAATACTGCATCAAACAGAGAATCCACAGCATCCGTTTTGATTTTTTTATTCATGATCGACACACCTTTCCATAGTTGTAATCCGTACAACGCAACTATCTGTATTTTAGCATACTAAAGTTTTAAAGTAAAGGTGTGAAACAAAATAGTTATAAAATCTTCATAATTTCAAAAAGTGTTGAAAAGATGGAAGTGTTGACATGTAGTTTTGGATACTATATAATAGCCACATAGAGAAAACAAGTAGCTGCGAAACAGACAGCAGAGTGCGAAGCACGGCTATTTGTGCCGCAGGCGTCACAAAGTAGCCCTTATCGCAGAATCAAATTAGAAATTTGATTCGCGATTCTTCGACGAAAGGAATCGTCTGCGGAATGGAGATTAGTATGGCAACAACAGAAGAATTACTTCAGACGATTTTACAGAGTCTGGAGAAAGTGGAATATATCAAGTCAGAAGACATTCCGAATATTGATCTGTATATGGATCAGGTGCTGACTTTATGGATCGCAAGTTGCGTTCGGCAGTACGCCCACAGACCGAGGATCGCGTCCTGACCAAGACCATGATCAACAATTATGCAAAAAACGATCTGCTTCCTCCTCCGGTGAAGAAGAAATATTCCAAGGAACATGTTCTGATGCTCATTTTCATCTATTACTATAAGGGCGTGATTCCCATGAATGAGATTCAGACTCTGTTGCAGCCGATCACCGATCATTATTTTCAAAATGGACAGGCATTTGACCTGGAAAGCTTATATAAAGAAGTCGTATCTTTGGAAAAGGAACAGCTGGAGGACTTAAAAAAAGACGTAGTGGACAAATTCCGCAGAGCAGAGAATTCCTTACGGAGACCTCCGGAGAAGAACGAGAATTCTTACAGAAATTTGCCTTGATCTGTCTCTTAAGTTTTGATGTCTACATGAAGAAAATGATCGTGGAACAGCTGGTAGCTGAACTGGCAAACGATGCGAAAGCCAGGGAGCCCGAAAAGGAAACCCACAAGAAAAATAAAGAGAAATAAAAACAAGTAGCAAAATCAGAAACAGGAAAAATTTTATGAAAGCATTTATGGATCTTCATACGCGATTCTCTGGCAGCAGGGCATGCGTATAGTACTTTATTAGAAAATATTGACGCTGCACTGGCAGTCGGGATCAGATACCTGGGAATGAGTGAACATGGTCCCACATCTCCCGGAGGACCGCATGAGTTCTTTTTTAGCAATTATAAAGTGATTCCCAGAGAGTATGACAGAGAAGAGGTTAGCGGCAGAGTGGTACCGGTGACAGGTGGAAGGCTCCATCTTTTGTGTGGTGTGGAAGCCAATATCTGTGACGCGGACGGTAAGCTGGATCTGGAGGAACGTTATCTGCAGAAGATGGATTATGCGCTTGCCAGCATTCATCCTTTTGCTTTTACTGCGGGAAGTCGTAAGGAGAATACGTTAGCTTCCGTGAGAGCATTTCAGAACCCTTATGTGAAAATACTGGGACATCCCGATGATGGCAGATTCCCTTTAGATTACGAGGAACTGGTGCGGGAAGCAAAGCAGGCGCATGTTGCATTGGAAGTGAACAATTCTTCTCTAAATCCCCGGTCGTCAAGACAAGGCGGCAGGGAAAATATCATAGAATTGTTAAAGACTTGCATGAAATATGAACAGCCTGTTATAATGGGAACGGACAGCCATATGTGTTTTGCCATAGGAAAATTTGTCGAGACCGAACAGCTGATGAGGGAACTGGATTTCCCTACGGAGCTGGTGTTGAATTACGCCCCGGAGAATATTCATAAGCTGATCAACATCACACTGTAGCTGATACCACCCGGTGTTACCGGAATAAGAATACAGCCGGAGAAGGCACGCCCCGCAAGCGGGCAGATAGGAGAACAAATGAAAGACGCAAATTGTGGATATTGTATGAGAGGGGAACTGTTAGATAAGTTCGGTATTTTCATCTGTGACCTGAAGGTGAGCAGCCTGATCCTGTTCAAGGAACAGAGCCATCCCGGCAGATGCATCGTAGCATACAAGGACCATGTCAGTGAGATCGTGGACATCAGCGAGGAAGAGAGAAGATTATTTTTGAGGATGTGGCGCATGCAGCGAAAGCCATCCATGCAGCATTCCATCCAGATAAGTTAAATTACGGAGCATACGGCGACACCGGCTGCCATCTGCACATGCACCTGTGCCCGAAGTACAAGGACGGTTTCGAGTGGGGCGGCACTTTCGAGATGAACCCCGGCAAGACCTTTTTGACGGATGCAGAATATCAGGAGATGATCGACAAGATCAAGGCGAACCTGTAAATATTCCGGAACATTTTCCCCGGGATTACATAGAATAGATATGTAATCTCAGGGAGGATAAACAATTATGAAAACAAAGAAAGTAATGGCAGCGATATTGGCTGTACTGCTTGCGGCAGGTGCACTTACGGGCTGCGGCAATGCAGAACAGACGAACGGACCAAAGAAGACAAGAGTGGTGCTCAATGAAGTGGCCCACTCTCTTTTTTATGCACCGATGTATGTGGCTATCGAGGAAGGATATTTTGCCGATGCCGGGATCGACCTGGAGCTCGTAACGGGATTTGGCGCGGATAAGACTATGACAGCGGTGCTGACCGGTGAGGCGGACATCGGCTTCATGGGCAGTGAGAGCACGATTACACCTATGCCGGAGGAACGGAAGACTATGTGGTGAACTTTGCCCAGCTGACCCAGCGGGCAGGAAATTTCCTGGTGGCGAGAGAACCTATCGATGACTTTTCGTGGGATATGTTAAAGGGTGCTATAGTCTTAGGTGGTAGAGCTGGCGGTATGCCGGAGATGGTATTTGAATATATCCTGGAGAAAAATAATATGGATCCGACAACGGATCTGTCCATCGACCAAAGCATTGACTTCGGTTCCACAGCAGCAGCTTTTTCCGGCGGACAGGGAGACTTTACCATTGAGTTCGAGCCGCATGCTACGCTGTTAGAGCAGAAGGGCGACGGCTATGTGGTGGCATCTTTAGGCGAGGAATCCGGCTATGTACCGTATACTTCTTTTTCTGCCAGGAAGAGTTATATAGAGAAAAATGCGGAGACGATCCAGGCATTTACCGATGCCCTGCAAAAAGGTATGGATTATGTGCAGGAGCACAGTGCGGAAGAAATCGCCAAATGTATTGCACCCCAGTTCGCAGAGACAGGGAGTGATACGCTGACAGCCATCGTGGCCAGATACCAGGAGCAGGATACCTGGAAAAAAGATCTGATCTTCCACAAAGATGCCTTTGATCTGTTACAGAATATTCTGGAGGACTCTGATGTACTGAAAGAGAGAGTGCCCTATGAAAAACTGGTGACCACAGAATTTGCTGAAAAAGCGGCGGCAAAATAAGGAAAACGAAGAGAGTGTTATAAAAATAGTTTAAAAAAGGAGGAGGATCAGACATCCTCCTCCTGAATGTGTATATTTTTAATGGCCCAGAGCTTTAATGCCTTGGCATTGGTACTGATCTTCTCCAGGGAATCCAGAATATCCTGAAATGCCGGACGCTCATCCTCAGAGATCACGCCGTCTTCGGAGATAGCGATCAGGGAAGCGCGAAGTGTATCGATATCTTTCAAGGATCCCAGTACTTTCAGCGCCAGCCGGTCAAAGTCCACAATGTCAACCTCTGATACACTGTTGCGTCCTAAGGGGCATTCTCTGGCACAGTAGGAGTTGCACAGCTCCGGTGTATTATATGCCTCTGCCATAGCCTTGACTTCCTCCGGATATGGGGCGATGGTATCCAGTTCGATCCTTGCCAGTCTGGTGCGGTCGATGCCTACCAGTTCAGCGGCCTTTTCCCGGCTGCTGAAGTCCGGATTTTCCTTGGCAGCTTCGCATCGTGCGAGATAGTACATATTATCAGCGGCTTTTGTAGCTTTTTTACCCATATTTCTTTTAATCCTTTTATAGTATAGTGTAATCAAACATCTCTAATATCATAGTTTAGTAGAAAAAAGACACATTGTAAAGGAAAAATGACGATATTTTACGAAAAGCAGTTGAGGGAATGTGTAAAATTTGCTAAAATATAAGAGATGTGAAAAAGAACAATTTTTCATATATTAAATGGAGGTGCGGTAATGGGTTTAATCAGAGCAGCAAAAGATGCAGTCAGCAGCATGATGGCTGACCAGTGGAGAGAGTATTTCTACTGTGATTCTCTTTCCAACGATGTATTGGTAGTAAAAGGACAGCAGCGAGTAACCAATGGACGTAACAGCAACACCAAGGGTGTGGAGAACATTATCTCAACGGTTCCATCGTAGCAGTTAACGAAGGACAGTGTATGATCATTGTGGATCAGGGCGGAATCGTAGAGTTCTGTGCGGATGCCGGTGAGTTCGTATATGATTCTTCCACAGAACCCAGCTTGTTCTACGGCAATCTTGGCGAGAGCGTTAAGAATACTTTTTCCAATATTGGACGTTTTACCTTTGGTGGTAATGCAGCGAAGGATCAGAGAATCTACTTCTTCAATATCAAGGAGATCATGAACAACCTCTTTGGTACGGCAAGCCCTATTCCGTTCCGTGTAATTGACCAGAATATCGGACTGGATCTGGATACCTCCTTACGTTGTAACGGTGAGTATTCCTTCCACCTGGTGGATCCTTTGTTATTCTATAAAAATGTATGCGGTAACGTAACAGAGTCCTATACCAGAAGCGAACTGGTAGCGAAGATGAAGGCAGAATTGTTGACCGCTCTGCAGCCTGCACTGGCTAAGGTTTCTGCACAGGCGTACGTCCCAGTGAGATCCCTGCTCACACAGAAGATCTGACAGAAGCATTGAAGGAAGAGCTTTCCGATCTGTGGACCAAGCTTCGCGGTATCGAGATCGTTACCATTAATATCAATTCTGCGAAAATCCCTGATGAGGATGCAAAGACCATCGCAGATCTGCAGAGAACCGCTGTACTGCGCAATACCGGAATGGCAGCAGCTACCATGACCGCTGCACAGGCAGAGGCTATGAAGATGGCAGCATCCAACACCTCTACCGGTCCCATGATGGCATTTGCAGGCATGAACATGGCGAACATGGTAGGCGGTATCAATGCCGGACAGCTGTATCAGATGGATGCCCAGCAGAACAGTGGTATGCAGCAGGCACAGGCAGCACCCGCGCAGGGGCAGGCTCCTAAGATGCAGGCACCGGTACTTGGCTGGACCTGTAGCTGCGGCGCTACGGATAACCGTGGTAAGTTCTGCGCTGAGTGTGGAGCACCGAAGCCTTCGGACGCAGGCTGGACCTGCAGCTGTGGTGCAGTAAATCAGGCAAGTTCTGTTCCGAATGCGGAGCAAAGAAGCCGGAAGGAGCACCGATCTATAAATGTGATAAATGCGGCTGGGAGCCGGAAGATCCTGCACATCCTCCTAAGTTCTGCCCGGAGTGCGGCGATCCTTTGATGACAACGACAGAGTATAATACATACTCGTCAGAATATATTTACCGGAAACAGTACAGCAGATACCTTTATGATATCTGCTGTACTGAACTGTTATGAATGAAAAAGAAAGAGAAATGTAAATGAACGGAAGTCTGATCGCTATTATTGTTATACTGGTATTGTGTCTGGTACTGGCAGGGATCATTTATTATGCTTATTGCAGGATCCGTGAAAAATTACGGGATACATCCAGAATGTTATTCGGTACAGATTCCATGATCGAGGGCATGAAGCAGAGAGAAGCGGAAGTGGAGATGACACCGAAGTCCGTATCTTCCGCGACAAATCTGTATATGCCTTCTATTATGAGAGATTTTCCCGAGTTCCATTATGATGAGATGAAGAGCAGAGCGGAGAACGTGCTGACCTCTTATTTACAAAGTATTACCAGACAGAATCCGGCACTTTTGTCGGAGGGAACGAAAGAATTGAAAGAACAGCTCAGACTGCGGCTGGAGATGCTGAAGAACCAGTCACAGAGGGAGAGCTTTGAGAATATACATATTCACAGAACAGAGATACATCAGTACCGGAAGCAGAAGGGAAGACAGAGTATTGTCCTGCAGTCAGCCGTAGAATATATCCATGCGTTGAAAGAAAACGGTAAGCTTATCGGGGGCAGTGAAGAACGGAAAGAACAGGCAAAATACAATGTGGAACTGGTCTATATCCAGGATCAGGATATGGTCGAGAACCAGGAGGATGCAGGTCTGGCCCTGAATTGTCCCAATTGTGGTGCACCGCTTCCCGGACTTGGGGCAAAAAAGTGCATTTATTGTGATACACCTATTGTGGAATATAATCTGCGGATCTGGAATTTCAGCAGAGTGGAAGAAGCATAGAGAAGGCTGAGAGGGCTGTATGGACGAAAAAATAATAGGGTTAGATAAAAACAAAGATATAGACAGACGGCTGGAGGAAACAACGAAGGAACTGCAGCGGGAACGGGAAAAACTGATGGCTGTGATCCGGATGTCCGGCGATCTGATCTTTGAATATGATATCGCAAAGGATCAAATGCACTATGCAGGTCCGGAAGAAGGCAGTCTGTATTGCGGACAGATCACGGAAGGGTACACTGAGCAGCTCCTCAGGGAAGTGGACAACCGCACGGATGCAGTGGAACAGCAGCTTGCAGAAGCGTTGCACAGCGGCAAACCGGATATTTGTATTGAACTCTGCAAGACGGACGAGGAAGGTAATCCTCACTGGATGAAGGTCATCGGGCAGACTTTTTTATAATGAAAAAAAGAACCGGAACGTGTCCTGGGCAAGGTCTGTGATATTGATGCACAGAAGAAAAAGGAAAGGGAACTACAGGAAAAATCACAAAGGGATTCCCTGACCGGACTTTTGAATCATTCCACCATCAAGCAGCAGATCACACACAGACTGCAGAAAATGAAACGGGGACAGGTGGGATACCTTATTGTTCTGGATGTGGATAGTTTTAAAAAGATCAACGATACAAACGGACATCTGTTTGGAGATGCGGTATTGTGCTCTTTTGCGGATGAAATGAATAAATTGTTTCCCGAGGCGCTGAAAGGCAGGATTGGTGGAGACGAGTTCGTATGCTATGTAGAGAATATGCCAAGAGAGGAACTGGAAGAGAAGCTTGGACAGTTGAATCGCTGTATGTCTGATCGCTATGATGATGATAAAACAGGACTGCATATCTCCTGCAGTCTGGGAGCTGCGGTTACGGATGGAACAGTGACAGACTATAATCTGCTGTTCCGGTGGCAGATGCAGCCTTGTATCAGGTGAAGAGTCGGGAAAAGGGCGCTTATGATCTTCTGGAAGTCAAGGAGGGTGTGGCATTGCCCGGTCAAAGCTACCTGGACAGTGAGGAGAACAAAGAGGACGAGATCGTTCACAAGGAGGCACAGTTCGAGAGCGCGGAAGATCTGGTTCTGTTCTGCATGGACCTGTTGGAAAATGTACCGAATCTGACCAGTGCCCTGAAGGTGATCAGTGAACGTACCTGCAGTTTTTTTCAATATTGATGATATGATATGTGTGGAAGTAAATGAGGCAGGACCGTCGATCCGTTATCAATGGAACCGGGAAGAAAAGAAAAATTTGTCAAAAGAATACTGCACCCGGGAGTATTTGAATGGGACAGGATCCGGAAACGTGCAGACGAATCCGGTGCCGCAATTACAGACAGTCGGAGACTCCGAATATCTACAAAGAAGAAGCGGAGTCTGTGATGATCGTAATGTCTACCGCTTCGAAGGGATTAAAGGCCAGTGTTATCTTCTCAGACCGCCATACAGACAGAACCTGGAAGAGGAGAAAATGCCTGTGCAGAATATCCCATCAGATATTCAACAGGCTTCGCATGCTGAAAAATGCAGAAAAAGATCAAAGGGAACTGAACCGGAAACTGAATTATGATGCGCTGACCGGACTGCCGGTGTACAATAAGTTCGTAGACAAATTAGAAGCCTATATGGCAGCGAATGGAAAGACCGGATTATATTTTGTATCCTCTGACTTTTCTAATTTCCAGTATGTGAATGAAATGTATGGCTACGAGGTAGGCGACCGTATCCTGCATGATTTTGCCGTGGCATTACAGGAAAAATGTCAGGAAGGCGTATTGTTCTGCCGTGTAACCTCCGATCACTTTGTCGGTGTGCTGAAGGAAGACTGCGTGGAGGATGCCAGACAGGCGTACCTGACGTTTACGAATTCTTTTGTGAAGAGGATCAACAGCCGGTATGATCAGTGTAATCTGGTCATTGCCACCGGTTTGTATGAGATCACGGAGAATGACTGGTCGGTATCTTCCATGATGGACAATGCCAATGAGGCCAGAAAACAATGCAAGACGCAGAAGGTAGACAGTGCCGTAGAAATTTACACGGACAAGATCCGCAGAGATTTGGAGAATACCAGAACAATTGTATCCGGAATGGTAAGTGCCTATAATAATAAAGAATTCCATGCATATCTCCAACCTAAGGTATCTCTTCATACCGGAAAAGTAGTGGGAGCGGAAGCACTGGTGCGCTGGATAAAAGCGGATGGAACTATGGTAATGCCCGGAAAGTTTATAGATATTTTGAGAGAAATGGGTTTATTACCAAGGTTGATTTCGCCATTCTGGATCAGGTCATGGAATATTTGCGTGATGCCCTGGCACAGGGAGAAGAAGTGGTGCCGATCTCTGTTAACTTCTCCAGACGTCATAATGAATATGCGGATTTTGTGCCGAATATCTTAAAGCGCCTGAAAGACTATAAGGTACCCAGCGATCTGCTGGAGGTGGAAGTGACGGAGTCAGTATTTATGTCGGATCTGAATAAGCTGACCAATAATCTGGAAACCCTCAGGGACAGAGGAGTGGAGATCTCTGTCGATGATTTCGGAAGTGGATATTCTTCGCTGAATCTGTTATCCAAGGTGGCTGTGGATACGGTAAAACTGGACAAGCAGTTCCTGGATGATACCATGAACAGCGAACGGGAAGAAACCGCATTGACAATTATAAAATATCTGACTAAAATGTTAAGACATCTCGGCTTTAAAGTACTGGCAGAGGGTGTGGAGACCAGTGAACAGCTGGAGATGCTCCGGCTGGCGGATTGCGATATCGTGCAGGGATATTTTTATGCAAAACCAATGCCGATCGGGGAATTCAGAACTTTTTTACAGGAATTCAATGAAAGGGATAATTAGTCATACATGAGCATTTATGATACTTTGAATAAAGAACAAAAAGAAGCGGTGCTTCATACGGAAGGACCGCTCCTTCTGTTAGCGGGTGCCGGAAGCGGCAAGACCCGTGTCCTGACTCACAGAGTGGCATATCTGATCGATGAGTTGGGAGTGAATCCATGGAACATTCTTGCCATTACCTTTACCAATAAGGCGGCACAGGAGATGCGGGAACGTGTGGACCAGATCGCCGGTTTCGGCGCGGATCAGGTATGGGTAGCTACTTTCCATGCCACTTGCATGAGATCCTCAGAAGACATATTGACAGACTGGGATATGATACGAATTTTACTATCTATGATACAGACGATCAGAAGACCGTGATCAAACAGGTCTGCAAACGTCTGAACATCGACACAAAGATGTATAAGGAGCGGACGCTGCTGTCTGAAATATCTTCTGCCAAGGACGAACTGGTGGATGTGCGGGAATTCGAGGTCAAGTCCGTAGGCGATTATCGCAAAAGTGTGACGGCAAAGGTTTACAGAGAATATCAGGACACACTGAAGAAGAGTAATGCATTGGATTTTGATGATATCATTGTGAAAACGGTGGAGCTGTTCAAAAGCTGTCCGGAGGTACTCTATAACTATCAGGAGCGCTTCCGATACATTATGGTGGATGAGTACCAGGATACGAATACAGCGCAGTTTGAACTGATCCGGCTGCTGGCGGACGGCTACCGCAATCTGTGTGTCGTGGGTGATGATGACCAGTCTATCTACAAGTTCCGTGGTGCCAATATCCGCAATATTTTAGATTACGAGAAGGTATATCCGGATGCAAAAGTGATCAAGCTGGAGCAGAATTACCGTTCCACACAGAATATTCTGGATGCGGCAAACGCGGTGATCCGTAACAACAGAGGCCGTAAAGAGAAGGCACTGTGGACGGAAAAAGGAGCAGGCAGCCGAATACATTTCAGACAATTTGACAATGCTTATGAAGAGGCGGAATATATCGCAGACGATATTTCTGATAAAGTGAACAAAAATGGCGTTGCTATGCGGATTGTGCAGTACTGTACCGTACCAATGCCCAGTCCAGACTTTTAGAAGAACGTATGGTGGTGGAAGGAATTCCCTATCATGTGGTAGGCGGTGTGAACTTCTATGCCAGACAGGAGATCCGGGACATCCTGGCGTATTTAAAGACTATTGATAACGGCAGGGATGAAGTGGCTCTGCGCAGAATCATCAATGTGCCGAAACGAAGCATCGGTACGGCATCGCTGGAAAAAGTGGCGGATTATGCACAGATGAAGGATATCACGTTATTTGATGCATTGTGCGAGGCAGACCAGATCAGGGGACTGGGAAGAGCGGAAGCAAAGATTCGTGGGTTCGTCAATCTGATCGAAGTGCTTCGCAGCGGATTGTCCTCCTATACACTGCCGGATCTGATCAAGTCCTTATTAGAACGGATCGATTATGCGGAATATCTGCGGGATCAGGATGAAGAATCCGCAGAGGACCGTCTCGGGAACGTAGATGAATTGATCACAAAGGCAGCAGTCTACGAGGAGACCCACGATGAGCCTTCTCTGTCGGAATTTTTGGAAGAGATTATGCTGGTAGCGGATATTGACAATGTGGAGGATGGCGATAACAGAGTGCTTTTGATGACTCTGCACAGTGCCAAAGGTCTGGAATTCCCGGTGGTCTATCTCGCCGGCATGGAGGATGGACTATTTCCCGGCTTTATGACGATTGCGTCCGATGATCCCTTGGAGATCGAGGAAGAGAGACGACTGGCTTATGTGGGAATCACCAGAGCCAAGGAGGATCTGACGCTGACCTGTGCCAGAAGCAGAATGCTCCGCGGTGAGACACAGTACAATCCCGTGAGCCGTTTTGTGCGGGAGATCCCGAAGGAACTTATGGATAATACCCTGCCGCAAAACAGAAGATACCGATGATGACCTGGAGGATTTTCAGACGAGAAGAGCCAATGAGGCAGCCCTTCGTGCCATGGGACTGGAAGCGATTGCAACTCCCCGGTCCGGAAACGGTTCGGGCAGCGGCTTCGGAGGCTATGGCAATACGGGATTTGATCCAAGACCCAAGGCAACCTTGAAGCCCCGCGTTACGGCAAAAGCAGACAAACCTTATATTTCCAAGGGGATCAATGGACTCAATCAGCTGGCGGGACTGCAGAAGGGAACGGAATTCAAGGCACCGGATGCACTGGACTATACGGTAGGAGACAGAGTACGTCATATCAAATATGGTGAGGGCACGGTATTAAATGTCGCGAGAGAACCCAGGGATTATAAGGTTACAGTGGAAATTCGACCAGGCGGGGGCAGAAGATCATGTATGCATCTTTTGCCAAGTTAAAAACGGGTATAGTATTTTTTTTACGAAAAATATGGTATCATATAAAGGAATGAAAACAATTGCTTTGCATCCGCAGAAAAGTCCGGATGCCGGAAAGGGCAGGTAAATAATATGAACAGAATTGAAAATCTGGTAGACCTTGACAAATTAAACGAACTGAAGTCAGCGAACTGAAGAAGCTTAATAAGCTTCTGGGTAAGGAAGTGGAAGAGAAGAAGGAGCGCAATGTTCTGGTATGGGTACTGGCGATCATCGGAGCGTAGCAGCTGTTGCAGCTGTAGCTTATGCCGTATATCATTTCTTCTTTGCACAGGATTATCTGGAAGACTTCGAGGATGATTTCGAGGACGAAGCAGATGACGTGGAAGAGGATGACGACGACTTCTTCGAGGATGAAGGAGAGAACTAACCCATGAAAAAGGACAGGTATATGAAGGAACTGTTGTAAGGTTCGATTTCCCAACAAAGGATCGTCTGTGTGGAGAAGAGATGCAGTAGTCAAGAACAGCCTGCCCGGACAGAAGGTCAAGTTCTCAGTGAATAAAGTACGCAAAGGGAAGGCGGAAGGAAGGCTTTTAGAGGTGACAGAGAAGTCACCTTTAGAAACCGGCCGGACGTGTTCCCTTTTTGGGTTGTGCGGCGGATGTACCTATCTGTCTCTTCCCTATGAAGAACAGCTGAAGGTCAAAGAGGAACAGGTAAAACGCCTGCTGGACAGCGTGTTAAACAAGCAGGAAGAAGCCTGGATTTTTGAGGGCATCAAGGGCAGCCCGAAGGCTTATGAATACCGCAATAAGATGGAATTCTCCTTCGGAGACGAGTACAAGGACGGACCGCTGGCACTGGGCATGCATAAGAGAGGCAGCTTCTATGACATTGTGACCGTAGCGGACTGTGAGATCGTGGATGCGGATTACCGCCTGATCTTACAGTCAGTGAGAGATTATTTTGCCCGGGCGAAGGTAAGCTTTTTCCACAGAATGAGCCATGAGGGTACTTACGTCACCTGCTGGTACGTAAGGCGTCCCGCACCGGAGAGATTCTGGTGGCACTGGTGACGACCTCCCAGGATCCTGGCAGGGAGAGACGGCGGTGGAAGGAAGCTTGGATGCGGATGCGCTGATCACGGGATTTAAGGATCTGTTGCTTTCTCTGGAACAGGATGGGAAGCTGATCGGAAAATTCGCAGGAATCTTACATATCACCAATGATTCCATCGCAGATGTAGTGCAGAGTGACCACACGGAGCTGTTATACGGACAGGAGTATTTTTATGAGGAATTGCTGGGTTTGAAATTCAAGATCTCCACATTCTCCTTTTTCCAGACCAACTCTTACAGTGCGGAGGTACTGTACCAGACGGCGAGAGATTATGTGGGCGACCTGGGTGGCAGCGACAAGACCGTGTTCGACCTCTACAGCGGCACCGGCACTATCGCGCAGCTCATGGCACCGGCCGCCGGGGAAGTCATCGGTGTGGAGATCGTGGAGGAAGCGTGGAGGCAGCGAAGAAAAACGCCGCCGCCAACGGACTGGATAATTGCGAATTCATCGCCGGAGATGTACTGAAAGTACTGGATGAAGTGGAAGAGAAGCCGGATATGATCATCTTAGATCCCCCAGAGATGGCATCCACCCAAAGCACTGCCGAAGATCATGCCTACGGTGTGGAGCATATTGTTTATATCTCCTGCAAGCCCACCAGCCTCGTGAGAGATCTGGAGGTATTTTTAGAGAATGGCTACCGCGTGGACAAAGCTGTTGCGTGGACCAGTTCCCATGGACCGCGAATGTGGAGACTGTTGTCTTGCTTTCCAAGGGAATGTCGATTGGTCCTTTTTCCTGGGGCAAGGATGCAAAGGAGGCCGTCCACAATGCGGTGGTTCTTGAAGAGGTTGCCAAGATGGCATATCGAATCGAGCTGATTCATCCGCAGGTAGCACCTGCCCCGCAGGAATTACAGGATAAGCATTATTTCCGTAAGCAGGGTGCAAATGCATATTACGGACAGAATTAACAGGATATCGAGATGGTATAAAACAGATGAAGATGAAAACAGCACCTATGGGGTGGAACAGCTGGGATTGTTATGGAGCGGCTGTTACAGAAGATATCGTACGACGGAACGCTGAATTTATGGCTGAGCATCTGAAGGAGTACGGTTGGGAATATATTGTGGTGGATATCCAATGGTATGAGCCTTATGCTGCAACCAATGAGTATCATCCTTTTGCGGATGTAGTAATGGATGAGTATGGAAGACTGCTTCCCGCAGTAAATCGTTTTCCTTCCGCAGCAAACGGTGCGGGCTTTGGACATTGGCAGAATATGTCCATTCTCTTGGATTGAAGTTCGGCATTCATATTATGAGAGGGATTCCACGACAGGCTGTACATCAGAACACGAAAATCATGAACAGTGACAGACATGCCCGGGAAATTGCCAAAACAAACAGTATCTGTGCCTGGAATACGGATATGTATGGTGTAGATCCTGAGAAAGACGGGGCACGGGAATACTATAACAGTATTTTTGAATTATATGCTTCCTGGGGTGTGGATTTTATTAAATGTGATGATATTGCACGGGAACTGCCACATGAGGAATCCGAACTGATTATGCTGAGCAAAGCATTGCATGGTTGCGGAAGACCCATGGTTTTAAGTCTGTCGCCGGGACCTGCTCTTTTAGAAAAGGCAGAGCTTTATAAGCAGATTTCCAATATGTGGAGAATCACCGATGATTTCTGGGATAAGTGGGAACTGTTATATGATATGTTTTCAAGAGCAGAAAAATGGTGCACCCATGCAGGTGCAGGGCACTGGCCGGATGCCGATATGCTTCCGGTCGGACCGATACGGCAGGTATATGATGTGAATAACTGGACGAATTTCACACAGGATGAGCAGATCACCATGCTGACACTCTGGAGTATCATGCGTTCTCCTTTGATGCTGGGAGGAGAGCTGACAGGGTTTGACGAATTCACTATGAATCTGGTAACCAATTCTGAAATACTTGCCATGCATGCAAATGCACGGCATTCGCATCAGGTGTGGAGACGTGAAATCGATGGTATAGAGCATGCATTGTGGATTGCAGCAGATACAAAGGGTGGATATTATGTCGCGGTATTTAATCTGGGTGATAAAGACAGTGGCATATCCATACCGCTTGCCGATCTGGAGATTTATGATGGAGTAAATGGAACGGAGCTTTGGAGCGGAGAGCACGTGGAAGAGCCAAAGAGCCTTAGTGTGTCATTAAAGAGTCATGGTGCTAGGCATATCATTTACGTACAACTAAAAGCATACTACTGTTAATGTATAGAGATCTTCAATCATGATCTCAGTTTTGAGATTAACCTTATGGTCATTTTCAGCACGTTGGCGATCTTTTTCGATTATTATATTTTACTGTGAGATTTTGATATTAGCAATAGTGAAATGGGGCAGAGAAGAGTTGAAAAGGCAGACGGATAAGAAACAAAGATAAAATAGTAAAAATAGAATAGAACAAAGAAAGAATATGGAGATAAAACAGAAAGGAATAAACATTGAATGTAAATCCTATAACAAGATTGGATTATCCAGATCCGGACGTGATCCGCGTAGAAGACACCTATTATATGGTATCCACAACCATGCACTTTATGCCGGGCTGTGAGATTCTGCAGTCTTTTGATCTGGTGCACTGGGAGCATGTGACTTATGTCTATGAGACGTTGGATCATACGGATGCGCAGCAACTGAAAAGCGGTCAGAATATTTACGGACAGGGCATGTGGGCAGCTTCTCTGCGCTATCATGAAGGCCGATTTTGTATCTGCTTTGTGGCAAATGATACCCGTAAGACTTATTTGTATACTTCGGAAAAAATAGATGGTCCATGGAAAAAGCAGCTGATAGAAGGCTTTTATCATGACGGCTCTTTATTATTTGATGAGGATGGCAGAAACTATATTGTATATGGAAATGATGAAATCTGGATTACAGAATTGAATGAAGATTTGACTGCACCAAAGAAGGACGGATACATCGTCTTTTAGTCAGTGATCATAAGAACCCGGAGCTAGGCTATGAGTTCTCATATTCAAAAAATAAACGGCTATTATTATATTTTTCTGATTCATTCCCTGAGAGACCGCTGGATGCGGACGGAAGCATGCTTTTACAGTGATTCTCTGGAAGGAGAATTCACGGGTGGAGATGTACTTTGTGATGATCGTGGATATTGTGGACAGGGCGTGGCACAGGAGGAATAGTGGATACGCCGGATGGAAAGTGGTATGCAATGCTGTTTCAGGATTCCGGAGCAGTTGGACGGATTCCTATTCTGCTTCCGGTTACCTGGAAGGATCATTTTCCGTTTTTTGGACAGAACGGACATGTGCCGGAAGAAATAGAGGTTCACAGTACCAGACCAGGATATATTTATCAGCCATTAGTGGGAAGTGATGATTTCTGTAATGGGCTGCTTCCGCGCTGGCAGTTTAATCATGATCCAGATCCACGGTACTATCATCTGGATGCATTGCAGGGAACCTATACAATTACAACACGGGAAGTTTGTACAGAGCTTACACAGGCAGTAAATACGCTTACGCAAAGGATGAGTTATCCGTCCTGCGCAGCTGAGGTTACTGTTGATGCTTCTGCATTGAAAGAGGGCGATGTCGCAGGTTTGTGTGCGTTGCAGAGCTGTTATGCTGCAGTTGGCATTACAAAACATCATGGAAAATATGAAGTCCTTATGCTGGATAAAAAAGAAGATGGTATATTGGATATGACGGAAGGAACTGTTGTTGAATCACACCAGATGGATTTTCGTCTTGAAGCAGATTTCTGTAACATGAAGGATGAAGCACGCTGCTATTACCGGGTAAATAAGGGAGACTGGCTACCCATCGGAACTGTGCATAAGCTGTACTTCAAACTGGATCATTTTACTGGTTGCCGGTTTGGCCTGTTCTGCTACGCGGCAGAGGAAACAGGAGGAAGTGCCTGCTTCCGGGATTTTAAGTATTATGATGTTGATGAAATCTCATAAAGATAGAACTGCATAAAATAAGTGTCGGAATTTACTCAAATTCCGTAAAGATTCAGATTGCAGAAAATCCGGGCATAGTATCAATGAATGATATTGCCGGATTTTTATATTTAGTGGCTTTTCTTAAAATTTAAATGATGATATAATGAGTGAAAGTGAGAATAATACATAAATGCATTTATTAAAGAAATAGCAGGATAGTTATACTTTAGCAGGAACAAAAAAGGCCGATATATAGTGAGGAAAAAATATGGATGATACCGGTATAAAGAGAGAGCCAGTTATCAGAATAAGCAACGACAGGATGGAGGCATTTATCATGCTGCCCACTGTTGAAGAAGAATACCACTATACAGTGGATGAGGTGCTTGAAGCTGTAAACCGCAATGGTGTGATATACGGCATCAATTGCGAGACCATTTCAGATATGGTAGAAAAAAAGACTTATGGGCAGGGAAGTGCTTTTTGCAAAGGGAAAGCCGGCTGTTGACGGGGCTGATGGATACTTTGATTTTACTTCGACAGTGACTTGAACCACCGCCCAACGGTTAAGAGTGATGGCTCAGTGGATTACTGGAGTGTGCACTCGGTTGAGGTGGTCAAAAAAGGCCAGACGATTGCAAACTATTGTGAGCCTGTTGCAGGTGAGGATGGTATTGATGTGCTTGGCAGGGTAATTGCCGCAAAGAAAGGCAAGGGACTGCCACCGCTTGTGGGGCGTGGCTTTGACAAATCTGTCGATGGACTTACATATACAGCTGCTATCGATGGCAAAATTGAAAGGCACAAGAATCGAATTATTATTCTTCCTATTCTTGAAATAAACGGTGATGTGGATGTGGGAACAGGAAATATAGATTTTGTCGGGGACGTGGTCATACATGGCAGTGTGAAGACCGGAGCCAGAATAAGGGCTGCAAAGTCCATCACGATAGATGGTGTTTGCGAGGGCTGTGTGCTTGAGGCCGGCAATGACCTGATTCTAAGGAATGGCATGATTGGTATGGGAAAGGCCCGGATTATTGTAAAGGGCAATCTGTTTGCCAAGTTCATGGAGTATACTGATGTGGAGGTAGATGGCTTTGTGGAGGCTGATTCTGCAATCAACTGCAATGTGGTCAGCATGATAAGGTAATCTTCAATGGTGGACATGCAAGCATAGTCGGTGGAAAAGTATATGGCTGTGCAGGCATTGAGGTGCAAAACCTGGGTAATGATGCCTTTATCAAGACTGAGGTGCATGTGGGCGTGCATAAAAAGATTAAGATAAAGATAGCAGAGCTTGAAAAGCTTGTTGATCAAAAGCAGATGCTGCTTAACAATATCAATGCAGGCATAAAGCAGATAGAACAGATGATGGGCAGTGCCGCTGACGGTATGAATCTTGAGGAAAAGAAGCTTGCGCTTGTC
>ENA-OQCS01000664-OQCS01000664.1-human-gut-metagenome-genome-assembly--contig:-NODE-664-length-19160-cov-2.885410_pt1 | contig 19160 bp, 27 predicted proteins | sample MGYA00242757_ERZ504575 | MGnify/ENA primary metagenome ERZ504575 (study PRJEB26092, sample SAMD00036297) | human gut metagenome | host: Homo sapiens | study: EMG produced TPA metagenomics assembly of... | reverse complement strand
CGATCTTCTCCAAACCATATACCGGAGTTCGGTATGGCAATACCATGGTGATGCTTGTCGACGAAAGAACGATCATCGCGAGCGCCGTTGTGGTTGCCCTGATTGCGGTGGCGATCGCCACATTGGCCGGATTGCATATTCGCTCGCGCGCCCTTGCGCGCGTGGCCGAAGCGAAGGCTCAGTCGGCCAACGAGCAGGTGAGCAGGTTGCGGACCACGCTTGACAATCAGCAGCTTGCCGATGCGATAGCCGCGGAAGCGCATGATACGTTGGCTCATTCGCTGTCGTTGCTTGCATTGAATGCGAGCGCTTTGCAGGCCGAGTCTAGGAAATTGAAGCTGAGGCCGAGCAGTTGGGCAATGCCAATGTGGCTGGTATGGCTGGAAAGATCGCCGGCACTACCGAGGATATTCGCAGGCAGGCCTCCGGCGCGTTGGATGAGGCGCATAGTGTGATTGACATGCTTCGTCATCCGGAGGATGCTCGCCTGCAGTTGGCTGCGAATGATGCCGAAGCGTCGTTGACCCGTGACTCATTGCTGCAGTTGATTGGCGACGCCCGTGCCGCGAATATGCGGATTGATACGTGGATCGACGTTCAACAGCTGGGGCAGTTAGATGAGTCCATCGGCGTGATTGCGTATCACGTGGTACAGGAGGGATTGACCAATGTGCGCAGGCATGCGCCTGGCGCTCCGGTGTCGTTGCAGGTCGATGCGAACCCCCGCAAGGGGTGCATGTGCACGTCAGCAATCCGACGATGCCGCAATCCCCCTCGCATATGGCAGACACCAGGAAGGGGGCCGGTCTTCCTGGTTTGGCCAAACGCATACAGCAGGCTGGCGGAACATGCCAATACGGTTTTGACCAACATAACGTCTTCCACCTTGATGTACGACTACCATGGGTTGGGTGAGCACCGAACGCAACCATGACGAGCAGCCGATCACCGTCGGCGTGATTGATGATGATCCGATGATCTGCCAGATGATGCGTCTGATTTTGGAGGATTATCCTCCGGACGCATCAGCGTTGCCTTCGCCTGCACCAACGCAGCAGACGCCATCGAACATGCGTCGCACAATCCTCCTGATGTCGTGCTGGCTGATATCGCCATGCCCGGCATGGATGGCATTGAAGCCACTCGTCAGCTCCGCATGCTTCCCGATCCTCCGCATGTGCTTATTCTGACGTCGCTGAGTCCAAACAACACGGTGGAACGCGCCATCGAAGCGGGCGCGGAAGGATTCGTATCGAAAACGGACGCTCCGGAAGATATCATCCGCCGTGTGGCCGACGTGTGCGAAGGGGAGCCACAGTTCAATCCGGCAAGTCAACGGCAGCTCATCGGCGATTTGCATCAGCACCAGCCTCAGTCGCGGCGCGATGAGGCCCGTGCCATGCTCGACGCCTTGCCGGAACGCGAACGCGAAGCGTGATTCTCGCGGCCGAGGGCTTCACCAATGCGGAAATCAGCGAGAAAATGTTCATTTCAGAACGCACGGTCAAAGCGCATATTTCATCCGCCGCAGATAAACTCTGCATGGGCCGCGTGCAGATGGCCCGTTTGGTAGAACGAGCCGACCTGCCGCCACGACTATGACATCATGCACTCGTACACTTGAACACAGAGCAACGCAATGAGGGGAACGCCATGTCAATCAGTGCAACGGAAAAGCCTTTAGGCAAAATCTTCACTTCGGATTACCGGTTCGTAATCCCATCATTCCAACGCGCATATACTTGGCAAACGGAAAACATCGCGCAACTGGTCACCGATCTGCAGGACGCATGCCACGACCCAGACACGCCGTATTTCCTTGGATCGCTGATCCTCGTCCATGATGGACAAACCAAATACCAAGTCATCGATGGACAGCAACGCCTCATCTCACTTTCCATCATCATTTCCGTGCTCCGCGATCTGGAAGACGACCCCGAACTCGTGGAAAGCCTCAACGACCTCATCGTCGAGCCAGGAGACAAACTACGCGGCATCAAAGCCGAACCACGTCTCAAACTCCGCGAACGCGACACCAACTTCTTCCGCATGTACGTGCAGGAAGGCGATCTGGAGGACTGTTCGATCTGCGCGACAACGATATCGAATCGCACGCGCAACGCAACATCGCCATCAACACCAGACAAGTGTTCGACGAACTCGCGAAAATGCCCACACAAGAACGCCGCGCATTCGCATCATACCTCGTCAACGAAGTCACCCTCGTCATCGTAACCACCGACGATCTCGCCGGCGCACACCGTATTTTCGACGTCATGAACATGCGCGGAGTTCCCCTCACCGCATCCGACGTGTTCAAAGCAAGAACCATCGCCGAAATCTCCCCCGCCGCACGCAACGCCTACGCTTCACGCTGGGACGACATCATGGATCCACTCGGCGACGACGCACAGACGCTCGAAGAATTCTTCAGCGACATCCATCTCATCATCTCGCACAAAGCCGTCTGCACACAACTACTTGAGGAATTCCGCAAGGACGTGCTCAAACCATTCGTCAAAAAGCAGAACGTCATCTCCTTCATCGACGACCTGCTCGCACCCTACGCCAACGCATGGCGCATCATCGAACACCCGACCGACGCCAACCTGCCAGACGATATCATTGGCCAACTCGTATCCCTCAACGACTACCAAACCACCGACTGGAAACCAGTAGCCATGTGGGCGCTCGTCAACTCCATACGCAACCTCGGCAATCCCGACACACGCATATTCTCCACGCCGGGCACACACACTGCCGCAGCCTCGCGCACGTCGAACAAAAACCTCGAGGAACCTCAACTCCACGACCTTGAACGACTTCACGACGTACTCGCGGCCCTAGAACGCGTAACCGGCGTGGACAGTCTCAACAGGCAAACCCCGCTCAACCGACGCACACGCGCAGCCAGCACCATTCGCGACCTCGATAAAAACCACACCATCCAACAAATCCGAGGATTACTCATCACCGACGAAGACCGCCGCAACGCGCTCGCGCATCTGCGTGGCGACCTGCAGACCAGTCCCGCCATGAAGAAACTGCTTCTGGTTCGGCCAACGAGCAGCGGGCCGGGCATCGTATCACCCGACCACGCAGCCTCAACGCGCTGCCGATCATGCCGGAACAGGTCGCCTCCGACTCATCGTTTGCATCATGGTCTGAGGCGACGCGCGACCATTGGGTCAATCGCATCGGCAATCTTGCGCTCAGTCAGGCTAATGACAAGCAGATCGCGGGATTGGCATCCTATACGGACCGTCGTGACCGTATGCTGCTGTCGGCGAGTTCCAAACGCTTCCCGCTCACCGCCGAGCTTGCCGACATTGCGGACTGTACGCCACAAACCTTGCAATACCGCCAGGATGAAACCATTCGTCTGATCGCCGATTATTGGAATATCCGTTACGATGCCGAGCGCAATGACCTATCCACGCTCAGTGAGGAGTCGTTGCGAGTCACGGACACGTCCACCTCCCCAACATCCAAACGCGTGTCCATCGCGCAGGTGCTCGCCGCTGGTCTGCTCATTCCCGGTGAGACGCTGGTATGGGACCGACCGCGCAAGGGCGAACGTTGGGTGGCTACCGTCACCGCCGAAGGCAAGCTTCGACTGGATGACGGCAGCGAGTACTCCACACCAACCGCAGCGGCCCGTGCCGTCGGTGGCGGTTCGGCGGGATTGACCGTGTGGAAGCGCACGTCGAACGGTCAGAAGCTTAGCGACGTGTGGAAGGCCTATCGCCTACGCAAGCGCTGAAAACGCTGTTCGTTTTGATGAGTTTGCCGTTTATCGACGGTTTCCTATTGGCATGCGAGCCATTCGACCGCAAGTTTCGTACGATTCATAACGTTCGTTTTCGCGAGAATATCGCTGATACGATTGCGAACCGTGCCTTCGCTTAAAAACAGTTTCGCAGCGATCTCACGATTGTCGTACCCCTCGGCGACCAGTTGCATCACGTCCCGCTCGCGCTCAGTGAGATTCGCGAACGACCGGAAAAACGATTTTCCCCGTTATCGCCAGCTTGCGAAACGTGACGCTGCGTCTGACTCGCTTTATTGACATGCAGTTTCCGCAACACCTGCGCTCCCATAACCACCTGTCCGGCCATCACCGACTGCACTGCGGGAATCACCGATGAGACATCCTGTTTGATCAGGTAGCCTTTGGTGCCGATTTCCAACGCCTCGGCGATGTACGATTCGTCCGCGAATGTGGTAAGTATCAGGATTTTCGCATTCGGATGGGCGTCGATGATCTTTCGCGACGCGGCAAGACCGTCCATAACCGGCATTTGCACGTCGATCAGCAGCACGTCCGGATTATCTTCTTCATACTGACCTACCGCGGTTTCGCCATCATAGGCCGTCCATGCAATATCGGCCGTGCCTGTCGCTTTGAGAATCGTGGACAGCGACGAGCATACGATTGGATCATCATCGACGATTGCGACTCGCATCATACGTTCTCCTTCGTTGTTGCGGACGCTGCCGCATCATCGTCCGTTTTGGGAATGGACACGAACACCCGCCACCCCTCATGATACGGGCCGCACACCGCGGTACCGCCGAGCGCCCGCGCACGCTCCTCGATATCCGCCAATCCAATGCCTGAAGCATCACGCATCGTCGCCGTACGCGCGGCATCATGGAACTGACGAAAACGAGCGGAAGACTCCCCCATCATACCGTTGATGTTTCCTTGGGAGCCATCGTTCCACAGGCGCCATCATCCTGTATGCGCAGCTGCCATAACGCAGGAAAATCACGCAAGGTGATATCGACATTGCGCGCCATGCTATGGCGAATCGTATTGTTCAACGCCTCGCGAATCGTCGTGGCGAAACAGCGTGACACCGCGGCCGGAGCCGCATCGATGCCGTTGCTCAAGGTGACGTTCACTGTACTGGAATCGTCCAAACCATGCGCGGATGCCTCAATCTGCGCCACGAAATCCGTGCCTTCGTCTTTCAGATCATGCACCGCGCCCCGCACCAATGTCATCGCCTCGCCCACCGTGTCGTGAATCTGCGCGAACCCTTGAGCCGCCTGCTCCTGACCAGAAACCTGAGCCACCACTTGGGCCGCTTCGGACTGCATGATGGCCCGGGTAAGCATATGGCCGACATTGTCATGAATCTCGCGCGCTATGCGTGTACGCTCCGCGAGCGTGGCCACACGAACCGACGCGGCGCGATCTTCCTCGCTTTCCGCCAATTGCGAGCGCAGCCGGCGGATCTGGTCACGTTTGGAATCCTGAAGCCGCCTGTTCTGCCGGGTGAGCGTGACATTGCGCGCGCACAACAGGCCAACCATGAATCCCAACACTACATGCAATGCCAGCAGTACGGCGATGAGTGCAGCTCCCATATCATCCGCATGCGCGCCTGCATTACGGCAACGGACCAAGGTCGCCACTACGGGAATGATCCACACCCATCGTGCGATGACCGTCGTGATTTGCATCGCATCGTATTGCGGCATGTTCGGCAATTGCGAACGCAAGCGGCATGGTTCCGTCCCGCACGGTGTTGTTCGACGTTCTGTGATATGGCGGGCAGCATGGCCGCGTTGTATGCGGCGACCGGCATCATCGCGCACCATGATGGCGTGAAGCATGCGCCGCAATCCAACATCAACAGTATGGCGATGGTCCATGCCGACGAGCGCGCGTATTCCCCCACCGCGGCACAGCATATGGCCAGCAACGCGCCGCATACCAGTTCAGCCGATACGTCTCCGACGATATACAGGTTTGCGATCAGCCCGAACGTGAGAATATGGCTTGAAGCATAATCGCCGCATGCCTTCCTCCATCGTCGCCGCTTCTTGTGGTTATGTCTTCCCAGCGTAGTGTACGTTGCCGCCGTTGCGGGCCATCTTTGCCACGAAGGTGACATTTGTCATCTTCCATATGGCTGTGTTGCGCCAGGTTTATGATCTCAGACACCATGTCGTCTCCGTTTGGTCGGAGACAATGGAATCACTATCGTAAACGGCGGTTATCGCTGTTGGAACATGTGAGGTAAGGAGAGCCGATGAGCGAGCGTATGGAAAGGCAAACAGGTGAGAGCTCCGGCAGCGCGGTCAAGGTGTCGAAGCTGGTCAAACGGTATGGGGATATGCTGGCGCTTGACTATTTCGATCTTGACGTGCATCAAGGTGAGATTTTCGGTTTGCTTGGACCGAACGGTTCCGGCAAGACCACGGCGATTAACTGCATTCTCGCATTGTTGACGTTCGATGAGGGCACGGTACGTGTGTTTGACGAACCGATTGGCCCGACCAGTTATGCGCTGAAACGCCGCATCGGCATCGTACCGCAGAATGTGGCTGTGTTCAATGAATTGACGGTTGAGGAGAATATCGATTATTTCTGCTCGCTGTATGTGCCTGACAGGGCACGCCGTCATGCGCTGGTTGAGGATGCGCTGGATTTTGTGGGCTTGCGCGATTACCGCAGGTTCCGTCCGTCGAAATTGTCGGGAGGTTTGCTTCGTCGATTGAACATCGCATGCGGTGTGGCGCATAAGCCGGATCTGATTTTCTTCGATGAGCCGACCGTCGCCGTCGATCCGCAAAGCCGCAATGCGATTCTGGAGGGCATTCAGCGTCTTAACCACGAAGGCGCGACGGTGATTTACACGAGCCATTACATGGAGGAGGTCGAGCAGATCTGCGACCGCATTCTCATCATGGATCATGGCAGGCATTTGGCCTTGGGCACCGCCGACGAGTTGAAGGCGATGATCGACACCGGCGAACGCATCAGTGTGGAAACCGACGATCTGGGTGGCTTGCATCATGAGGCGGGAACGCAGCAGGCATTGGAACAGTTACGTGCGCTGCCATGTGTGATGAGCGCCGATTATGACGGTCATGAGTTGACGGTACGTTGCCGTAGGGGCGATCACAATCTTCTTGACGTGTTGACGTTGCTGAAATCCAATGGCACGAATATCGGGCATCTTTCCTCCCGGCAGCCGACGCTGAACGATGTGTTCCTTGAACTGACCGGCACGGCGTTGCGTGACTGACGGAATCATGGTTCGAAAGGTTTGACATTATGTTGCAGACATTGCTGGTCAATCTGAAATTGCATTTCAGGGAGAAAGCGCAGCTGTTCTGGCTGTTTGCCTTTCCCATCATTCTGGCGACCATGTTCAATGGCATGTTCGGCAATATCGCGGAAAGTTACGCATTGCACACGGTTGACGTCGTCGTGGTTAATAACGACGATTGGCGCGCCTCTCCGGGCGCGCAGATGCTGGTCGACGGCATTTCGTCCGATACTGGCGCGACCGGTGCCGATGGCGATCATGCGAAGGTCGATGATGACGGTGACGCCATGCCGAAACTCATCACCGTCACGGAAGCCGCATCTATGGAAGCGCGGATCGAGCGCTGCTTGACGCCAAGCGCAGGGCAGACTGTCCGTCGACGGTAGTGGGAAACTGCAGCTGGCCATTTCCCAAGCCACGCAAACATCCGCCACGGATGTGATGGCGTCGAGCAGTGGTCTGGATATTTCCCTGACGGTGTTGGGCAATATCGTGGACTTGTACAATCGCAACACCGCCGTAGTGATCAATGCCGCGCAGCACAATCCGTCCGCGTTGTTGGATGACGCGTTCACCGGCAGCATCGGCTCGTCGAGTGGGTTCACGAAGGAAGTGCAGCTGACGAATTTCAAGCCAAGCGGCACCGCACGCTACTATTACGCGTTGCTCGGCATGGCCGCGATGATGGCCATGAGTTTCGCGGTGAACGCGGTATCGTTGGCCCAGGCAAACCTGTCGGCACTTGGCATTCGCCGTTCCGTCGCTCCCCTGCCGAAACTGCAACAGCTGCTGGCAGGTTTTCTTTCCAGTTGGATCTGCTCGTTCCTAAGTCTGACCGTGGCCATGCTGTACATTCGTTTCGGCTGCCAGATTTCTCTCGGCGGTCGTGAATGGGCCGGCTTGGGCGCGTGCTTGATGGCGTCATTCGCCACAAGCGCGTTCGGCACGTTGATCGGCGCAATACAGGGTGTTTCCACGAGTGCCAAGCAGGGATTGTGCACGGCCTTGGCATGCACGCTGTCGCTGTTTTCCGGTTTGTATGGCTCGTTCGCATGGATTTAAGCGATCAGATAGCGCAGCATGCGCCCCTGTTGAGCATGTTGAATCCGGCGCAACAGATTACGAATCTGTTCTACGACATTCTGTATTACGACAGTTTCCGCCCGTTCTTTGCCACGGTGGGCGTATTGGCTGCGATGAGCTTGGTCTGTCTTGGTATGGCGACCGTTCTGTTGAGGAGGCAACGCTATGAACACTTGTAAAGCAGCACTGCGCATTCTCAAAGCGCGCAAATTGTATGTGATTATCTACTTGGTGCTGATCGGCACGATGATGTTTTCCATCAGCTGGCAGATCATGCGTGGCTCCACAGCTGCCAGAGCGACGACGTATGAGCCGGAATCCGCCCGTATTGCGGTAATCGACCGTGATGACGACGCCGAGCATGTGCTCAATCGTTGCGTTCCTACCTCGCTTTGGACGGTGAGATGGTCACCATTGATGACGATTCCATATCGTTGCAGCAGGCTGTCGCATCGAATTATGTTGATTTGATTTGATTGCGATTGTGCCACAAGGTTTCGCCGAGCGTTATCTGCAGTATGCGGATACGCCACGGCTACGCAACCGACCATAGATACCGTTGTCAGTTATGCTTCCGGAGCCGGATCGCTCGCACAGCTGAAAGTCAACGAGTTTCTTTCGCTGACGCGTACCGCCTATCTCGCATGCCGCAGGCACAGCGCACGCTCGACGCCGCCATGGCAACGACGTTGGATGCTGCCACCGCCGATATGAAACAGTCGCATATCGCCGTGGTGTCCTCGGACTCTGAAGACGACGGCACCACACCGCTCATCGGCATTCGCGGGCACGCTCAAAACCGGCTTGTATCCACTGTTGCTGGTCATGCCGGTATGCACGTTCCTCGTGGTCAGCACATTCAACGACAACGAAATCCGCCGCAGGCTCTACTCGTCCCCCGCGCGTCTGGTGTCGTTGGAAGCGCAGCAAATGCTGACATGCGGGACGTTCGGTCTGCTGGTATGTGCTGCGTATACCGCGGTGACATTCCTGTTGATGCGCTGGCCGGAGTGTCCTTTACCGGCCTGAATGCCGTGAACGTAGGCTTGTCGTTCGTGTCGCTGATGGTCTACACGCTTATGGCGATCGCTTGCGGATTCCTGTTGGGGTCATCCGGTTTCAATGAAATGGCAACGAACGGTTTCGTCAATGTGTTCGCTCTGCTGGTCATGTTCACTTCCGGTATGGCGTTCCCCGTGGATATGATGCCAGATCCCATGATCATCATCGGAAAACTGCTGCCTGGATGGTGGCTCTGCTCATCGATAGACCACGTATTCGGACTGGGTACGGCCTCCTCGAGCGGCGTGGACTACGGCGCGTGGCGTCATCAACCGGATTGGTGGCAATGTTCGCGGTAGCGTTCATCTGTCTGGGCTTGGCCTTGGGACGCATTCGGCGAGCCCGCCCGACGTTGGCCTCCCCCGCCACAACGCAGTTGGCCAAGTAGTCGACGCCAACACTGTGGCAGCCGCATGACGATCGCATACGACGTCCACGGTCTACTTGAGCATATTCCTCCGGTAGGCTGTGGGCGTCGTATGCATGTACTGCTTGAACGTGCGCGTGAAGAATGTCGATGATGAGAAACCAAGTTTTTTGGCGATGTCGGAAACCGGCATCGATGTGGTGTCCAGCATTTCCGCTCCAGCTCTCATACGCACGTCATTGACGAATTCAATCGGCGTCTGATCGACCATCTCATGGAAGATCTGCGCGCATTTCGTACGGCCGACGGACCCTGCTGAAGCAATCTCCTCCAGGGTGATCTGTCGAACGTAATTGTGCTGCACGTAATCAATCATCTTGCTCAAAATAGCAATCTTCGGATTCTTCCTGTCGTATTTGGAAGAACCATTCTTGCCATGTTCGCCCGCTATGGCCGTCAGTTCACGCACCATCGTATAAAAACAGCTGAGCACGGTCAACGATGCCGTATCATCCTTTAATTTCATATTGTCAACGGTGGCGGGATGCATGGTCTGGGCAGCCGGCATCTGACCGAATTTCGCATCATGCAGCCGCATCATGCATTCCAGCAACGCGGATCCATGCTCATCTTCAGGATCACACACCATGTACGGGAGCCGTTCGTCCGCCATCAACGGAGCCACAAAGCGTTCATAAACCATGTTCGGCATGCACATGCATGAAGGGTTCAGCAGAGTGCAGGAAAATTCGCAATCGGTGCCGTCCTCGGTGAAACCGTAATGCAATTGGCGCGAATTCACGAAAATGCCTTGGCCTTCTTCAAGACGAATGCTTTCGCCGTTCACGAAATACCACATGTGTCCACGGATGATGTGGGTGAATTCGAAATCGATATGCCAATGGCATTCCGCGCGCATGTTCGGATACTGATGCAGCAGCGAATGTTCGGTGAATGAGAAGAACATCGGCGCATCATATTGCACCATTTCCGCGCCGTTGGGCTTGCGTCCCCAGTTGGTGACCGGCATGAACTCATATGGAAGACGACCGTCTTGCGCAAGTTCAGGCTGTTCCGTTTGTTCGTTTTGTCCGACCTGCACGTCACGAACGTCTAATCCCATCTGTCCCATGCAATACCCCATCAGTGGATACGGTAAATAATACGAAAATCAAGAACGATAATACAACGAAATACAGTGTCAACGAATAATGATGCCGTTGAATGGAACATGATATGTCACGTCAATCGATTGACGTAATACAGCAGAGGAGGCAGCATGGTGGAACCCACCAATCATCCGGCACGCGACGAATGGGAGCGTATGCTCTCCGGCGAACTGTATGTGGCCGATAGTCCGCAACAGCAGGAAGCGAATATGCGCAAGCGTCGCCTGGTGCAGGCCATCAACACGTCCGAATATGACGCGTTCAAAGAACGTGACGAACTGTTTCACGAACTGTTCGGCGCATTTGGAGAGGGTGGATTCGTGGAACCCCCATTCAACTGCGATTATGGATGCAACACGTTCATCGGCAAGAATTTCTATGCCAACATGGATTGCATTTTCCTTGACGTGGCACGCATCACCATCGGCGACCGCGTGTTCTTCGGCCCCCGAGTGGGCCTGTACACGCCGTATCATCCGATCGATGCGACGGTGCGCTCCTCCGGCCCTGAAGGCGCTCGTCCGATCACCATTGGCAACGATGTCTGGTTCGGCGGCAATGTGGTGGTCGGCCCTGGCGTCACCATCGGCGATGATGTGGTGATCGGTGCCGGATCAGTGGTGGTCAAGGACGTTCCTTCGCATTCGGTGGCAGTCGGCAATCCATGCCATGTGATCCGTGAGATCACGACGCGACCGCGAATATTGGGAAGGCAAGGCAGCGGAATATCGCGCTTGGAAGGATTCGATTCAGTAAAACGCACCGCACCATCCTCACATCATCATGCAATCTTCCATCACTTGGCGCGAGTTTCTTCGACAGACGTTGACGCTCGCCCTGCCCATCGCGTTTCAACAACTGATGCTGGCGCTGTCATCGTGCGCCGACACTCTTATGCTGACGAACGTCGGTCAAAACGAGCTGTCGGCAGTGTCTCTTGCCACGCAGTTCCAGTTCATTTTCAGTTTGTGTCTTGCCGCGCTCACGCTTGGCATGAGCATTCTGGTGGCCCAGTATTGGGGTGCGGGCAACACGAATGCCGTCGACGTGTCTTGGCGTTCATCATGCTGTATGCCAGCGGATTGTCACTGGTGTTTTTCGCATTGACGCTACTCATTCCGGAAACGTTGATGTCGATTATGACGAACGATGCGACGCTGATTGCCATCGGCTCACAGTATTTGCGGGTTTCGTCGGTTTCGTACCTGTTCATCGGTTTGTCGCAAATGTATTTGTGTCTGATGAAGAATGTGGGTGCGGCGGTTACCGGAATGACGGTAAGCACGGTTGGCGTGATCGTGCATGTTGCGCTGAACGCGGTGCTGATCTATGGTTGGTTCGGTTTACCCGCATTGGGTATTTTCGGCGCGGCGATTTCCACGGTGATTTCCCGAGCCATCGACTGGTGTGGTCTGTGCTTGTAGCCAGCCGCAATGGCCGCCCACGTTTGCGGTTGTCGATGATGTTGCATCCGGATGTGGCGTTGCAGAAGGATTTTTGGAAGTATAGTCTGCCCGTGCTTGGCAATGAGCTGGTTTGGGGCTGCGGTTTCACCATGTACACCGTGATTATGGGTCATCTTGGTACGGATGCGGTGGCGGCCAATTCCATTGCGAATATCGTCAAGGATCTGTTGGTCTGTTTGAGTCTTGGCCTTGGCAATGCGGGCGGCATTCTTGTCGGTAATCTGCTTGGCCGCAATGCTTTCGATCAGGCGAAGGTTATGGGCGACAGGCTCTGTGTACTGGTGGCGGCAGTTGGCGTTGGAACCGGCCTGTTGATTATCGCGGCACGTCCTTTGGCGTTGCAGTGGGCGGGATTGACGCCGCAGGCCACGCGTTATCTGTCGGTTATGCTGTTTATCTGCGCCTATTATGCGGCATGCGGGTGCATGGCCAATCTGACTATCGCCGGTATTTTCCCTGCCGGAGGCGATTCCCGGTTCGGACTTGTCTGCGATGCGAGCGTTATGTGGCTTGTCGTCGTACCGGTCGGTCTGTTGGCGGCTTTCGTGTGGAAGTTGCCGGTATTGGCGGTCTATGCTTTGCTGAATACCGACGAATGCATCAAGATGATTCCTGCTTTGCTGCATTATCGAAAGTATCGTTGGGTCAACAATGTGACGAGACAGACCGATTCCGCCGTAGTATCAAACGCATGAAAAACCGGTATCGACAAAGCCCGTGTCATACTGCATTGCACAGTGCGACACGGGCTTTGTTATTTGCCGATCTCAATCATGTGATTATTTATTTCATGAGATTGCGCAGCACATACTGAAGGATGCCTCCGTTGCGGTAGTAGTCGGCCTCGCCTGGGGTGTCGATGCGTACGACCGCGTCGAATTCGGTTGTGGAACCGTCGCTATGGGTGGCGGTGACACGCACGGTCTTCGGGGTGATGCCATTGTTGAGCTCTTCAACACCGGCGATATCGTACGTTTCGGTGCCATCAAGGCCGAGGCTCTCATAGGACTCGCCTGCGGGGAACTGCAACGGCAGCACACCCATGCCGATCAGGTTCGAACGATGGATACGTTCGAAGCTTTCGGTGATGACGCTTGACGCCGAGCATGACGGTTCCCTTGGCAGCCCAGTCGCGGGAGGAACCGGTGCCGTATTCTTTGCCTGCGAGCACCACCAGCGGAACATCATGTTCGATGTAGTCGCGGGATGCTTCGAAGATCGTGGTCGGCTTCTGGTCAAGGAAATCGTAGGTGAAACCGCCCGGAGTGACCTCTTCCCCCACGGACGCAAGCAACTGGTTGCGCAGTCGGATATTGCCGAACGTGCCACGTACATGACCTCATGATTGCCTCGACGGGAACCATAGGAGTTGAAGTTCTTCGGTTCGACGCCACGGTCGGTCAGGTACTTGCCAGCAGGACTGGAAGCCTTGAACGCGCCGGCTGGAGAAATATGGTCGGTGGTCACGGAATCACCGAGCAGTGCGAGCACGCGGCGCCATGAATGTCTTCGACGGGATCCGGTGTGGCCTTCATGCCATCGAAGAACGTCTGCTTACGCACGTAGGTGGAATCCTCATTCCATGCGAACAGTTCGCCTTCTGGAACGTCAAGTCCTTTCCAACGATGGTCGCCTTCGAATACGGAAGAGTAATCCTTCAGGAACATCTCACGGCTGACGGTACCGTCCACCACGGCGGCAACCTCGCCATTGGTGGGCCAGATATCCTTCAGATACACATCGTTGCCGTCCGGATCCTCGCCAAGCGGCTGGGTTTCAAAATCGAAATCCATGGTGCCAGCGAGCGCATAGGCGATGACGAGCGGCGGAGATGCCAGGTAGTTCATCTTGACGTCCGCTGATGCGGCCTTCGAAGTTGCGGTTGCCCGACAGCACTGAGGTGACGGTCAGATCGTTGGCGTTGATGGCTTCGGAGATTTCCGGCAGCAACGGGCCGGAGTTGCCGATGCAGGTGGCGCAGCCGAAACCGACCAGCTGGTAACCGAGCGCGTCGAGATCGTCCTGCAAGCCAGCCGCCTTAAGATAGTCGGCCACAACCTGGGAGCCCGGTGCGAGCGAGGTCTTGACCCACGGCTTGGGCTTCAAACCCTTGGCATGCGCGTTGCGTGCAATCAAACCGGCTGCGATCATCACGGACGGATTGGATGTGTTTGTGCACGAGGTGATGGATGCGATCGCCACATCACCGTTGGTGATGTCGAAGTCACCGCGGAAGTCGGTGGAAACGGCAACCGGCTCCTGCACGGTCTTGTCCGTTTCGTACGCGGGCAAGGTTTCGACGAATTTCGCTTTGGATTCAGACAGTTTGATGCGATCCTGCGGGCGCTTCGGGCCAGCGATCGACGTACGACAGTACCGAGGTCGAGTTCCAGGTATTCGGAATACTGCGGTTCGACGTAGTTTGGATCGGTGGTGTCGCCCCACAGCTTGTTCACCTTGGCATACGCTTCGACCAATGCGATCTGTTCTTCGGAACGGCCAGTCAAGCGCAGATAGTCGAGAGTGACGCGTCGATTGGGAAAATGCCGCAGGTGGAGCCGATTCCGGACCCATGTTGCCGATGGTGGCACGGTTGGCCAGCGGCACCGAGGCGATGCCATCACCGTAGAATTCCACGAATTTGCCGACCACACCATGCTGGCGAAGCATATCAGTGATGGTCAGCACCACGTCGGTGGCGGTGACGCTTCAGGAATGGAACCGGTAAGCTTGAAACCGACAACACGCGGCACCAGCATGGAGATCGGCTGTCCAAGCATGGCCGCTTCGGCTTCAATGCCGCCAACGCCCCAACCGAGCACGCCCAAGCCATTGACGGTGGTGGTGTGCGAGTCGGTGCCCACGCAGGAATCAAGATAGGCAAGAGTCTTGCCACCGTTTTCTTCGACCTTGGTCATGATGACCTTGGCGAGATATTCGATATTGACCTGGTGGATGATGCCCGTTCCCGGCGGTACCACGCGGAAGTTCTTGAATGCCTGCTGACCCCAACGCAGGAACTGGTAACGTTCGCCGTTGCGCTGGTATTCGATGTCCATGTTCTGTTCGACCGCGTCGGCGATGCCGTACTTGTCGATCTGTACGGAATGGTCGATGACCATGTCGGACTGCACCTGCGGTTGATGACCTCAGGATCTCCCCCAAGATCCTTGACCGCATCACGCATGGTGGCAAGATCCACAATGCAGGGCACGCCGGTGAAATCCTGCATGACCACGCGGGACGGGGTGAACTGGATCTCATGACTCGCTGTGCAGCCGGATCCCAATCCAACAGTGCCTTGACATGATCATCCGTGATGTTGGCGCCATCGATGTTACGTACCAGGTTCTCGACGAGAACCTTCAACGAATACGGCAGATGATCGATGCCCGGCAGATCTGCGATGCGGTAATATTCATAATCCTTGCCGTCCACCTTCAGGGTGTCGAGCTGGTCGTCGCGCACAGACATGCTACCTCCGAGCTTTTTGGCTGTATAACACAGCTGATTATTCGTCGCCTACGATACAGCCAAGTTAATTCAGCTCTGGCGTGTCTTCTTAAAGTATGGGACAATACTCGGAATTCGGCACCAAACGCAAACACACCAAGAACACGAGTGCCGAAAGCACCATTGCCACCGCCGTCGCAGCCAGCATCTGCCCGGTCGGCACCACCAGCGCGAAGAAATTCGCCACCGGTTTACGAGCATGCCCCCGAATCCAATTGCGGCAAAGGCCAATACCAATATGCCACGCCACGAATGCAACGGCTTTGCCACCCGCGCAAGCACGAACACTCCCATCATGAGCAGAATAATCGCGTTGACGCCACGCAGCATCGCCAACTGCGCACCCGAATCCTGCACATTCCACTTCATGAATATCGGCAGCAGCCACGACGTGGACAAAATCGACAATCCGACCGCCACACCGCAGGGCACAGCAAAATGCAGCACGCGTTTCAGGAATCCTGGAATATAACGACGCGTGTTCGGAGCCAACGCAAGAATGAATGCCGGCATGCCAATCGTCAATCCACCCACATATGTGATGTGGCGAGGCAGATACGGGAATGGTATCTGCGTCAGCACCACGCCCAACGAAATCAGTGCGGAATACACGGTTTTCACAAGGAATAGGCTTGCCACACGTTCCATATTGGCCATGACCTGACGCCCTCGCGCCACCACATCGCAGATGTGAGAACTTCGAATCGACAAGCACCACCTGTGCCACGGCCTTGGTGGCGGGCGCAGCATTGCCCATCGCAATACCCAGATCGGCCTCTTTGATGGCGAGCGCGTCGTTCACGCCGTCGCCGGTCATCGCCACCACATGCTCACCTGCATGCAATGCCTCCACGATCGCCTTTTTCTGATCGGGCAGCACACGCCCAAGCACATCCACGTTTTCCAGTACTTGCGCCAGCTCCGTAATGTCAGCGGGCAGCTCACGCGCGTCCATGAATCGTGGTTCATGTTCGCCGGTCAGATGCACTTTTCTTGCGATCGCGCCGACGGTTACGGGATTGTCACCAGAGATGATGCGGCAACGCACGCCTTGTTCACGGAACCATGCAAGCGTTTCTTCGGCGTCGGCGCGAATATGTTCGGAACAGCACACCAATGCGACAGGGCACGATGCCGGATTGAGTTTTGGATCGGTTTCGTAATCGTCGGGCGCTGCACCGTAGATTCGCGCGACCAGCAGCACACGGTTGCCGTCATTGGCGAGATCATTGACTTGTTTGAGTATGTCGGCATGGTCGCCGTTGATTTGGGAAAGAATGACTTCCGGCGCACCCATCGTCCACACTGCATTGCCGTCATAGATCGAACTCCACTTGCGCGCCGACGAGAACGGTACTCGTGCCTCGACAGTGCCGTCCGCAAATCCCTGTTCCCGTAGTCCAGACAGAATCGCTTGCCCTGTACCGTTGGGCTGTCCTTCGTTCGATAGGTCGAATAGAGCCTGTCTGACGTCATGCTCGTTCACGGTGCCTCGCATGTCGTCGGGGCCACGAACACCCAGCAATTCCAACGAATCGAGTCGGATGGTGCCGTCGGTGACAGTACCGGTTTTGTCAAGGTTCAGGCAATCCACACGAGCGAGAGTCTCCACGGATTCCAGCTCCTGCACCAGCGTGTTCTTACGTGCCAAACGAATGGCTGCGAGCGCGAAATTCAGCGAGGTGAGCAGCACCAGCCTTCAGGGATCATACCGACCACACCGGCCACTGCGGAAATGACCGCGGAACGCCATTCGCCGGTCGAAATGGCCACATTCCAGCCGCCAACAGTGCGTACCTGCGACCAGATGAGCAGTACGCAGAGCGGCACCACCAGGAAGGTCATGAATTTCAGAATCGTGTTGATGCCCTTGTTTAGGTCGGATACGGTTTTCCTGTAAACCTTCGCCCGTGCGGTAAGTTTGGCCGCGTAACTGTGCTCTCCTACGGCGGTGACTTTCACCAACGCCATGCCGGAGATGGCGGTGGATCCAGAGAAAATATCGCAGCCTTCGCCCTTGCGTACGGTCCGTGATTCGCCGGTAAGCTGGATTCGTCCAGCTCCAGTCCCCAAGTGTGCACGATCTGCGCGTCCGCGGGCACCTGTTCGCCGGAACGGATCCACATGAAATCACCGAGCACGATATCGTTGTGCGGTATTTCAACGTCTTTGCCGTCGCGGTGCACAAGATAGTCGGAAGCCACCAGAATCGACAGTTTGTCAAGAGTACGCTTGGCTTTCAATTCGGTGCAGATGCCTATGCCGGTATTGATGATGATGATCATGCCGAACACCGCGTCTCTCCACGATCCAGTGATCAATACCATAACCATGGCCGCAAAGATGATGCCGTTGAACAAGGTGAACACGTTGGCTCGCACGATATCGATAAGCGAACGTGAGGTCGATGCCTTGACCACATTGTCCAATCCGCTTTCCCTGAGGGCGATCACTTCGCCTTGTGTCAGCCCCGTCTCTTCGATGAGGGGCATTGTTCGACTTTCGCTCATGATTGCCAGCCTACCGTCACACTCCCGTTTTCCGGTCAACTTCTTGTGAAACACAGGTAAAAATCAGGGAATTTTCAGGGTATTTCATCAAAAGACGAACTGCTGGTCATTCATACCGACATGGTGCAAAACCATATCAGTGGGTAATCGTGGTTACCAGCATTTCCCGGTCGTGAGGATCATTATTAGCCACGGCCACAGCAGCATCGTCGAGCGGTATCGCGTCGGTCATACGATCGTTGACCGTCATGGTAGCCGCATACAGTTTGTTGTCTTTCGGCACGGCGATAGGATTGAGAAGCACCACTGGAACGCCCGCTGTTCTTGCGGTTTCCAAAGCATCATTCCAGTTTTCGGCATTGGCTTCGTTCGCGTCGATTCCTGCGATGATAATGAGGTCGGCCTTGCGTTGCGCCATGTCACGCACGCCTTGCTGCGCGGTGGATTGCGCGTCCACAGTGCCCGAGACGGTAATGTACACCGGCTTGAGTTTACCGGCTTCCATGGCATCCATTGCCATGGAATCGGCGGTGACATCATCCGATCCAATCATGGCGATGGACAGGCTGTCACGATCCTCCGTGGAGTGCGCCACCGCAGTATTGGGGGATTGCGTATCCCCCACCGCGGCATTCGACGGCACGCAACCAGATAGCGCCGCGCAAGACAACGCAATCGCAGTCATTCCAAAAAACGCACGACTTGCGAATAACGGCATGCTCACTGTTCGTGCTTTCTGAACAGCGCCACAGTCTCCACATGATGGGTCATGGGATAAATGTCGAACGCGCGGATATCCGCCAATTCGTAGCCAAGTAACACGAGCGTGGCGGTATCTCTGGCAAGGCTTGCCGGATCGCATGCGATATAGACCACACTTTTCGCTTCGGCTTCGGCAATCTGCCTGCACACCTTCGCGCGAG
>ENA-OQCS01000663-OQCS01000663.1-human-gut-metagenome-genome-assembly--contig:-NODE-663-length-19168-cov-2.773279_pt1 | contig 19168 bp, 24 predicted proteins | sample MGYA00242757_ERZ504575 | MGnify/ENA primary metagenome ERZ504575 (study PRJEB26092, sample SAMD00036297) | human gut metagenome | host: Homo sapiens | study: EMG produced TPA metagenomics assembly of... | reverse complement strand
GGAGAGGCAATTTCAATGACGTATAAAAAAGATGATAGTGTAAAAGACGCATTGAAAATCAGAATCCTCTTCTGTGGATACGAGCGCTTTTCAAATCCAGCGCAGAAGTGACGATCAACGTTGATATAATGAGGATGCACTGAGTAAAGCAATCGGGTCGATTCAGGCAGTGAAAGCAGAGCAGACGGAACCGGTATCTGCATATCCTAAATTTGACGGTGAATCATTCAAAGTAGAGCCGGAAGTGTATGGAAGTGCGGTAGATATGGAAATTTTGACTAAAAAGATCAAAGAGTATATTACCAATTTTGAACCGGAATTAAATCTTCTGAATGAAAAATGCTATAAAGTACCTAAATATACAACGGAATCAAAAGAAGTTCAAAAAGCGTGTGACGATATGAATAAATATTGTCAGGCAAGTATTACCTATCCGATGAAAGAAAATGTAGTTGTAGACAAAGCTCTTATTTCGACATGGGTTTCGGCGGATGCTGATATGAATGTAACATTCAATGAAGAAGCTGTCCGGGCATGGATGAGAGATTTCGGAAAAACTTATGATACAGTCGGAACAACGAGAACGATCACTTCTCCGACAGGAAAGACAGTGGAAGTATCAGGAGGTACTTACGGCTGGTCGATCGACGAAGAGGCAGAAACGCAGAATTTGATCGCAAGTATTAAAAACGGAGAAGTTGTGACAAGAGAACCTGCATATGAAAAGACAGCGGCATCTCATGCGGCACAAGACTGGGGAACGACGTACCTTGAGGTGGACCTTTCCGCACAGCATATGTGGTATATTGTAAACGGGGCGATCGCACTGGAGACAGATGTTGTTACAGGCCTTCCCGATGCGAAGCATGCGACTCCGGCAGGTGTATATTCGATTCTTTATACAGAACCGGATTCAAAATTAATCGGTGAAAAAGATCCGGAAACAGGGAAACCGATTTACGAAACGTATGTCCGCTACTGGATGCCGTTTACTTATCAAGGACATGGCTTTCATGATGCAGACTGGCAGACAGCATTCGGCGGTTCGAGATATCAGTCATATGGTTCTCACGGCTGTGTTAATATGCCGGTAGATCAGGCGGGAGCTTTATTTAATATGCTTAGCGCGGGAACGCCGGTTGTTCTTCATTATTAATGTAAATGATAAGACTTAGAATTTATTGAAAAACAGAAAATCAGAGGTTATATACATGTACGAATTGCTAAAAAAAGACGGTATGGCAAAAAGAGGGAGGTTCCATACGGTACACGGAACGATCGAGACGCCGGTTTTTATGAACGTAGGAACGGCGGCGGCAATTAAGGGAGCCGTATCAACAGATGATCTCCGTCAGATTAAAACGCAGGTTGAACTGTCAAATACATATCACCTTCATGTCAGACCGGGGGATGAAATCGTGAAAAAAATGGGCGGTCTGCATCGCTTTATGAATTGGGATAAGCCGATTCTCACGGACTCAGGCGGATTTCAAGTGTTTTCACTTGCATCATTGCGCAAGATTAAAGAAGAAGGAGTTCATTTTCACTCTCATATAGACGGACGTAAAATCTTTATGGGTCCGGAAGAAAGTATGCAGATTCAGTCTAATCTTGCGTCTACGATGCGATGGCGTTTGACGAATGTCCCTCAAGCGTAGCGGACAGAGAGTATATGGTCCATTCGGTGGCGAGAACGACAAGATGGCTGAAACGATGTAAAGCGGAAATGAACAGGCTGAATTCTTTGGAAGATACGATTAATCATAACCAGATGCTTTTTGGTATTAATCAAGGCGGAATCTATGAAGATATCCGCGTGGAGCACGCACGACAGATCGCGGAGCTTGATTTGGACGGTTATGCGGTAGGCGGTCTTGCAGTAGGAGAGAGTCATGAAGATATGTACCGTATTCTGGAGGCGGTTGTTCCTCATCTTCCTGAAAATAAGCCGACCTATTTGATGGGAGTGGGAACTCCGGCGAATATTTTGGAGGCGGTAGACAGAGGAGTGGACTTTTTTGACTGCGTATACCCGAGCAGAAACGGGCGGCACGGGCATGTTTATACAAATCATGGAAAAATGAACTTATTCAATGCAAAGTATGAGTTAGATGACCGTCCAATCGAAGAAGGATGCGGATGTCCGGCATGCAGAAGTTATAGCAGAGCATATATCCGTCACCTGTTAAAAGCAAAAGAAATGCTCGGGATGCGTCTTTGCGTTCTTCATAACCTGTATTTTTATAATACGATGATGGAAGAAATCAGAGAAGCGATTGAAGCGGGAGAGTATAAGGCTTATAAAAAGAGAAAACTGGAAGGTATGATGCAATACCGGATAAGCTTCTCAAAATTATGTTTATTTCAAGTTACTTCAGTATTTTGAAAAATATCCTTGAAGTATGGAAGAAAGTTGTGTATAGTAGTCTTATTGCGTTAGGAAAGTTAGGAGGAAATTATAATCATGGGTGAAATGGTAACAATGCTTGTTCTTTGGCTTGTAGTTATCGGTGTAATGTGGTTTTTGCTTATGCGTCCACAGAAAAAAGAACAGAAACGTATCCAGCAGATGACTGGCTTCTATGGAGTCGGAGACACAGCTCTGACGACAAGCGGTTTTTACGGAGTCATCATTGATATTACAGATGAAGATGTGATTGTAGAGTTCGGAAATAATAAAAACTGTCGTATTCCGATGCAGAAAGCTGCGATTGCTCAGATTGAAAAACCGAATGCAGATTGATTTTAAGTCAATTATTTTGCATTATGAGATCAGGGAGAATTTTGAAATATTTTCAAATCTCCCTGATTTTTCAAATTCATCACTTTAGCGCGTGAATTTGAAAAAATCACAGAGTACACTCTAATTTTTAGACGCAAATACTTGAAACGTGTATAAAAATGCTGTATTATAAACAGTAACATTTTAGTTTGGAGGGACGGGAAATTATGGATATGAACATCGGTGTGATCAAAGGCGACGGAATCGGTCCGGAGATTGTAGATGAGGCGATGAAAGTGCTCGATAAAACGGCAGAAGTTTACGGGCATCAGATAGAATATACTCAGCTTTTGATGGGAGGAGCATCCATTGATGTAAACGGAGTGCCTCTTACGGAAGAAACATTGGAACAGGCGAAAAAAAGTGATGCCGTATTGATGGGATCGATAGGAGGAGATGCAAAGACATCGCCATGGTATCGTCTGGAACCGTCTAAACGTCCGGAGGCGGGGCTTTTACAGCTTAGAAAGGGGTTAAACCTTTTTGCAAATCTGCGCCCGGCAGTTCTTTACAGTGAATTAAAAGGAGCCTGCCCGCTCAAAGAGGAGATTGCAGAACAAGGTTTTGATATGATGATCATGCGGGAGCTGACAGGCGGACTCTATTTCGGAAAAAGAAGTACGGAAGAAGAAGACGGAGTTCTCGTTGCAAGAGATGAGCTTACATATAGTGAAACGGAGATAAGGCGAATTGCGAAGCGCGGATTTGACATTGCGATGAAACGTCGGAAAAAAGTGACAAGCGTTGATAAGGCGAATGTATTGGATTCTTCAAGATTATGGAGAAAAATTGTTGAAGAAGTTGCGAAAGAATATCCGGAAGTAACGCTTGAACATATGTTAGTGGATAATGCGGCTATGCAGCTTGTGAAGGATCCGGCACAATTTGATGTAATATTAACGGAAAATATGTTTGGTGACATTTTATCTGATGAGGCGAGTATGGTGACCGGCTCAATCGGAATGCTTGCAAGCGCAAGTTTAAACGATACAAAGTTCGGCCTTTACGAACCGAGCGGAGGTTCGGCTCCCGACATTGCGGGAAAAGGAATCGCAAATCCGATTGCTACAATTTTATCGGCGGCGATGATGCTTAGATATTCGTTTGATCTCGATCAAGAAGCAGATGCGATTGAGGCGGCGGTAGAGAAAGTACTCGAGGAAGGATACCGGACGATTGATATTATGTCAGAAGGAATGACGCAGATCGGAACAAAAGAGATGGGAGAACGAATCTGTTCTTATATATAAACGTGAAAGAGAGGCATAAGGATAATGAGAAGCGATACAGTGAAAAAAGGGGTGCAGCAGGCGCCGCACCGTTCTTTATTTAATGCGCTTGGAATGACGCAGGAGGAGTTAGACAGACCGCTGATCGGAGTTGTAAGCTCTTATAATGAGATTGTTCCCGGGCATATGAATCTTGATAAAATTACAGAAGCGGTAAAAATGGGAGTTGCAATGGCAGGAGGAACACCGATTATGGTTCCGGCTATTGCTGTTTGCGACGGTATTGCGATGGGACATATCGGCATGAAATATTCTCTTGTTACGAGAGATCTTATCGCAGATTCAACAGAGGCGCTTGCAATGGCACATCAGTTTGACGGTCTTGTTATGATTCCGAACTGTGATAAAAATGTGCCGGGACTTCTTATGGCTGCTGCGCGTGTCAATATACCTACGATCTTTGTGAGCGGAGGACCGATGCTTGCAGGACATGTAAAAGGGCAAAAGACAAGTTTGTCAAGCATGTTTGAAGCGGTCGGATCTTATGCGGCAGGCAAAATGAACGATGAAGAAATTTATGAATTTGAAAATAAAGCATGTCCGACGTGCGGTTCGTGTTCCGGAATGTATACAGCCAATAGCATGAATTGTCTGACAGAAGCATTGGGAATGGGACTTCGTGGAAACGGAACGATTCCCGCGGTATATTCTGCGAGACTTCAGCTTGCAAAACATGCGGGAATGCAGATTATGGAGCTTGTGAGAAACAATATCCGACCTAGAGATATTATGACGGAAGATGCGATTTTGAACGCTCTTACAGTCGATATGGCTCTTGGATGTTCGACAAACAGTATGCTTCATCTTCCGGCAATCGCACATGAGATAGGAATGGATTTTGAGATTGATTTTGCGAACGGAATCAGTGAGAAGACGCCGAACCTTTGTCATCTTGCTCCGGCAGGCCATACATATATCGAAGACCTTAATGAGGCAGGCGGAGTCTATGCGGTTATGAATGAGCTGAATAAAAAAGGACTTCTTCATACAGATTGTCTGACAGTAACCGGCAAGACAGTTGGGAGAACATTGCGGGATGCGAAAATAAAAATCCCGATGTAATTCGTCCGATCGATCATCCATACAGTGAAACAGGTGGATTGGCTGTGTTAAAAGGAAATCTTGCACCTGACGGAAGCGTTGTAAAACGATCTGCTGTCTGCGATGAGATGCTTGTACATGAAGGTCCTGCCCGTATTTTTGAAAGTGATGAAGAGGCAACGGAAGCAATCAAAACAGGAAAGATCAATCCGGGGGATGTGATCGTGATCCGTTATGAAGGACCGAAAGGCGGTCCGGGAATGCGGGAGATGCTCAATCCGACTTCGGCGATTGCAGGATACGGACTCGGCTCGGAAGTAGCGCTTATTACAGACGGACGTTTCAGCGGCGCGTCAAGAGGCGCATCTATCGGTCATGTTTCTCCGGAAGCGGCGGTGGGAGGACCGATCGCTCTTGTAGAAGAGGGAGACATTATACAGATTGATATTCCGAATTTATCTTTGAATCTGGCAGTTTCAGAAGAAGAACTGAAGAAGAGAAGAGAAAAATGGCAGCCGAGAGAACCGAAAGTAAAGACCGGATATCTGGAAGATATGCGTCTATGGTCACATCCGGAAACAGAGGTGCGATTCTGGAAATACCGAAAGAAAATAAGAGCGCGGTTACAGGCTGTGCGGATAAGAGATACAGGATGTTTAAAGGAGTTATGGCATGCAGTTAAATGGAGCAGAAATTGTAATAGAATGTTTGAAAGAACAAGGAGTAGACACGGTTTTCGGCTATCCGGGCGGTGCGATTCTCAATGTATATGATGAATTGTACAAACATCGGGATGAAATCAGGCACATCCTTACCTCCCATGAACAAGGGGCTTCTCATGCGGCTGACGGATATGCGAGAGCAACGGGAAAAGTCGGCGTCTGCCTTGCTACGAGCGGACCGGGGGCGACGAATCTTGTTACCGGAATTGCAACGGCATATATGGATTCAATTCCTATTGTGGCAATCACCTGCAATGTAGGGGTATCACTTCTTGGAAAAGACAGTTTTCAGGAAATAGATATAGCGGGAATTACAATGCCGATTACGAAATATAGTTTTATTGTAAAAGATGTGACAAAATTGGCGGATACTATCCGTAAGGCATTTCGGATTGCAAAGACAGGACGTCCCGGGCCGGTGCTTGTCGATATACCGAAAGATATTACGGCTAAAGTAACGGAATATATTCCGGAAGAATTGGGAAAATGCACAAAGGAAGATTCCTCGAGAAAAACTCCGAGGATGGATGAACAACGGTTTGACCGGGTGATTTCTATGTTGGAAGAAGCAGAAAAACCGTTTGTTTTCGTCGGAGGCGGAGCGGTTCTTTCAGGGGCGAGTCAAGAATTAAAAGAGTTTGTTGACAAGCTGGATGCTCCGGTTACGGATTCTCTTATGGGCAAAGGCGCTTTTCCGGGAACAGATCCGCGGTATACAGGTATGCTTGGCATGCATGGAACGAAAGCGTCCAATTTCGGAGTAAGTGAATGTGACCTCTTGGTTGTTATGGGGGCAAGGTTCAGTGATCGTGTGACGGGGAATACAGAAAAATTTGCAAAAAATGCAAATTATACAGTTAGATATCGATCCGGTTGAAATTAATAAAAAACGTTTTGATTACGGAAGAAATCATCGGCGATCTAAAAGATGTTTTAAAGACGCTTAATAAGCGTTTAAAACAGCAGAATCATGCAGAATGGCTTGAAAAAATACAAGGTATAAAGAAAAATATCCTCTGAAATATCATCCGAATGTATTATCGGGACCGTTTCTTGTAGAAGAGATCTATCGTCAGACAAACGGTGAAGCGCTCATTGTTACGGAAGTGGGACAGCATCAGATGTGGGCTGCACAGTATTATAAATATACAAAACCGAGAACCCTTCTTACGTCAGGCGGACTTGGAACGATGGGATATGGTCTTGGAGCGGCGCTTGGCGCAAAGACAGGATGTCCGGATAAAATCGTAGTAAATATTGCGGGAGACGGATGTTTCCGAATGAATATGAATGAGATTGCGACTGCAGTCCGGCACAATATTCCGATTATACAAGTTGTAGTGAATAATCATGTGCTTGGGATGGTTCGTCAATGGCAGGATCTCTTTTATGATGAGAGGTATTCGGCTACCGTGCTCAGAGATGCAGTTGATTTTGTGAAACTTGCAGAAGCTATGGGAGCAGAAGGAATGCGGGCTGTGTCGCAGGAAGAATTTAAGGAGGCGTTCTCTAAAGCGCTGACATTGAATCGTCCGGTTGTGATTGACTGCCAGATAGACAGTGATGATAAAGTGTGGCCTATGGTAGCGCCCGGGGCCGCAATCAGTGAAGCGTTTGACGAAGATGACATGTAAAGTCTGCATGGGCATATGTGTAATTATAAAACAAATAAATTAAAAATAAAACAGGAGGAGGAAAATGAGCAGAGTATATAACTTTTCAGCAGGACCGGCCGTGCTGCCCGGAAGAGGTATTGAAAGAGGCTGCCGCAGAAATGCTTGATTACAACGGAACAGGAATGTCAGTTATGGAGATGAGCCACAGGTCGAAAGCGTTTGAGGAGATCATTAATTCGGCAGAACAGGATTTGAGAGATCTGATGAATATACCGGATAATTATAAGGTGTTGTTCATGCAGGGAGGAGCGTCTCAGCAATTTGCTATGATCCCGATGAATTTTATGAAGAACAGAGTGGCTGATTATATTATTACAGGACAGTGGGCGAAAAAAGCGGCGAAAGAGGCAGAAAAATACGGGAAGGTAAATCGGATTGCGTCTTCGGAAGATCAGACTTCTCATATATTCCGGATTGTTCCGACCTGCCTGTTTCGGAAGATGCGGATTATGTATACATTTGTGAAAACAATACGATTTACGGAACGAAGTTTAAAGAACTTCCGAACACAAAGGGAAAAACATTGATCGCTGATGTGTCGTCCTGTTTCCTTTCAGAGCCGGTTGATGTAGAAAAATATGGAATGATCTATGGCGGAGTTCAGAAAAATATAGGACCTGCAGGTGTTGTAATTGCGATTATCCGTGAAGATCTCATTACAGAAGATGTGCTTGAAGGAACGCCGACAATGCTTACATATAAGACACATGCTGATGCAAAATCGCTTTATAATACACCTCCGGCATATGGAATTTATATTTGCGGAAAAGTGTTTAAATGGCTGAAAGCACAGGGGGGACTTGCTGCGATCAAAGAGAAAAATGAGAAAAAGGCGAAAGTGCTTTATGATTTCCTTGATCAGAGTAAAATGTTTAAAGGAACAGTTGTCAAAAAAGATCGTTCCCTTATGAATGTTCCGTTTGTAACAGGAGATGCAGATCTTGATGCTAAATTTGTAAAAGAAGCGAAAGAAGCAGGACTTGAGAACTTAAAAGGACACAGATCAGTCGGCGGAATGCGCGCAAGTATTTACAATGCGATGCCGTATGAAGGCGTTGTGGCTCTGGTGGAATTTATGAAAAAATTTGAAGAGGAGAATGCATAATCATGTATAAATATCATTGCTTAAATCCAATTTCGGCAGTAGGACTTGATCAGCTGGATGAAAATTATGTGAATGTGGAGACTGCAAAAGGAGCAGACGCTATTCTTGTGCGAAGCGCAAAGATGCACGAGATGGAGTTTGATAAAAACTTGAAAGTGATCGCCCGTGCGGGCGCAGGTGTGAATAATATACCGCTTGAACGCTGTGCCGAAGAAGGGGTTGTTGTATTCAATACGCCGGGAGCAAACGCAAACGCGTAAAAGAACTTGTGATTGCGGGAATGCTTTTGGCAGCAAGAGATATTATCGGAGGAATCAACTGGGTTCAGGAATACGAAGAGGATGGCGATATTGCAAAGATCACAGAGAAAAAGAAAAAAGTATTCGCAGGAACAGAACTTGAAGGGAAAAAACTTGGCGTTATAGGTCTTGGCGCGATAGGTGTTCTTGTGGCAAATGCAGCCGTTCATCTTGGAATGGAAGTTTATGGATATGATCCATATGTTTCTGTTGATTCGGCATGGAGATTGTCGCGCAATATTCATCACGCGAAAACAGCAGATGAAATTTATAAAGAGTGTGATTATATTACAGTTCATGTGCCTGCATTGGAAGATACAAAAGGTATGATCAACAAAGACGCTATCAGTCTTATGAAAAAAGGCGTTGTTATTTTGAATTTTGCCAGAGATGTTCTTGTGAATCAGGAAGACATCGTAGACGCGCTTGTATCGGAGAAAGTGCGCTGCTACGTAACGGACTTCCCGACAAAAGAGATAGTCGGTGTCAGAGGCGCGATCGTGATTCCGCATCTTGGTGCATCTACAGAGGAGTCGGAAGATAACTGTGCTAAAATGGCTGCGGCAGAGGTGAAAGATTTTCTCGAGAATGGAAATATCACACATTCTGTAAACTTCCCGGATTGCGATATGGGAGCGAAAGGAGAAGGAGAGAGAATTACAATCCTTCATAAAAATATTCCGAATATGATCGGACAGTTCACCGCTCTTTTGGCTGAAAAGAATATGAATATTGAAGTTATGACAAATAAAAGCCGTAAAGAATACGCATATACGATGCTTGATGTGGATGGAACAGTTTCAGAAGATGTGGAAGCGCAGTTAGCAGCGGTAGAAGGCGTGTTGAAGTAAGAGTGATCAGATAAGTGAACTCTTACTGTGAAGAGAGTAAAATAAATTAGATATCGTTGAGAAAGAGAGTGTGAATGACAGAACTGTTTGCGCTCTCTTTTTGTATGTAACAGTCCGGCTATACAGTAAGGGTTCGTGAATAGCGCAGGCAGAATTGTTACTTTTGTATAATAAAATACTTTAATGAAGGATTGACATATTTTGTATATTTGTATACAATTATACAAGAATACATATATCTGAGCACGAGGTGCAAGAGTATGTATAGCATACATATATACGTGTATACATATAAAAAGATGCAATCATAGGAGGAAATTTGATGGAAAACAGAAAAGTATTTTTGAATAAGCATACGAACTTGCTTGAATTAGAAGAACATATGTATCCCCTTGTTGATGTGGATACACCGAATGTATTTCGTAATTTGTTTCATTATGATGAGATTCCGAAGATTGCATTTAATGACAGGATTGTACCTCATAATATGCCGGATGAAATATGGATCACAGACACAACATTCAGAGATGGTCAGCAGTCGAGAGCTCCATATACGACTGAACAGATTGTTTCGATTTATGAATATTTGCACAGACTCGGCGGCCCGAAAGGAAAAGTACGGCAGAGCGAATTCTTTTATACAGTAAAAAAGACAGAGATGCTGTCTATCGCTGCCTGGAAAAAGGGTATGAATTTCCGGAGATTACGAGTTGGATCAGAGCAAGCAAAAAAGATTTTGAGCTTGTGAAGGAGATCGGATTAAAAGAGACGGGGATTCTTGTAAGCTGTTCGGATTATCATATTTTTTATAAGTTGAAAATGACGAGAAAAGAGGCCCTTGAACATTATCTTACTGTAGTTCGTGAGTGTATGGAGACGGGAGTTCGTCCGCGATGTCATCTGGAAGATATTACGAGATCGGATATTTACGGATTTGTGATTCCGTTTTGTATGGAATTAATGAAATTGATGGATGAATATAAAATACCGGTAAAAATCCGTGTTTGTGATACGATGGGATACGGAGTGAATTTTCCGGGAGCTGTAATTCCAAGATCGATTCCGGGAATCATATATGGCTTAATGACTCATGCCGGTGTTCCAAGTGAACTGATCGAATTCCACGGACATAATGATTTTTATAAAGCGGTGAATAATTCAACGACAGCGTGGCTTTACGGGGCGTGCGGTGTAAACTGTTCATTGTTTGGTATCGGGGAAAGAACCGGAAATACTCCCCTTGAGGCAATGGTATTTGAGTATGCGCAGCTTCGCGGAACTTGGATGGTATGGATACAACTGTGATCACGGAGCTTGCAGAATATTATGAGAAAGAAATCGGATATACTGTACCTTCAAGAACGCCTTTCGTAGGTAAGAATTTTAATGTGACGCGTGCGGGGATTCACGCGGACGGCATGTTGAAAAATGAGGAAATATACAATATTTTTTGATACGGATAAATTTTTTAAACCGTCCCGCACTGGTGTCGGTTTCCAATACATCCGGAACAGCGGGGATCGCATATTGGATCAATGCGTATTTTAAACTTCTGGAAGAACGGAAAGTTGATAAAAATTCGGAACTGGTACATCGTCTGAAAGAATGGGTTGATAAACAGTATGAGGACGGACGCGTTACGGTCTTGACAGATGAAGAATTAATTGCCAAAATAGAAAGTGTATGTAGGGAACTGCATGTTGTATTGTAGATTATAGTCGGAGGATTTCAGATGGAAGAATATCAGGATCATTCCCTTGGAAGTCGTGTGTTTCAGAAGATAAGGGATAATATTTTAAATGGAACATATAAAGAAAACGACGAACTTAGGGAAACGGCGATAGGGAAAGAATTAGGAGTGAGCCGGACGCCTGTACGGGAGGCTCTTCGTCAGCTTGAGTTGGAAGGGCTTGTGACGATTATTCCGAACAGAGGAGCTTATGTATCGGGTATATCTCATAAAGATATATGGGATATCTATAAGATCCGCTCGATGCTGGAAGGATTGTGCGCCCGCTGGGCGGCAGAACATATTACAGAAGAGCAGCTTGACCAGTTGGAAGAATCGCTTCTTCTTTCAGAGTTTCAAATGAAAAAGGAAAGCGGCTTCAGCACGGAGCAGGTTGCGGCGTTGGATGGTCGTTTTCACGCTGTTCTCTATGAAGCTTCGGGAAGCAGAATGCTGAAACATGTTCTGACGGATTTTCATAATTATGTGCAAAGAGCCAGAAAATCATCGATCGTATCAGAAGAAAGAGCCAGAAAGTCGATACGTGAACACAGACAGATTTTACGTGCGATCAAAGACAGAGATGCAGAGATGGCAGAACAGCTTGCTAATGAGCATATTATTCATGTAATGCAAAATTTGAAAAAGCAGGGATATTAGATTGCAAAAGTACAGCTACATCGGAAGCTGTATAAGCGGAAGATGTGTTGAATAGATGGGGGCAAAAAGTTCATATATTAAAAAGGAGAAAATAACAATGGGAAAAATCAAAATGACGACACCGCTTGTGGAGATGGACGGAGATGAGATGACAAGAATTCTTTGGAAAATGATCAAAGACGAGCTTCTTATTCCGTATATTGATCTAAAAACAGAATATTATGATCTTGGATTAGAGCATAGAAACGAGACAGACGATCAGGTCACGGTTGATTCTGCAATGGCGACCAAGAAATATAAGGTTGCGGTAAAATGTGCTACAATTACTCCAAATGCAGCGCGCATGGATGAGTATGATTTGAAAGAGATGTGGAAAAGTCCAAACGGTACGATTCGTGCGATTCTTGACGGAACGGTATTTCGTGCTCCGATCGTGGTGAAAGGAATCGAGCCGTGTGTGAAGAATTGGAAGAAACCGATTACGATTGCAAGACATGCATATGGTGATGTATACAAAGGTTCTGAGATGAAAATTCCGGGAGCCGGCAAAGTTGAACTTGTATATACAGCAGAGGACGGAAGCGAGACGAAAGAGCTTGTACATAATTTTGACGGACCGGGTATTGTGCAGGGAATGCATAATATCAACCGTTCGATCGAAAGTTTTGCAAGAAGCTGTTTTTCTTATGCTCTTGATACAAAGCAGGATCTTTGGTTTGCCACAAAAGATACGATTTCCAAAAAGTATGATCATACATTTAAAGATATTTTTCAAGAGATTTATGACGCTGAGTTTGATGAGAAGTTCAAAGAAGCAGGCATTGAGTATTTTTACACGCTTATCGATGATGCGGTTGCCCGTGTAATGAAATCAGAAGGCGGATATATTTGGGCATGCAAAAACTACGACGGAGATGTGATGAGTGATATGGTGTCTTCTGCCTTTGGTTCGTTGGCGATGATGACATCTGTTCTCGTTTCACCGGAAGGATACTATGAATATGAAGCGGCTCACGGAACTGTTCAGCGCCACTACTATAAGCATTTAAAAGGGGAAGAGACATCGACAAACTCAGTGGCAACGATTTTTGCATGGACAGGTGCGCTTAGAAAAAGAGGAGAACTTGACGGCAATACCGAATTGATGGAGTTTGCGGATAAGTTGGAAAAAGCAACGATAGATACGATCGAGGCGGGAGAGATGACAAAAGATCTCGCATTGATCACAACGCTTGAAAATCCGACGGTACTCAACAGCGAGCAGTTATTAAAGCAATCGCAAAGAGACTGTAATGATTGAAATAACAGAAAAATAAAAACATGTCCGCAGTGGTGGAAAAAGACCGCTGCGGGCATGTTTTGTCTGGCGGAAATTAAATTTTGATCACCTTCTGCTTGTATTCATTTTGGAAGGCTGTTTTAAACTTATCGGTGACGACGGAAGTGTATAAATTAGATGCAAGCATGTCATTGCGAAGCATTTTGCGGCCTAGAGGAGGGATGGTTTCGGTTTCAGACAACCGGATAAGAAGCGGCAGTGAACTTTCTTTTGAAATGCGTGTGAGCAGTTTTTCCCGGTCTTTCCGAAAGCCTAAAAGGCGGGCGTAAAATGATATCCGCCATCAATATATTCCTCTACGTCTGTTTTCTTTATTCCGAGCATTATATGAAGGAGTGCCCGGTTGATCCGTGTCTGCGTAAGTTCTCTTGTTTTTAGAAGGTCACAGAACTGTTTGTAGTTGAAAAAGTAATTAAGCCGGGAACAGATTCTGTTTGCCAGTTCTTCAGAGACATCCATGTATCGAAGCAGGTTTTCGGGATATTTGTTTAATAATTTGTATTTCAGGATAAGAGAAAAGTCGTTTTGATAAATCGGGTAAGAAACTTTGTGGCAATCTTTTAAAAGTTTCAGGCAGCACTGCGGCACTTGTGATTCCAATTCTCCGAAAATGTTAAAAGGGGCGGTGTCGTCAAAAGCTCCCTTTGGCAGATCGTCATATTTTCTTAAAGAAGATCCTGAATACGAAAGAAGAGAACGGATCGCCGATGCAGAACTTAAATTCTCTGTACTGAGTTCTTGGTCGTGATACCGGGCGCCTTTTCTGAGGATCGTATATGGTTTGATCGTGCTTTTTAATTTTCTGATCGCTTTTAGGTATTCGATTCCGAGAATATTATTAGGTTCATCTAAAAGAGCCGCAAAGTTTTTTTCCGGAAGATATTCTTTCAAAGCTTTTCTGCGTGCACACGGAAAGGAAAGTCCGTTTCTTAAATGTTTTTTTAAAAGAGAACGGTAATCTTTTGGCTCTTGACAGAGAAGGTCTGCAATTTCGGATAAAGCATCTAAATCTCCGCATTCACTCCCGAAACAAAGCGAGTCTACAATTTGAAGCTGGTCCAACAAAGCGACAGCGCTTTCGGCAAACAATTCTGCGCTTCCGGTAGAATAGCAGACAGGAAGTTCAAATACAGCGGAAGCACCGCATTCCAGAGCGGATTCGGCTCTTAAACGCTTTGGCATGACAGCCGGAACACCTCTTTGGACATAATCGCCGCTCATAACAACGATGACAGCGTCGGCACCGGTTGTACGTTTTGCCTGTTGGATATGGTAGAGATGTCCATTGTGAAATGGATTATATTCTGTAATAAGTCCTACAATTTTCATAAGAAACTCCTTGTATATCATTTTCTGCCATATTATACTATAAAAAGATGAATTTTTACAGTGGAATATGTAACGGTTCAGTCCGTGTTGTTCATAAAACCGCACTGCGTGCCTATTATGGCTGAATTGTTACAAAAAGATATCTTGGAAGATGAGGAGTTAGGCATGGATCAGGAAAACAGACTTGACGTAGAGCAGATGATCGAACTGCTTGAAAAGCATGATTTTAAAAAATTAAAGGAAGAACTGGAGTCTGTGCATCCGGTAGACATTGTAGATGCATTGGAAGAATTGGACAAAAAACAACGTATTTTGATCTTCCGTCTTCTGGCAAAAGAAGAAGCGGCGGAAGTGTTTACGGATATGAACAGCGACATGAGAGAAGATTTGATCAATGCGCTGACGGATTCGGAGTTGGAAGAAGTTATGGAAGAGATGTACGTTGATGACACCGTCGACGTATTAGAAGAAATGCCGGCAAATGTAGTGGATCGTCTTTTGATGGCAACGGATGAAGAGACAAGAAAGAAGATAAATGCGCTTTTGCAGTATCCGGAGGACAGTGCGGGCAGCATTATGAATATCGAGTATATCAGCCTTCGTAAAGAGATGACGGTTGCGGATGCTATTTTAAAGATTCGTCAGGTCGGTATTAATAAAGAGACGATTTATACATGCTATGTGACGGAAAAAAGAAGATTGATCGGCATGGTCGATGTAAAGGATCTTCTTACGGCAGGAGAGTCGAGACTGATAGAAGAGATCATGGATGAAAACGTGCTTTACGCCCGCACACTGGATGATCAGGAGCATGTGGCGAATATGATCAATAAATACGGATTAGTAGCAATTCCCGTAATTGATCATGAAGACTGTCTTGTCGGAATCGTAACAGTAGATGATGCGATGCTTGTATTGCAGGATGAAACGACAGAAGATATCAGTATTATGGCCGGTGTCAGTCCAAATGAAGATTCTTATTTTGAAACATCCGTTTTCCAACAGGCGAAAAACCGTACGCCGTGGTTGATGCTACTGATGCTTTCGGCAACGATCACGGGCGAAATACTGGGATATTATGAGCAGGCGATGGCTGCGATGCCGATCTTGATCACATTTATTCCGATGTTGATGGGAACGGGAGGAAACTGCGGATCTCAAAGCTCGACTCTGATTATTCGAGGTCTTGCGGTCGGCGAAATTGAGTTTTCGGATATTTTTAAAGTTATCTTTAAAGAGATCAGAGTGGCGCTTGTTGTCGGAACTCTTCTTGCGTTTGTGAACGGGGTAAGAATCTGTATTATGTATGATCGTAACATTATGCTGGCAGTTGCCCTTGGAATTACAATGATCGCAGTTGTAATGATGGCAAAGTGTATCGGGTGTATCCTTCCTCTTCTGGCAAAGAAGATCGGACTTGATCCGGCAATCATGGCGGCTCCGCTTATTACAACAATTCTTGATACATGCACAATCCTTGTTTATTTTAACATCGTAACAACGATGTTTAGGCTGTGAGGGTAAAAGAACGGAAGAAAAGAACAAAGGGAAGAGAAAACAAATAACAAAGGGCATAAGAAACCAAAGATTGATATTTTTATAACAATCATACAAAGATGAAAAGAAATTGTATAAAATTGTACTTAAAAATGCACATGGAATCCCCTTGTATACAAAATCCCTTTGCGTTATAATAAAAATATAATTGTGAAAAATGAAAGGTGGCTTTTAAATCATGGGATTTATCGATGAAATCAAGGCAAGAGCAAAAGCTGATAAAAAGGTGATTGTTCTTCCTGAGACAGAGGACGAAAGAACTTATAAGGCTGCGCAGACGGTCTTAAGAGAAGGGATTGCAGATTTGATTCTCGTAGGAAACGAAGAAGAAATCGAGAAAAATAAAGGCGCATATGATATTACAGGCGCTGTGATCGTTGATCCGGCTAAAAATGATAAAACAGAAGAGTATATTGCAAAGCTTGTTGAATTAAGACAGAAAAAAGGAATGACAGAAGAGCAGGCAAGAGAGCTCCTCCTGAATAATTATCTGTACTACGGCGTTATGATGGTGAAAATGGGAGACGCCGACGGTATGGTGTCCGGAGCATGTCATTCTACGGCGGATACACTTCGTCCGTGTCTTCAGATCTTGAAGACAAAGCCGGGAACAAAACTTGTATCTGCATTCTTTTTAATGGTTGTTCCTGACTGTGATATGGGAGCGGACGGAACGTTCATCTTCGGAGATGCCGGACTTGAGCAAAACCCTGATCCGGAAAAACTGGCAAACATTGCACTTTCTTCCGCAGAATCTTTCGAGACGCTGACAGGAAAAGAACCGATTGTAGCGATGCTTTCTCATTCTACAAAAGGAAGTGCAAAACATGCAGATGTCGATAAAGTTGTAGAAGCAACAAAGATCGCGCACGAACTTGCGCCGGAATTAAAATTAGACGGAGAGCTTCAGCTTGACGCCGCTATCGTTCCGGAAGTCGGAGCATCGAAAGCTCCGGGCAGTGAAGTGGCAGGTAAAGCGAACGTGTTGATCTTCCCTGATCTTGATGCCGGCAATATCGGATATAAACTTGTACAAAGACTTGGAAAGGCAGAGGCATACGGACCGCTTACACAGGGAATCGCAGCTCCTGTCAACGATCTGTCACGCGGATGCAGCGCAGAAGATATTGTGGGTGTTGTTGCAATTACGGCGGTGCAGGCACAGGCAGAGTAAGATCGAGTACATAGAGAGTTTCAGTAAAACTTTCTGTTATATAGTTTATAAAAACAAAAATGGAGGAGAAGTAATGAACGTATTAGTAATCAACTGTGGAAGTTCTTCATTGAAATTTCAGCTCATTAACGCGGAATCAGAAGAAGTTTTGGCGAAAGGAATTTGTGAGAGGATCGGAATTGACGGACGTCTGACGTATCAGCCGGAAGGCGGAGAAAAAGAGGTGTCGGAAAAGGCGATGCCGACCCATACAGAGGCAATTCAGTTTGTGATTGAAGCTCTTACAAATCCGGAAACGGGTGTTGTTAAGAGTTTGGATGAAATCGGAGCTGTAGGACATCGTGTCGTACACGGCGGAGAAAAGTTTGCATCCTCAGTTGTGATTACAGAAGAAGTGAAGAAAGCGATAGAGGAATGTAATGATCTTGCGCCGCTTCATAATCCGGCAAACTTGATCGGTATTACAGCCTGCGAAAAACTTATGCCGAATACACCTATGACAGCTGTATTCGATACGGCGTTCCATCAGACAATGCCGGAAAAAGCATATATGTACGGACTTCCATACAATTATTATGAGGATTATAAGATCAGACGTTACGGCTTCCATGGAACAAGCCACAGTTTCGTATCTAAGAAAGCGGCGGAAGTGATGGAAAAACCGTATGAAGAACTGAAGACGATCGTATGTCATCTCGGAAACGGATCAAGTGTGACAGCTGTCATGAACGGACAATCTGTAGATACTTCTATGGGAATGACTCCGTTGGAAGGTCTTGTAATGGGAACACGTTCGGGAAATATCGATCCTGCGATCATGGAATTTATCGCAGAGAAAGAACATCTTGATATTGCAGGCGTGATGGACGTTCTTAATAAGAAGTCAGGTGTGTTCGGTATTTCGGGAGAACTCTCAAGCGATTTCCGTGATCTGACAAATGCGATGAATTCAGGAGATAAAAAGCGAAGATCGCAATGGACGTATTTTCCTATAATGTTGCCAAATATGTCGGAGCATATGCGGCGGTAATGAATGGGGTAGACGATATTGTATTTACTGCGGGAATCGGTGAGAATGACGATTATGTAAGAGAACAGGTGTGTTCTTATCTGGGATATCTCGGAGTTGACTTTGATAAAGAGGCAAATACAGGTTTGAGAGGAAAACAGGCTGAGATTACAAAAGCGGGTTCAAAAGTAAGGGTATTTGTTATTCCGACAAATGAAGAGCTTGCGATTGCAAGAGAGACATTGGCGCTTGTAAAATAGTAAATGAGTTGAGTTGTCTTAAAGATCGTATGGAAAATACTATATTTTGTGTGTTTTCATGAAAATGTGTAGGTTTGTCAAACATATGTTACACCCCGATCAATAAATTCCCTCAGAACAGTTTGTGGTGATTTCCACCCCAGAGGTCTCATGGGAAACTGGTTATAATCCCTACGGTTATAGGTTTGAAGCTGCTTGGAAAAATCCTCAAAGGAATAGAAGTATGCGAGGTATAAAAACGTTCATTATCCTTGCGGTGGCTGCGTTCCACTTTTCCGTTATGACGTGGTGTAAAGGGTCGGATCAGTTTATGTTGGATGCCAAGTTCTTTTAAAGTCCGTTGGAA
>ENA-OQCS01000662-OQCS01000662.1-human-gut-metagenome-genome-assembly--contig:-NODE-662-length-19203-cov-1.599916_pt1 | contig 19203 bp, 23 predicted proteins | sample MGYA00242757_ERZ504575 | MGnify/ENA primary metagenome ERZ504575 (study PRJEB26092, sample SAMD00036297) | human gut metagenome | host: Homo sapiens | study: EMG produced TPA metagenomics assembly of... | reverse complement strand
TCAGGCCCCTGTTCACTGGTGAGCATACTGCTGAAATCATCAGCCGGATGAAAATGCTCACGCACACTGTTACCTCCAATAGTGATGCTGCAATGATTTACCACCGTTTCCCAGAAATAGCGGGCAGCTTCGCTCCAGTCCCGGTTGCCTTCCAAATCGGCAATACGTTTGAAACCTATCACTTTCGGTATTTGGGTATTGGCGTGCATACCAGTCAGTTTATCCTCCTGTCTCAACAAAGGCTGCAACACGGTGTGATGAGAAAATTGGTGAGCCAGTTTCAAGTAGCGTTTGTCGCCGGTGATAGCGGCCACATCGGCAAATGTTTCGTTCAACCTCCATGTTCGCTGCGCAGCATATCCTGTATCTGTTCATCGCTCAACTTGGATACCAGACGAATCATCCAGTCCGTGAGTTTCACCAACATTTCCTTTGCCTCCCGGCTATCGGTCTGAAGAGTTTGCATCACGAAAGGCCGGCATACATTTTATGAATATTGTAAAGAGGAACCCAGCGGTCGTTCAATCCGAAACCGGACGCGCGAATGTTTCCTTCCTCTATTTCTTTCCACATTTTGCGCCCGTTTGGAACTCCGCACAGATAACCGTCACCGGCGGCATCCTGCAGCGTTTCAGTTCACTTATCATATATCAGACGCGCCTGATCTCCTTATTTCCCGTAGCGGCATACATATAGGAAAGGGCCGATAAATAATGTCCGCCAATATGACCGTCCAGCCCTGTATTTTCCCAATTGGTATAATTTTCGGCTTTAGGGGAAAGACCAGCTTCCTTCAAATAAGGAGCTAACAAACGGTCGGGGTCTATTCCCAGCAGATAACGGATATCCATATCCTCTGCGTGTTTGAAAGGGCTGGCGGTGAGCCGCACATCCCTGACTGGAAAACTTTCTACTTTTGCGGGTAGCTGAGCATGTAAAGCTACAGAAGCTATAGCAAAAACGGAAGTGGATAAAATGGTTTTAAGTAAATTCATAATGTATTTTATCGTTTCTTTATTTATTCTGCTGGATATTCAATATGAACATTCTAAAGTTTCACCTCAATTGCTGTACCGGTATAATTCACCATCTTTCCTCCTTCAATGGTTTATCGCCTTCTCCTGATCTATGATTTACGAGAACTACTTTGAACTTCCTCTTTTCCAACATTCCGGGATATCTTCCTTCACGGTCGCTGATGTGCAAAGTACGGTTACTATCATCCAACGGAAAGTGATAGTAGAATAAACTCCCTTTTCATAATTGTAATTATCGTTCTCATCCTCATAAAGAATAAAGTTGCATTAGCACCCGGATAAACACGAATCTCCAGGTCATCCCAACTTTTTCTGTGGCATACTGCACCGCAGGTCCCCAAGGAATTATAGAACCGGCACGGATATAAACAGGCATGATATCAATAGGTACTTCACGCTGTATGGTTTGGCCACCAGCCAACTTTGCCCAGTCCAGAAATCAAACCAGTTACTTCCCTCAGGCAAATATACATCCGTTTTCTCTATTTTCCGCATATTTTTCTGATAACCATTCTGTTTTTTATCCTGCCATGTATAGAGAGAATCAGTTACCGGACGTACTAAAAAACTACGTCCGAACATATACTCCGTATCCATATCAAGTACTTCTTGTCTTTCGGAAAATCCATCACCAAAGGACGAATAATGCTGCCTGCCTTATTTGTTACTTCCCAAGTAGTACTATATAAATAAGGTAATAAGCGATAAACGCAAAATGGGTATATTTCTCCAAATGCATCATAAGCCCAAATCACCTTTTATCGCCGACTGATAGATCTCTACAGCAACAGGACTGGAATTATGAGAACGCATGATAGGTTGGAAAGCTCCCCACTGATACCAACGGACGTGTAACTCATGATAAGCAATATTATTAACATCATTATTATATTTCCAAGCAAAAAATCCTCCCAAGTCAGTGTTCCAGTAAGGAATACCACACAAAGAATAATTCAGGCCAGCTGCCAGTTGCTTGCGCATCACTTCCCAAGTAGAAACGACATCTCCACTCCATGAATGTGAAGCATAACGCTGCTGTCCCAAGAATGAAGAACGGGTAAGTAAGAATACCCGCTTGTCGGAAGTGGTAGCACGCTGGTGCTCATAAACACCTTTATTGGACATCAAAGGAAAAGCATTGTGAACTCTTCGGAAAGAACCTAAATAAGTTTTTGTATCAAAATCTTTATCTTGAATCTCCAGATGATCGGGTTCGGTAGAATCCAACCACCAGCGTCCATACCTAGATCAAAGATATTCTTTTTCATTTCATTCCAATAAATACTTCTTGCTACAGGATTGAACGGATCGTAAGGTTTCACTCCGGCTTTAGGCGGCCAAGTCTCTAAATGAAGCAAAGCATTCAGACTGTCCATCTTATGATACATCTCTGTCCACGGACCAAAAGAGGCCCATACAGAAATCATGATATGCGCATTCCGCTTGTGTATATAGTCAATCATTTCTTGAGGGCTTTTTATTCTTGGAGTACCATAACGTGCATCCGGATTCTCACCATTCGGAAGATATTTCATGTATTCTTTGTCGCCCATCTTATTAATATAGCGAGGATTCTGGAACTTCATGGAGTTCCAGTTAGAATCACATCCCCAATACTGCCAATCCTGAATGATTCCATCCAAAGGAACTTTCCGATCACGGTATTCATCAACCACTTCGCACAGTTCATCCGGACTCTTATAACGCTCGCGGCACTGCCAGAATCCAAGTGTCCACAGCGGATAAAGAGGAGCCTGCCCGGTCAAATCACGGACTCCGGCTATCACGCCGTCCGCATTGCTACCATAAATGAAATAATAGTCGGCACAATCGCCCACTTCAGAGTCGAATGACATTTCTTGCGGATTATCCGTAAACATAGTTGGGGAATAATTGTCCCAATAAGTCCGTAACCTTTCACTGAATGAATAAAAGGAATACAGATACTCATATTCTTGTTACGAAGAAAAAGTTTTTGATTGCGCTGATTCACTTTTCCAGTCTGTTGTTGCCCCAATCCATAAATCACTTCATCCTTATCTAATAAAAAAGCCTGCCGGACATTGTAAGAAAAAGTACCCGCATCATCAAACGGGGTGAACTGTGTTCCATAATCCTTGTCTTTTAACAACACCCTTCCGGTTGCATCATAGAAATTGATTCCACCTGTAGATGAATTTACCTCTACTTGTAATGCATCCGACTTAAACGAATATACTCTTTATTCATTGCAAACTCCACAAAGGTCTCCTCAGGCTCTTTCATTACTACAAGACTCTTCTTGTCATACGAACTTCCCTCCGGTGTCTTATATACCGGACAATGGATGGAGAATAAATGCCACTTCAACATCCATACCTTGTACAGTAGTCTTAACTCCTTGCGATATTTTCTGATAGCTCTGTGCCTGGGAAAATAATCCCAGACAGAGGAGCAACAAACTTATTGAAATCTTTCTACTCATAATTCTTTCTAATTTAATGTAGAAAAGAAAAAACAACCTTTCATCCTTAAAAAAACATCCAATAAATACTATTTAGAATATCCCGGATTCTGTTTCAGATTACTATTGGTCAACAATACTTTATTTGGAATAGGATACAGATTTTTGGTTTCATCACTCTTATCATGAGAGAACCAAGCTTTTGTAGTGAAGATGCCAAAACGAATCATGTCCTGACGGCGGCGTCCTTCCTGACAAAACTCCCAACCAAGCTCATCAAGGAAACGACCATATTTAATATCCGCTCCACCATCATGTTCTGCCTTATAACTATCTCTTCGGCCATAATCATATACACTTCCTCCCATCAATTCTGCATCTGTAACTTGCGCTTTTTCAGGCTCATTCTTAAAGGCACGTTCACGTACCTGAGTCACCAAAGCACCTGCTCCCGATTTGCCCAAACGCATCAATGACTCCGCTTTCATCATCAATACATCCGCATAACGTAACAACGGCCAGTCATTACTCAAGCGGTTTGTTATACCGGTGGCATATTCAAACTTACCCCAACGGAAACCATCATCCACATCCGACTGGTCAATAGAAGGGACATCTACCGTATAAATCAATGGCTTTCCATCAATACTACGCTTCAAGATTTCACCGGAATAGGTATATTGCTGGCCTTGAATATAGTTAGCCTCCAAACGTGCGTCATCCTTATCAAAAGAATTAATAAACTGAGGCACTGCACACACACCACCCCAAGGACGTGCAGTCAACTGATAAGTTCCTGGTTTTCAGGTGCTAAAGTGTACATGTGGAAATCAAAATCATTCCATCCCGTCACATAAATTTCATCAAACGGCAATGCAAAGATTATTTCTTTGGAATTCTCATTATGCGTTACAAAAACATCCTTCTGATTATTTTCCAATGCATATTCTCCGGACTTCTCGGCATAATTAATCACGATATCACACTCGTCGATACATTTCTGCCACTGAGCAGTACCCGACCAGACTTCAGCATTCAAATATATTTTAGCCAGCAATGCATGGGCCGCCCACTTATTGAAACGTCCATAATAATAACCTCTCGGCGTTTCGGACAACAAATCCATATTCTCTGTTATTTCTTTCACAATAAAGTCAAAGACCTCTTTACGAGTAGACTGTTGCGGCAAAGAAGTATCTTTAAAATCTGTCACAATGGGCACATTACCATACAAATCAATCAAAATATAATAATATGAAGCCCTCAGTACTTTCAATTCGGCAATCAACTTTTCTTTCGTTTCTCCATCCACACTGATCACACCTTCTTCTATCTGAGATAAAATACGGTTACAGGTATTCACACCATTGTACGTACGTTCCCATCCTTGAAGCACACCGTCATCCTCGGTAGTCCAAGTATGCTGATGCCATCTTTTATAGATATAACCGTCTACCCATCCAATACCATCACGGGCAGGAAGAACATCCTGATCCGCACATAATTCCTGTGCACGAACCACTCCGTTCCATTGCAGCAACGTTTCACGCCAAGGTATATAAGCGCATTTACCAGATAACTGACATCTTCCTCCGTTTTCGGCACATAATCCTCAGACACTACCTGCCCATAGCTATCATGCAGTAAATCAGTACAAGCTGTATTTCCCAACAATGCGGCTGTCATCAGTCCCATTGTCCATAATTTTATATTTGTTTTCATCTTCAATTCCTTTTTAGTTCATTAAAATTTCACATTAACGCCGAAAGTAAATGAGCGAACACTCGGATATCTGTCACGTGTATCATATCCCGGAGTCAAGCCGTCTGTTGATACTTCCGGATCAATACCTTTATATCCGGTTATAGTCAAAGCATTCAATACCGAACCATAGACACGGAGTGACTTTATATATTTACCTACCTGACCGAAACTATATCCCAAGGTATATTGTCAATCTTCCAGTAGTCACCATCTTCTACATAATAGCTGTTGAATTCCGGTTCCACTTCCGGGCTCAACGTATGCTTGCCAAACACCAAGTCATTCACAGATTTCAAACGATTTTCAAAACGGCTGTTCTTTACATTCTCGTAATTCATACGTCCACCATTGATTATCTGGAAGCCAAACGCGCCACGCATAGTCACATTCAAGTCGAAGTTTTTATAACGAAGAGTATTGTTCCATCCTGCATACCATTTAGGAAGACCGTTACCAATCACATGTTTATCTTCAGGAGCATGAGTAAAGTCCTTATAGTTCACCAGCTCACCATTCCTGTCTTCATAGATCCAACGCCCTTCACTGTCTACATCCACTACTTTAAAACCATAGAAATTACCGATACTTTCACCCACCTGTACTCTGTGAGAATCGGCTACCTGACCGGAGTATTCCACCGTACCCGTATTAAAATAGTCGTAATCCGACTTAAAGATACTGCCAGACAAACTGATTAGCTTATTAGAATTCAAAGAGAATGTTCCGGTAGTGCTCCATTCAAAATCTTTATTCTGAACAGGAACCACAGTCACCAACACTTCCACACCACGATTTCTCATTGTACCCCCATTGGCCATTGTCTTATTATACAAGTTCGGAGGAGTCGGTACTCCATATTCGTATATCAAACCATCCACATCACGGTTATAATAATCAATAGAACCGGACAAACGGCCACCCCATGAAACGAAGTCCAAACCAATATTAGTTTCTTTCTTTTCCTCCCATTTCAAATCAGGATTCGGGTTGGATGCCGGAACGATGGTCTGTATCCAATTTCCATTTACAAAAGCATACGATCCATATTTCAACATAGCCACACCCAGGAAGGATCTTTAGGCTGTGAACCCGTCACACCATATCCCACACGAAGTTTCAAATCATCAAATATCTTCTGATTCTTCATAAATGCTTCTTCGGTAATTCTCCATCCTACAGATACGGACGGGAAAAGTCCCCATGCATTATCAGTACCCCATAACTGGCTGGCTCCTTCATAACGAAGAGCTCCCATCAACAAATAACGATTCTTGAATGAATAGGTGGCACGACCGAAAAAGCCGATCAAATTTGTAGGAGTTTTCTTTGAGCCGATGTTCGCTTTACCGTCTTTCAAAGCAGAACCGATGCCAATATTATGCCATCCGCCAAAATAATCATCCTGAAAACCATAGTTATCAATCCAAAGCTCTTCAAAGTCTGTTTCATTGTAGCTATAACCACCCAAGACACTAAATTTATGCGCACCGATTTCTTTGTTATATTGTGCAGTAAGTTCCATCAACTTCTCCATCTTGGTATAAGCACCTACCGAAGACCAACCAGCCAATCCATCACGCAAAGCAGAAATATGGTTCAAAGTTTCACCGTAGCCACGGTTCATATTGTCACGAATATAAGAGAATACGGCAGAAAGAGTCAAATCTTTGATAGGATTATAAACAATATTTCCATTGTAACGCAACTGCGTCTTTTTTACATTTCCTTCAGTCTCATACAACAAAGCCAACGGATTCTCGTATTCGAATTTGCTCACATTCTCATTCCATGTACCATCCTCATTTCTTACCGGATCAGTCGGGTTTCTACGAGTTGCCTGACCATATACCCAACCTCTGAAGCTACCCCCACTAGTTGTAGATTCCATTTGATTTTTCTTACCAAACAAACCGAATTTCAATTTCAACTTATCATCAAACATACGGTGGGTTACCTCAATACGTCCTTGAAAACTTTCGAAATCCGATTTTTTCATGATCCCTTGACGAGAGGCATAGTTCAAGTTGGCAATATAATTAGTCTTTGAAATTGCCACCCATCAATGACAAGTTATGAACATGGCTAACCGGTGTACGGCTAATCTCATCAATCCAATCCGTATCAGCCATGGTCCTGGTCAGGATAAAGGGTACGGAACTCATCTGCATTCAGCATATCCAACTTTTTGGCTATAAGAGAAGTACTGACGTAGCCATTATACTCCACCTGGTTAATATCCACTCCTTTAGCCTGTTTGGTAGTAATTAAAATCACACCATTCGTACCGCGCGTACCATAAATAGCGGCAGCAGAACCATCCTTCAGCACGTCCACGCTCTCCACATCTTCGGGAGCCACTGTACCGAGTTCTCCCGGAATTCCGTCAATCAATACCAAAGGAGCTGTATTAGCTCCACCAATGGTATTTGTACCACGAAGACGTATCTGAGTACTTCCCGTCGGGTCACCATTAGGATTTGTGATAGCCAGACCGGCTACTTTTCCTTGAATCAGCTGTCCCACATCCTTCACGGCTCCTTTTACAAAGTTATCGGCTTTCACACTAGCTACAGAACTGGTTACATCCCCTTTACGCTGTGTACCGTAACCAATCACCACCACTTCGTCCAAGGTCTTGGTATCCTCTTTTAAAATAATCTCTAATGATTTTTTTCCTGCTGTCGGAACTTCCTGAGTGACATAACCAATATAAGAAATAACCAATACACTCTTTGTAGGAACATCCAACATAAAGTTCCATCAAAATCGGTAATGGTTCCCATGGTATTATTGCCTTTTACAACAACACTGGCTCCTATGACAGGCTCGCCGGAAGAATCTTTCACCTTACCCGTCACTTTTTGCTGGGCTAAGGCTGTTAATGAAAAGCTTAACAGAGTAAGCAACAAAAACAAATGTTTCATTCATTAAATTTAAAGTTATACATACCTTTACTGCGGGAATGAATGAAGAAGATGTGTTTTTCTCCCCGTAAAAGGTTGTGGCAAAAGAATGAAATAGGAAATAGAAATACAGGTGAAGAACCATGCTAACAGGGGATACAAATAGCTCTAGCTATAACTTGACGCATTTGTACCCCCTATTTGCAACAATTAAAGGACAGGAAGATGTTTATTCTTCGTGTTGTGATTTCTGGAACTCACTGGGAGTCATTCCAAATTCCTCTTTAAAGCAAGTGGTGAAATACTTCCGATTAAAATACCCCAACGTAGCGGCAACCTCTGTTACACTTTTGTCTTTATCTTCCAACATGTGTCTGGCATGCTTCATCTTGATGTTCCGGATAAAATCCAATGGAGTTCGACCTGTTATGGCTTTCAATTTACGGGTCAAAGTAGAACGGGACATATTCATGGCATCAGCTAGAGCTGTCACATCAAAATCAGGCTCAGTAAGGTTATCTTCCACGGCTTTTACCGCTTTCTCCAATAGAAGTTTGTCCAGTTGTACAAACTCAGGTTCAGGCAAATTCACCTTACTATCCAAATAAATACGCATTTTAATCATCTCCTTGCTGTCCGCCCACATTTCATTATTCTTACGGTCCACGCGCTTCAGATAAAGATACAGACTATAACCGGATACACCCATCACTATCAATACATAGAACAAATACGCCCACCAAGTTTCATAAAAAGCAGGAAGGCGTCGGATAGTCAGTTCAGTTACCTCTTTACTCCAAAGACCATTTTCATCCGTCGCTTTCACCTGAAAAGTATAAGTGCCCTTACTCAGATGATTATAAAAAGCCGAGTTTTTTCCACCTTCCACATATACCCACGCTTTGTCCACTCCTATCAACCGATAAGCATAGCGTATTTTTGAAGCATAACGGTGGTTAAGAGAAGAAAAACTAATTTCCAAATTCTGATCATCGGGATGCAATTCTATCCGGTTAATGGAATTGCTACTCTTTCTATCTCCGAATATCAATGATTCTCCTTGCAACTTTATATCAGTTATCTTGGTCTTCACTGCACTAGCCTTTCTTTCCAACCCGTTTGATGGAGTAACCATGCAAATACCCGGAATGCCGCCCCAATAAATATTGCCATCTTTTGCTTGACAAACAGCAGTGGGAAGAAAGCGATGCAACAAGATAGAACCATCCGTGGTAAGATAGGTGCGGAACGAACCGTTACGAGGATTAAATTCTATCAGTTTCTGGTTCGTATCAATCCAAATATGATTATATGCATCAGCCACTATCTGGTTCACCTGATTACCATTCATGCGCAGGCCCCATTATAACAAAGCAACTTATTCTCTGAAGGTCATAAGAGTAGACCCCTCCGTCACAAGTTCCCAACCACAAAATCCCATCAGGAGCGATAGACAGACAGGAGAAGTTCTTTTCTAATTTAAAAGAACGCAGTTTTTCATCTGCCGTTGTCTGAAACAAACCGTTGTCCTGAGTACAAATCCATATCAGTCCTTCCTTATTTTCGACTATCCCCATCACATGACCCACATCCGGATAAACCCGTTTGACTCTTTCTGACGAACATCATAGCTACAAAGTCCTTTGCTCAAGCTATCCACAAGATTCCATGCGAGTCTTCATATAATTTTGTCACTGTAGCATTCTGTTCCACCTGTCCGTTCAAGTCGATAACATCTTTCAGATGCATCTCCATTCCCTGACGAGCCATGCCATAGACCCATCTATTCAAATCCTTCGCCACCCAGACCCCGTTATTGATGCGTGCTCTCGTCATCTCTCGTCCATTATTCAAAGGCAAAGAAGCAAGTGCGGGAAAATCCGAATAGATTTTCACTTTATCCTGTTTCAAGTCATACAGTGCAAGACCAGTTCGTTCCTGCATCATCCACATCATGCCATCTCCATCATCACACAAAGCCATTATGGCCGGACTGCGGTTTACCCTGTCCGCCAAAGCGGGCAAAGCATAATCTTTGGTTATATTATCCATCAGATGTAGGATGAAACTAGGACGGTCAAAAGCTGATACCCACAAACATTCCTTTCCTTTCAAGACCTCTACCAGCATGTGGTTGACAGGCAAAAGTCCTGCCGGAAATTTCAACTGCTTCACGTCCGGTCCGGTTGAATTTGCAAAGCCATGAAATCGTGGCCGGTAGTCAACCAGATATATCCCAGTTTATCATCCTGTGCCAGACTGAGGATGAGTCCGTCCTCCTCACCGGCCGCATTGACCGGTATTTCAGAGTATACAAACATGGAATCCCCTGGGGCCGAAGGATCGAAACGTACCACGCCATCCCCCCAGGTAGCCAACCAAAAATAATCCTGTTCATTATCCTGAACCATCACCGTAGGATTTCGACTTCTCATCTTATCGGGATAAGGGATAAACTCATCTTTTTCTTTGTCCAGATGATATACCCGACCATTCCACACAGAAATAATAATTTCATGGTTGCGACTCTCACAAAATCCGGAGATGGAGGCTCCTCCGTGTTCATTCCGGATAGGATATTCTTTAACCAACTGCCCGTTGGTATCATATTTAGCCAATACAGAGCGATACCCCAGCCACATAGAGCCGTCACTGGTAGCATAAAGATACATCACTGGAATATTCTTCAGACGCTTCGGATCTATAGGATGTACACTGTAATCCGATTTATTAAGAATATATGCCCCTTTGTCTGTACCGAACCATATATTTCCTTTCTTATCCTCAGCGATACATTCTACCAAGTTGTCCTCTAATAGCCCCGGAGTATCAATGTCCGAACGAAACACCTTACATGATAGCCGTCGTCACGACATAATCCGTTCACCGTGCCATACCACATATATCCTTCACTGTCTCTGAAAACACGATGAATAGCATTTACCGGCAACTGGTCAATGGTAGGAATATCTGTAATAGTTATGTTCTGAGAACACACCAAGAAAGAGAGAAAAGATAGTATAAAGGTCAATATATATTTCATTGTGCTTTCTATTAGAATCATAGACCGCCACAAAATTATAAAAAAGAAATCGGATACTCTAGTAATTTTTAAAATTTGCTAAAGTATCCGATAACTGTTCTATCTGCAAGTTTCCTACTTTTGGAATCTTCTCCTTACATCTGTGTTTTATTTTTCTTCTGTAGCACCTTCATTTTAATAACCGAAACCGGTTGTTTTTACATATACCTTATAATCTTTAATCATGCCTGGAGCTCCTTGTTCCGCACGCGGCAGGATACGAAAACCAGTCACGTTATATTCCTTGCCGAGATCTATCACCACCTGATGGGGATAAGCTGTATTGTCCACCGTCTGCCAGAAGTACTTTCCTGCAGGTCATAGATCTTATCGGCTGTGCGGTTGCCGCTACGGGTCTCCTCGCTGTCGGCATAAATAATCTTCCAGTTTTCACGAGAGATTTTCTGTCCTTTCTCATCCAACACGTCAAACTCCGCAATAGCAGCAATATTGGTATTATCAAAGGAAGCCAAGCCTTCCAGACAGAAGTAACGTCCTTTCGTAGCAGGTACTTTCACTTCCTGCCAACCGTTACCTGGTTTGAAAGTACCGGCAGCTACCGGTGTTTCCTTCTCCAGTTTAATGGTTTGCCCCTGTTTACGATGCGTTTCTGGAACAGCTACGCGAAGCATATCCAAGATAGGTTTGTCCAATCCGACGATGGTCGCCTCTTTCGGACCTTTCAAGTCAAGAACAATGATTTCGTTCACTCCTTTTTTCAGCCAGCACCCCGGCATGAACAGAGTCTGCTGAGGACCGATCTCCCAGAAACGTCCCATGCACGGCCATTCACCCATACCATACCTTTTCCCCATGACTCCATATTCAGGAATGTATCAGCCACCTTATCCAAGGTAAAAGTGGCGCGATAGTAGGCCGGAACACTTTCATCATTTTTTTCTATGCCACAGGCGGCAGACGAGTTCATATCCTGAAAATTCCGGGAAGATACAAATTCATAATCTACGGGAAGATTATAAACAGTCCAGCCTTTCAACGTTTCAGCATTCTTACCGTTCACCAGTTCCACTTTCTCGGTAATTCCCTTGCGGTCGTGAATGGACTTGTCAAAGTTCACACGCCCCATGGCTTCCACCAATAAATCAAGCTGTGTACCGGCTTTTAATGCAGGCAGTGTAAGTTCCTGTTCTCCACCACGGCGATCCAGACGCCCCAACAGTTTCCCGTCGGCAAAAACCTGTGTCCAGTCATGCTGTTCGGTGATTTTCAGAACGGTTCCCGCTTTCACATCTTCCGGCAAATGGGTACGGTACAGGATACTTCCCCAGCCTTGGTCAAATTTCTCCATCGGCTGGATTTCCTCTGTATGCTTCGGTTCGGGCAGATTGTCAACCAACGGAGCTATTTGAGTGAATTTAATGGCAGGGATTTCCATAACCGGTAAAGCTTCAGGAACTTCAGGCAATGTCTGTCCTTCGTCCAAGTAGTCCTTCAACATATCACGTAAAGCAAAATACTTGTCGGTGGTCCAGCCTGCTTCGCTGATAGGAGCGTCATAGTCATAGCTGCTGCACATAGCCGAGTAAGCCGGATTATTGGCACCGCCCCACCAGCCAAAGGTCGTTCCTCCGTGGGTCATGTACAAACTGAAAGAAATACCTTTGTCCATCATCTCTTTCAGGCCATCCACCATGATTTGTCCGTCACGGGTTTCGTGCTTGCGCCCCCAGTGATCAAACCATCCGCTCCAGAACTCGCTGCACATCAACGGAGCGTCGGGACGTACTTCTTTCAGTTTGGCAAACTGCTTGTCGATATCGGCTCCCGTACCGAAGTTTACAGTCCAAAGCAAATCATCCAAACCGTTATTCAGGAAATTAGAACTCCAGTCACATTGGAACAAAGGCACTTCGGTGAAGCCTGCGGCGCGTACCGTGTCACGGATGGCAGACACATAGGCTTGTCCGTGCCATACGAACCATATTCGTTTTCCACCTGCACCATGATGATGTTACCGCCACGGGTAATCTGCAAATCCTGCAATTGCTTGCCCACTTCATGCATAAAGGCTCCCACGTGCTGCATATAGAAAGGATCGAGAGTGCGAAGCTGCACGCTGTCGTTCTTCAGCAGCCACCAAGCAGCCCACCCATTTCCCATTCCGCACATACATACGGACCGGGACGCACAATGACGTACATACCATGCTTCTGAGCCAATTTACAGAAAGCTGCAATATCTTTATTACCTGTAAAATCATACTTACCGGGAGTTTCCTCATGCAAATTCCAAAAGACATACAGACAAAGCGTATTCATGCCCAATGCTTTACACATTTCAATACGATGTTCCCAGTATTCACGGGGAATACGCGGATAATGCACCTCTGCCGCTTTGACCACGAACGGTTTCCCATTCAGCAGAAAGGTATTCTTACCCGCTTCGAATGTCCCGGGCTTATTGCCGGCACATCCTGCCAGCAGCAGGACCGCCAGCAACAAAGTCAGTAATTTCTTCATGTTTATTTATCTATTGTTATTTTTCATTCTTGTTTATCCGGATTACCGTAAATGAATAAGCCGGCAATTCATATCCGAATTTCTCGCTTACTTCCATTGTACCGGCTACAGGACGAGCCTGCTTGTCGGTCGGCTTGCCTGCCAGAACCGTCTTTACGGCAGTGGTGTTCATTCCTTCCAAAGATGGGAGCTCCACCTTCGCATTCACCGCTACCGGCAGCAGATTCACCAGTTTCACGATCATATCTCCTGTCTTTCCGTCGCGGACTACCGACACACCTACCCGTTTCTTCACCGCATCTTGTGCATTATCCAAAGTCACGGAAGAAGCGATGTATTCACTGCCCGCATTTTGTCCGTACATCGCTGCGCATAGTACCTACGGTGGGTTTCACCTCCGTATTATTGAAATAAATCAAATCCGGATTCCACTGGGTATGTCCCTCCTTGGCCCAACAGAGGAGCGTATGAAGTCATAGTCACCACATCAGCATTACGTTCCACGGAAGTCAGGTACAAGGCCTCAGCCAATGCTGTTTCCATGTTGTTGGGGCGTCCCGGCAGGTGAGCCGCATACTCTCCCAGATACACTTTTGCCTTGTTACGGTCATAACGGTCATAGAAATCCTGGTTGTTGATAAACCATCCCGGAGTATTGTAATAATGCTCGTCCACCATTGGAATACCCATTTTGGTAGCAAATTTCCATCCTTCCTCATAATCACTGCCCTCATAGAACGGACCTACGGTTCCGATAACGGTCACTTCGGGATATTTCTCCTTCACCGCATTGAAAATCATAGTGAAACGTTCTTCAAAGATATCGGTAATCAGGTCCTCGTTACCAATGCCGATGTATTTCAGGTTGAAGGGCTTGGGGTGTCCGGCTTGTGCACGCTTCTTTCCCCATACGGTCTTCTTCGCATCTCCATTCGCATATTCTATCAAGTCCAATACATCCTGCACGTACTGCGGCATTTCCTCCATCGGGATTCCGCCTTGCTGACCGCCACAACCCAGTTCGCCTACCGAGTGATGGCTGCAAGTTCCCGAGTTCTGACAAGCACTCCGGCTGCCACCACGGGAACAGGTTCAGCACCCATGTCCTCGCAGAACAAGAAATATTCATGATATCCCAAACCACGTGTCTGATGATAGCCCCACAAATTGCGCAGAGGCTTACGTTCCTCCAACGCTCCTATAGAGCCTTTCCAATCATAAATATTGTCCACACCATCTCCGTGAGCCACACATCCGCCGGGGAAACGGACAAAACGGGGATGAAGGTCCGCCAAAGTCTGTGCCAAATCGGCGCGCAGCCCGTTCTTCCTGCCTTTAAATGTATTCTGTGGGAAAAGAGAAACCATATCCAAGGCATACTTCCCAGCCATCTGCGGACAAACGGACAACACGGCATCCGCAGCATCCGCCGTTGCCGTCAGTACAGCCTTTTGTTTTTCCACTCTGTAGATGAAACCCGAATAGCAGCCTGCGCAATTTCCTTGCCATCTTTGGTAGTCAGCCTCACAAGCACTTTTCCACCTTTCGTATCATCCAGCACTTTGGAAAACACAGAGAAGTCATACTTCTCACCTTTTTTCACGGCAATACCGTCAAAACCGTTATTCACCAGGGCAGCACCCGGGCGGTGTACCTCCAACACTGCATAGTGGGCATTGTTAGCATGAATGGGACTGTCCTCACTGACAGACAGTTCCGCATTAGTTCCCTGTATGCTCCACGCATACGTGCTGTTCCAGTTCTTATCTCTTGCGCCGTCTTTAGCAGAATATTCAAAATCACGGTTCTGAACCAGCTCCGCATACAACCCGCCATCGGCCCATAATTGATATCCTCAAAGAAAATACCTATTAAATGCTCGCTGATGGGCTTTACCCGTCCGGCATCCACCCGGATGGTGGCAGTGACCGGTTTCAGTCCGCAAAACGAACGGCGTCCTGTTCGGTACGCTCATTATTCTGTATATCGCGGAATTTCTTATGCTCGGCAAAACGAATCAACTGTTCTATATCCACATAAGGTACTTTCTGCATATAGCCGTTCAAAGTATCTTTATCAAGGACAATCTGCCGGGCAGTAACCAGTCGGGGCACAGCAGGCTTCTCCGCATTGACATATTGTTGGGGAGCCCACTTCAACAAGTCGGAAGAATGGGAAGTACCCCATATTTTTCCGCTGGGGGTGAGCTGCCACCGGCAATACCAACGTCCGTCTTCCGCTTTTTCCAGAAGAGGTTTAATCATTCTCTTTTCCGACCCCCACGTCCGAAGTCACATTTCAGATAGGCAAAGCATCGGATACACTCAGCCACTTGTCGCCATCGGGGCTCCATGCGAATTTCAGTCCGCTGCGTCCCTCGTCTTCCGGATGGGCGTAAGAGAAGATGTAGACCGAATCGGGCTCATTATATACTTTTTCCACGGCAGCACAGACGGATTGGCCTGCTGCCAATGAGGCGATTGCCAGAGATAATAAGGTCTTTTTCATGGTATATACTTTATTGTTATGTTTCTTTTATAACGTGGGAACAACCTTCCTGATGGTTCCGTCCGGATTAAATTCCATACGGTCTATACATACTTCACGATGCACGCCAGGACCCTTCTCACGGTCTATAAAGTTCTTATTAATACGATGATATACAATGTACCACTCATCCGTACCCGGAATTTGCAGCACCGCATTGTGGGCAGGCCCATAGATTTCCTTTGCAGGTCCTGAATCAGCACCACCGGCTTCTTGGCCACCTTTATGGGACCCAACGGAGATTTTGACGTACCGTATGCCACATGATAGTTAGGCGAACCGGTATCGTCCACAGACCACATAAAATAGTAAAGTCCGTTACGATAGAACACATACGCCGCTTCACGGAAAGCATAATCCTTCAGGCTTCCCCCTTTCGGAGTCAATACGGTCAGGGTATTCTCCTTGATGGAAAGCATATCCTCATTCAGCTCGGCGCCTGCCATATAGCCATTACCCCAATACAGATAGGATTTTCCCGAAACCGGATCGGTAAACACATCCACATCAATCTGCTGTCCGTGGCCCACAGGAGATTCGGTGAGGATGGGATGTCCCAAGTCTTTGAACGGACCGGTGGGAGAATCGCTACCGCCACCCCGATCTGCTTGCCGCCTCCGGCTGTAGGGTTACCACTGAAATAGAAAAAATATTTATACTTTCCGTCCACTATTTTTTCTTCAATACATGGAGCCCACGCGTTTCCATCCGCCCATATCACCTGGTCGGACTTCAGGTCAAGCATCACGCCTTCGTCCTTCCAGTCTTTCAAATTATCTGAGGAAAAGACCGTAAAGTACCACCCTCCCCATCCGACTGTCCGTCGGTGGTAGAATAGATATAATATTTTTTAGTCTGATGAGAATACAATATTTCAGGGTCGGCGTGAAACCCTTGCAGCACCGGATTGTTGGGGATAGTCATATTACCCATTTCCTTTGAAGGCCACTTGTCAGTGATACGCTTCAGCTCGGCACGGGTAATGGGGATGATAGTTCCGTGACGCGGATGAAAATTCATCTTCACCTCACTGTCTATCACTTAAAGTTTTTCAAATCGGTCGTTTCGGTAAACTGGTATTTACCTTTCATATAGACATCATACATCAAGATGTATTTATTCTGACCTATCAGTTGAAAGTTCCCGCACCTTCCACCGCTTCCGGGGTCTGCTGCTTGTAGTCGGGCTGTTCCTCCCATTGACCGGAAGTAAGAGAACGAGTGGTCGCTACCTTGATCCCGTTTCCGTGCCCTTCGGTTTTATAAAACAGATGGAAGATTCCGTCTTTAAAGACGATATCGCCATCGATGCACGATTTCTTATTCTCGGGAGTAAAAAGAGGTTTCGGCTCTCCTTCCAGATCGGTGAAATCTTGGTTGGCATAGGCATAATAAATCACGTCCGCGCCGTCACCGTATTTCATCGACCAATAAACCATATATTTTCCGGCTTCCGGGTCAAAGATAGTTTGCGGTGCCACACCCGTTTCAGTTTCTCCTGTCCGGCATAACGCTTCTGCATATTGACGATGGAAGAAGTCCAATTCACCAAATCGGTGGATTTCAGCAACACCATGGCACGGTTGGATCCCAGCCGTTGTCCGAAACCATATCAGTCACCACCATATAGAAAGTCTTTCCATCCTCGCAACGCAGAATGTGCGGGTCACGCACGCCACCGGTAGAGCTGATGATTTTGGAGTCGATGACCGACTTGTTGTCGTTCAGCGCCCAGTAAGTGTATCCATCCGTGCTTACCGCATAACATACGGCTTCCTCGCTGATGTGGTTACCTGTGAAATAGGTAAAGAGATAAGCTATGTAATCTTTTTCGGCTACATTGTTTTGTTTGGAAATAATCTGCTGCGCCCCTGCCATCCAAGGTAGCAAACAGGCAAATAAGGTGATAAAAAATTTGTTTTTCATATAATTAGTCCTGAATTTGTTTGATGCAAAGATATAGTATAGGAACCTATTTTCAGGTATATAAATCTTTCAAAAGAGGGACTTTATTCGGTCAAATGGAGGAAAAATGGAAGTTTTACATCTTTTTAATCTACTGTAAGGATTTCCTCCAATCCATACAGTAGATATCAATTTAATGAGGGTTTGCTTCTGATCATTTGGTATAAAATGTATTCAAAGAATGGGGTTGCAACATTACCTCCAAATATTTCCCAGCCAACTTAACACTCAATTTCTGTTGTTCATCACTAAAATTCCCTGCTATTACCAAATATTGATTTTCGGGGGTCAGGAATATAATAACTGGTTGATTATTCTCCCCCTTCATCTTGTATTGTAACATTTTGGATCCCGGAGCCACCATTTTGCTATAATGCTTTACCGCATAATACTCCGGGGTATAAACAAACGTACGCTTTTCCGAATCCACACGAATCAACGCATTCTGTTTCCATCCCCACGGACTTTCACCTTTATCGGTCAAAATACAATTCCAAAAATATATTCGCAACATCCATTCCCTAAATAGTGATTTATCAACTCGAATGTATGTTCTGCCGCCTTCCAATCAAAACCACCCCAACCGCATTCGCTTTCCGAACAGATATATTCCCATTCGGGATGCTGTTTTCTTATGGAAGGAAGTATTTCACGTCCTTCCCATTGAAATCCCATACCACGAATACAGTTACATAAAGCCGTATCAGCAAGAATTGTTTCCACATGATCTTGACGATTCGTATTAAAAGTACCTAAATAAAGCTTTACCTCAGGATGCATTTGTTTTCAAAGTAGGAGCCAAGTATTCTTTATTAAAACGAATCGTACCGGCAGCAGTCCAGGCACAACCAGGATAAGGAGTATAACTATATGCTTCATTCTGATACATCACCATATCAATAGGAATTCCTTGTTCCTTATAAGCATCTATAAAAACGACAAAAAATATCTGCATAAGTCTGCAAAATAAACGCGGGTCCTGA
>ENA-OQCS01000661-OQCS01000661.1-human-gut-metagenome-genome-assembly--contig:-NODE-661-length-19203-cov-2.952715_pt1 | contig 19203 bp, 26 predicted proteins | sample MGYA00242757_ERZ504575 | MGnify/ENA primary metagenome ERZ504575 (study PRJEB26092, sample SAMD00036297) | human gut metagenome | host: Homo sapiens | study: EMG produced TPA metagenomics assembly of... | reverse complement strand
CAGGGCGGGCTTCAGGTCGGATGATGCAGGTATAGCGGTCCTTCTGAAATCCCGCATGTGGCGCTGGCGCTGAGCACCAGGGGCCCGACAGCCGAAATGGGTGAACAGCAGCTCGCCCTGTTCCTGAAAGATCACCTTTTTCTTCTGGTTTTTCACCTTCAGGGTGACGTTTTTCAGGGCCAGTCCCTGCATGGTGGCGCAGAAGGACTCCTCCGCCTCCAGAGGCACCAGTGAGGGTGTGGGCGGCAGAATGGTGTGGCCGTGCTCCCGGGCCATGTCGTAGCCGTCTCCCGTGGAGCCGGTGGCGGGATAGGAAGCTCCACCTGTGGCAAGGATCACCGCTTTACAGTGGTAAGTTCCATTCTCACAGGCAAGTCCTTTTACTTGTCCATCCTCCACCAGGACGGACTGAGCCCGGTCCTGGATGATCTGCACGTGCTGCTCCCGCATCATCTTCACCAGGGCGTCGATGATGTCCGCGGCCTTGTCCGACTGGGGAAAGACCCGGTTGCCCCGCTCCACCTTCAGGGGCACGCCCCCCTGGCGGGAAAAGAAGTCCTCCACCCACTCCGGCGGCGTGCGGGTCACGGCGCCATAGAGAAAGCGGCTGTTGCGGGGGGTGCTCTCCAGCACCTGCTGGGGCGCGCAGTGGTTTGTCACGTTGCACCGGCCCTTGCCGGTGATGTAAAGCTTGCGGCCCATTTGGGGTTGCGCTCCACCAGGCACACCCGGCCCCTTCTTCCCTGCGGCAATGGCGGCCATCATGCCCGCCGCGCCGCCGCCTACTACAATCAGATCTGCCGTCATACCTGTCCGTCCTGTGCCTTTTCGTAAACTCCGTACTCCTCCCAGATCTCTCCAGCGTCTGGAAGGTTTTGGACAGGTCCTCGTTCTTCTTGCGGCTGACCTCCACCAGAAGGGCGTTGACCAGGCTCAGGGGGGCTACCAGAGAGTCCACGAAGGAGGCCATATCGCTGCGGGCCTTCAGTGTGTAGTTGGAGATGGGGGCCAGGGGCGAGGCCTCGCTGTCCGTGATGGCAATGGTGGTGCGCCCCGGTCCCGGGCGAAGTTCATGGCCTGGACGGTGCGGCTGGAGTACCGCGGAAAGCTCACGCCGATGACCACGTCCTCCGCCCCCACCCGGAGCATGGTCTCAAAGACCTCGCTGGCGGTGTTGGCCGCCACAGAGATCACATTGTCGAAAATCAGATTGAAATAGAAGCTGAGGAAGGTGGCCAGGGAGGCGGAGGACCGCACACCCATGATGTAGATCTTCCGTGCGGAGACGATGGCGTCCACCGCGCGGTCAAGCTCTGGCGATCCACCTCCTCCAGGGTGAGGCGGATCTTTCGATGTCTGAAAGGTGCATATACCTCAGCTTTAGGTGCATCATCCTGTGTATATATGTACATTGAATCATAATCCCATGTCACAATTTCATCACGGGCATCGCCGTAGAGATTTACAGCTTCTGCACACAAGGTAGGATGACCGTCATCAGGGAACTTAACAACCTGAATACCTCTGCCATCAATCATTCCACCGCGATCTACATCAGCATTAAGAAGAATGAAATCCTGGCCGTCACCAGTCCAGTTTACAGGTGTTAAAAGATTACCATTAAGCTCATTTTCCATTTCCCATAACTGGTTACCTTCGCTGTCATAGAAATATATAATTCCCTGATGTCCCCAGAAATTAACAACAACCATTTCATAACCTGAGTGGTCAGGAAGGTAATTAGCGAGACTGACACGCTGTGCATGACCTATGCCATCCTTTTTGAGAAGTTTTCCGTTAAAATCAGATATCAGGAAGCCTTCCTTTCCCGCAACGCAGGCAAAGAATTTAGTGCCTTTGTGCGGTCCTGATTCGAATCTGCCTGGAACAATCTCATCAATATGGTCTTCATTAACAGGCATGGTCCACATCTTGTTACCGTGGCAGTCAAGCATGTTATAACCTACTAGAAGTTCATCATGCCCATCCCCGTTAATATCAATTGCAAAAGGAAAATGCCCGGTATTCTTATCACTCTGGAAATGCCACATAACCTCCAGGTCATCGTTAAGTGCATACACCCTGCAATAACGATCCTTAATAAGAATATCACGTGGCTTATCAAGACCACGGAAATTACATATACGCATACCGTCAGGGTTAATTCTGTCAAAAGCATAGATTTTATCAGGAACACCAATAATCGTTCCGTCCTCTTCTGTTGTGGAGAAAGGTGCTTTGGCACGTTTCTTGGACGGACTGCGCATCGCGGATCTGCTCCTCCATGGCGTCCAAATCGATGCTGGTGCCACGGGCATACTTGCCCAACAGCGCCTCGAAGCGTGGCATCAGCCACGGCACGGAAGCGTACAGGCGCGAATGGGCGAGCTCTTGCAGTGCAAGATAGCTCATTACTTCGTTCACGTCGATTTCCAAGGATTTCGCATATTCGACGACATTCTGCACGATCAGCCTCCAGCCGGATTCTTCAGCAACGAAATGCTTTGGTCGAAACTGCCGCGCACCTCATGCGACAAATCGCCGGCGGCACGTCCCAGCTGCATGGCGAACGACGTATTGCCGACGAAACGCATGAGTTTTGCCGGATCTTTCATATCATCGGGAATCGGAATCTGCACCGGACCGGCGAAAATGCCGGAAATTCCGTATGGAATTCGGAATCGCCGAAACGCTGTGACAAAATCGAAGCCAGAGCGTCGCTCATCGACTCGGCAATCGGGGATGCAAACTGCGCCCAGGAATCGATGCATCCTTCCACCCAGCCTGCGCGGGTAAGCACCTGCGTTTCGCCTTGCGCGGGGTTGAATTCGCAAGCGGTGTCAAGCCACAGATTCGCCTCGCTGATGGCTCGCCGGGCCATCTCGCCGTACTCCGCGCTCACACTGGTTTCCGATCCTTCGCCATTGGCTGCTGCAATGCCAATGATTTCGCCAGTTTGACGTTGATTGGACCTTCCTCGGTGATGTGCTGGATGTCTCCGAAAGTGTTGAGCCCGCCCGCAGTGAACGCCTGCATCATCGACCTGACCTCGGCCGGCTTGGGAAGCTTGCTCACATCCTGACTCATCAACTGGTCGCGCAACTCTTCCGGCATGTTGGAAAACTGGTTCCATGCATCTCGCCTTGAATTGGTCCGAAACAATCGATAAACCATTGGCGGATCGCGTTCTCGTCCATGCCGGCCCTGCCTTTTCCTAAGCGTTTTTTCAAGTTTGGTTGGTTCCATACTATGTTATGGGAGGTATGCCCAAGATGAAGGAAACACGACGAATTCACGGCAAAAACACACGTAGCGGCGCTCCGGGACGTGTCAAACGATGGCTGATAGGCGCGGAAGGTTGGCTGTCCGCGCGTTCATGGCGTTATCTTGCAGGACCGTTGGTGGCGGTACTGTGCGTATTGGTGTTGATTATGCCCAGCGCGTATGTGGTGCAGGTGCCCGGCGACGCAGAATGTGCTCGGGGAGGTTTCCGGCAAGCAGGTCATCGCCTTTCCGGTGCGAAAACGTATAAGGATTCAGGCCAACTGCTGTTGGTCACGGTCAATGCTTCAGGCGTGCCAGGGTACCCGGTGTCGAACGCGCAGGCATTGGTGGCGTGGGCCGATTCGAAATCCACGGTGATGCCTCAGGAAGCGGTGGTTCCTGTTGGGCAGACCGCAGAGGAATACAAGCAGTCCAGCGACAAGGAGATGACGTCATCGCAGGATTCCGCCACCGCAGCGGCGAAAAAGTTCCTGGAAGAGCATGGTTATGACGTGTCCGGCATGAAGGTGTCCATGCATGTGGACGACATCGGCGGGCCGTCGGCGGGCATGATGTACACGCTTGGTCTGATCGACAAGGTGACCGGTGAAAAACTTCTGGGGGTAAGATCATCGCGGGAACGGGCACGATGAACGACAAAGGTGAAGTCGGTGAAATCGGAGGCATCCGCTTGAAGATGCTCGGAGCGAAACGCGACGGAGCAACTTGGTTCCTTGCCCCGGAATCCAATTGTTCCAGCGTTGTGGATCATATTCCGGAAGGTTTGAACGTGGTGAAGGTGTCCACTTTGCAGGAGGCGTACGATGCGCTGGTTGCCGTCCGAGACGGCAAGGGTGCATCCTGCCGCAATGCTCCGCGGGAGAGTGACGCATTCCGAGATATAAGAAAAAACAATCTCGCAAAGTGAGCAATTCCACGGTTCGTAACGTATATGTTCGAGCAGTGTTGGTATATTGACGAACGTGAATCAAACGGCATCTGATAACGCTGAAGAATTCGGTTTCCACGCCGGCGACCTGGTACAGGAATGGCTGTGGGACGATGATGTGGACGACTCGATCCGCGCCAAGATCGAGGAGCTGACCGGTGAAGAGCTGGTCGACGAGGACTATGATTCCGCCGTTGATGGCGTGATTATCTGGTGGCGCGACGGCGATGACGAAGACGAACTGTCTGATACCATCGTCGATGCGTATGCGGTCCTCGGCGACGATGGTCCATTGTGGGTGCTCACCCCGAAGCCGGGCGCCCGGGCGCGGCAAGTTCAAGCACCGTGCACGTCCGCCGCGAAGACGCCGGCATGAATGCAGCTACGCCGCTGACCGTCAGCGGTGACTGGAACGGCATCCGTCTGCGCGCATTCGGCAAAGGCCGCTGATCGTATTCGTTTTACCTGCCTTGGCACGCATGGCCAAGGTCGGGCGCTCATATAAAGGCTTGGAATCACACGATTCCGAGCCTTTTTTGCTTGCGGAAGCAGTCGAAGAAGATGTTTCCATGAAATTGTCTATATTGACAAAAGTCATGACTTTGCTGACGTGCACGCGAGATAGTTGGGAATATCAGAAGAGTCGGAACGGCTTATTTTCTGCGGAAACAAAAGGTGGGCGATGAGGGACTCGAACCCCCCGACATCCACCGTGTAAAGGTGCGCTCTAACCAACTGAGCTAATCGCCCGCAAAGCTCTACTGTACAGTATTCGTTGCCTGCGACAGCTTCAACGTGTGTCGCGCTGCCCAATAGGGGTTCCTTCCATAGTAAATGCGTGAAAAATGGTGTGATTTGAGTGTCGATTCGCTGAATTTTCCACAAGAAAGCCAAAAGCGTCGAATCAATCACGTAGAGTGGGGACGTTGAGTAGTGCAGTAGGAGGTCGATAGCCAATGGCGCAGGAACCTGAATCCGAGAGGAACGCATCGGGGATCGCTCGTACTTCGAAGCGCAAGTGGGGGTATGATTCCGAACAGGTGGACGCTTTTCTTGAGCGTGCGCACATGCTGTACGAAGGTGAGGGAGCGCAACTCACCCAGCATGATATTCAGAATGTTTCTTTCGATTTGGTCAAAGGCGGCTATGTGATCGCCCAAGTGGACGCGGCCCTTGCTCGTTTGGAGCGCGCCGTGGTGGACAAGCAGACCACATGGGAGATTTCGCAGCACGGTCGTGTGGCGTGGAAAGCGCAGACCGAAAGTCTGTTCCGCCAGCTTGACGCCCATTCCAAACGTGAGCACGGCGAACGTTTCAAGCCAGGAGAAGGCAAGGAACCGAGCTATGACCGCAAGCAAGTGGATCGCATCGTCGATCAGTGCCTGACGAAGGCCGCTGGCGAGCTCGGCGTTGAGGAAGTGTCGGAAGACGATGCCAAGAAACTTGTCGATCTGAACTCCCAGACCGTGGCGAATGTGATCTTCACCCAGCGCAAGGGCAAGCGTGGCTATGACGAGCGTCAGGTGGATTATTACCTGAACGAATGCGTGCAGCTGCTGACCAGACTCGAATCCTATGCTCGTGTGGCCGACTTCGTGGGCGAGCCTCCGAAAGCGCGATGACCGCAGCCAATCCGTCCGCAACCAGTCTGGCATCCCAAGAGACGCAGGTGGTCTCGCCGTTATTCGCCGTTCCAGCCGTTTCCGCAGAACCTATTGCGCAGCCCGCTCAGGTTCAAAACAGCACTGACTCCTTCGACGCTTTGAATAAGGCGGAACGTGAGATTTTCACCACGCCTGCAACGTCCCCGGTGAGCATTCCGGCCACTCAGACCGCTGCGCCGACGTATGCTCCCGTGTTCCGCCTGTGTTCCAGCCAACCATCAGCACCCCGTCGGCTCCGGTAACTCCGGCAGCTCCTGTAACGCCGGAACCTCAGGCCGCTCCGGTTGCTCCAGCGGCTCCGGAACAGTCGTTGGCACACCTGTTCAAAGCGTCCAATGCGGTTGCCGAGGAGCCATCTTCCGCAGGAACGGAAACCGAAGCGTTCAATCCGCTTTCTGATGATGGCGCGCCGAGCTATGACGCTCCGGCCGCGCCTGCGGCTCCTGTGATTCCAGACACTTCGGTCGCACATCAGCCGGAAGAATCTCACGGCATCAACATCGCTCCCGATTCTTCGTTGGCTGCCTTGGCGCAGATGGCCCAGAACATCGACGCTCCCGATCCGGTCGAAGACACGTTCACCCCGCGCATGCCAAGCCTGTCGACGCCGAACCTTCCGCAGGTCAATACCGACTCGATTAATCTCGGAACCTTGCCGACCGTCCCACCCTCCTTCACGCTGGAACCAGCAACCTCCGCAGATCACTCGGCAACGGCAACTCCCGTTGAACCGGCGAAACCGGCAGAGGAAGAGAAGAAGAACGAAACCAAGCCGGCAACCAATCCGATGTTCGAAGCGCCCAACAGCAATTTGGATGTCGATATTCCCGACCTGTCGTTCCCTTCTTTTGAATAGGCAATCGTACTGAACAGGCTGGCGTGACCGTCAGCCTGTTTTCACGTTCACACGAGCAAACAAAACAATACGGAGCATACGCATAACCCATGCAAACCTCAACCGTAGTCATTCTGGGATCCACCGGATCCATCGGCACCCAAGGACTTGACGTCATCTCCCGCCATCTCGACCGCTTCGACGTGGTCGGACTTGCGGCAGGCGGCTCCCATGTGGAACTTTTGGCCCAACAGGCGGCACAATTCCACGTCTCAAAAGTCGCTGTTTTCAAAGAAAGCTCGGCAAAAGCACTACGTGAGGCATTAAAGCAAGCTGGCGCAGGCAATGTGGAAATCATGGCCGGGTCGGAAGCGGTAATCGCCATGGCCGGATCCGGTGCGACGTGGTGTTGAACGGCATTACCGGATCCATCGGCTTGAACCTTCGATTGCGGCACTGCAGGCAGGATCGCAGCTGGCGCTCGCCAACAAGGAATCCGTTGTGGCCGGCGGTCATCTGCTGTTCGACGCACAGGTTCGTGCGCAGCAGATCAATCCGGTTGATTCCGAACATTCCGCCATCTGGCAATCGTTGCGTTCGGGCACGCACGGTGAAGTGTCGAAACTCGTGGTCACCGCTTCCGGAGGTCCGTTCCGCGGTTGGAAACGCGAGCAGATGACCGACATCACGCCCGAACAGGCGTTGAACCACCCTACTTGGAATATGGGTCCGGTGGTGACCATCAACTCGTCCACGTTGATGAACAAGGGGCTTGAAGTCATCGAAGCGAGCCGTCTGTTCGACGTGCCTCCGAGCCGTATCGACGTGACCGTGCACCCGCAATCCATCGTGCATTCCATGGTGGAATTCCGCGATGGCGCCACCATCGCACAGGCTTCACCGCCTGATATGCGTCTGCCGATCGCGCTTGGCCTATCGGCTCCCGAACGACTTGGCAACATCGCAGCGGCCTGTGATTGGACGAAAGCCGCCATGTGGACGTTCGAACCGCTTGACGATGAGGCATTCCCCGCAGTGAGCTTGGCTCGACATTGCTTGGAAGCTTCCGAAAAGCATACGGCCGTGCTGAATGCTGCCAACGAACAGGCCGTTCACGCCTTCCTCGAACATCGCTTGCCATATCTCGGCATCGTCGATACCGTCAAGGAAGTGTTGGACGAAATGGATGCGGAACTGCGCGGCAATCCGCTATTCGCTTCCGTGGAGGAAATGAGCCAACTCGAGCTGGAAGCCCGTCGTCGAGCCGACGACCTGATAAACAAGTAACGGAAAACGAAACAAAACAAACAGACGAAACGTAAGTGACGCAAGGCTCCCTAAGTCGGGAGCTTGTTATTGCAAGGATTTGACGTATGCCAGAAATCGAAAAGCCGTTCCGTAAAACCGGTGAGGCAGCCATTAGCGAAAGCCCGCTGCATCCGCGCCGCAAATCGCACCGTATTATGGTCGGTCCCGTTCCAGTCGGTGGGGGAGCGCCAATCTCGGTGCAATCCATGACCAATACGCTGACAGCCAATGTTCCCGCGACATTGCAGCAGATCGCGGAACTGACCGCAGCCGGCTGCGATATCGTGCGCGTGGCCGTACCCAGCCAGGATGATGCCGACGCATTGCCGGAAATCGTAAGGAAATCACCGATTCCGGTCATCGCCGATATTCATTTCCAAAGCAAATACGTGTTCCAGGCCATTGACGCGGGCTGCGCTGCGGTGCGTGTGAACCCCGGCAACATCCGCAAATTCGACGAGGTTGGCCCTTCCATTTGCAAAGCCGCCACGGACGCGGGCATTTCGTTGCGCATCGGCGTGAACGCGGGCTCGCTCGATAAGGAACTGTATGCGAAATATGGCGGTCCGACGCCGGAGGCACTGGTTGCGTCCGCCATGAAGAAGCGCGCATGTTCGAAGACGTCGGCTTCCATGATTTCAAGATTTCCGTCAAGCATCATGATGTGATCACCATGGTGGAAACGTATCGTCTGCTCGCTTCCAAGGGTGATTGGCCGTTGCATCTTGGTGTCACCGAAGCTGGACCGGCATGGCAGGGCACCATCAAAAGCTGTTTGGCATTCGGTGCGCTGCTGGCTGAAGGCATTGGAGACACGATTCGCGTTTCGCTGTCGGCACCGCCCGTCGAAGAAGTGAAAGTCGGGTGCAAGCTGCTGGAATACATGGGATTGCGTCCGCGCAAGTTCGACATTATCTCCTGCCCGAGCTGCGGTCGTTCCCAAGTTGATGTGATTCAGTTGGCCAATGCGGTGACCGAAGGTTTAAAGGATGTGACCGCGCCGATTCGCGTGGCTGTTATGGCTGCATCGTCAACGGTCCGGGCGAGGCCCGTGAAGCCGATTTGGGTGTGGCATCCGGCAACGGCAAGGGACAGATTTTCATCAAGGGCAAAGTCATTCAAACCGTGCCGGAAGACAGATTGTGGAAACGCTGCTGGTCAAAGCGCAGGAGATCGCCGCGCAGATGGAAGCGGACGGACAGGTGCCCGTCAACGCCACAGGACCGGTGGTGGTGCCGGTGGCGCAAGGTAATTGTTGATTTCGCTGACCGCGGGCGGTCGATTGCAGATTGTGATCGGCCGCCCGCTGGTTTTGCTGGTTGTCGATTGCCATTTCAGCTGGAGTCGGTACAATGAACGGCGTGTCAGATCAGGAACGTCAGTCAGTCATGTCCAGCGCGGAGAGCCAATCCAGTCAGTGGACGAGGGGCAGACGGCTGATGGTCAGTCTGCCTATCTTCATCATCCTGCTGGGCATTCTGGTGTCGGTATCCAATTTGACGGCATCGTCATGGAAGTACGAGCCAACCGGTCAAACCATCGAAACGTTATCATCCGACACGGCAGTGACCTTCAATAATCCTTCCGGCAAAACCCTTGCCAAACGAGGCGATTACGAAGTGACGCAACGATATGTCACCATTGAGGCGAAACAGCGTCAACCGGTGAAATACAACAGGTCAAGTGTTGATTCGAGAGCCGAAGACGCGGGAAACAATCGGCCCGGCGTGGTGTTCATGCATGGTGCCGGATATGGTACCTGTGACAACTCATTTGGAGACATGGCCACCGATCTCTCATCCGCAGGCTTCGTGACGGCCGTGCCCGACAAGCCGGTATGGTCCACCAACGATGCGACCCGTGATTACCCGGGCTCCGCGGCCATTTACGATCAGGTCATCACCATGTTGCGTGATCTCGACAACGTTGACGCTTCGAATGTCGGCATTTACGCGACTTCCGAAAGCACCTGGATTTCCTCATATCTGCTTGATCAAGACCCCGACGTGGCATTCCAGGTGTTGCTGAGCCCAATGGTGTATTCGCCACGACATTCGTTGGGATTCCTTGCCGCACAGGATTTCGCGCTGGTCGGAGCGCATGATGGATACCAGTCCATTGTGCGCCGCGCGTTCAACATCGATGCGGAATTGTTCGGCCTGACCAATCTCGACCTCGACACGTTGAATCCCCAAGCCTATTCCATTCCCACGCTTGTGGCATACGGCACCAAAGATGTGATGACCGCACAGGTGGAAGGCACGGAGAAAATCATCGATATGGCGCATAAGGCGGGCAATTGGGACGTGACCGTGCGCACATATCCGATCGCCAACCATGTGCTCCGGCTTGGCGACGAATCCAACAGCGGCACTCCGTTCGCCGACGCTACGTGGATGATGTAATCAGTTGGGCTGTCGGCATCACGCGGGGACTGCAGCAGACCAGCGAGCGTGTGGCCGGTACCAACCTGTACCAGTCGATTGCGGTGCCGTTGGAATTGCAGGCGAACAGCGGGCTGACCATTTATCTCGTGGTGCTGCATGCCAGCATGGTGCTGTTGCTGCTGGTGATCGCCGTGCTGTGGCTGATTGTGCTCGTACGTAAGATTTGGGCGCATGCGCATCGACGCCGATATGTGTTGGGGCTGAGACCTGTGTTCAAAAATGCGTTGATTACGCTTGCCGTTGCCACCATGGCACTTTTGTGCTGTTTGGTGCAGGATTGGGCGAAGTGGTTATGGGCGTGGTCAAGCTAGCGTGGGGTGGCGCTCCCGCCGAGGATCCGGGCATGATGTATTGGAGTTGGCCGGTTATTCAAATGGTGTGTGTTGTTGTGGTGTGGGCGTGGTCCCGCGTGTTCGTGCGTCTTATCGAGGAGGCGACGAATCGTGGTCTTGCACAATGGCCACCGCGTAAGGGGGCTATAGGCGCGATTGTGAGTGGCCGCCAGCCGGTGCTCGCGTCGACGAGGTTCGGCCGTGTGATGTTTTGGATCACGGCGGTCACCATGCTGTATGTGCTGTTGGTGTTCGCGTTCTGGGGATTGTTTATTTACTGATATCGCGGGAGAGTGCGGCTGGCACGAGAACGTGCGGAAGTATAGATAGTTCAGTTAAGAAAACGAGTCGAGGCGAAGGAGGTGTGTGAATGCCGTTGTATCAGGACGAGGGCGTGGTCTTGCGTACCGTCAAACTTGGCGAAGCTGATCGTATCGTCACTTTGCTGACACGTGACCATGGCAAAATCCGCGCCGTCGCCAAAGGTGTGCGTCGAACCAAATCGCGTTTCGGAGGTCGTTTGGAGCCTTTCATGCGCGTCTCGTTGCTTATTGCGGAAGGGCGTTCGCTTGATGTGATTTCCCAAGCCGAGTCGGTGTCGGCGTATGCGAGAGGCATCTGCACCGATTTCAAGGCGTATACCGCAGCGAATGTGATTTGCGAAACCGCTGACAAGCTGGTGGTGACGGAGCAGGAGCGTTCCGTGGCACAGTATCGGCTGGTGTTGGGAGCGTTGAATGCCCTTTCCAAGCATGCGCATGAGGCTGCTGCGATTGGCGATTCCTACGTGATGCGTGCTCTTGCGATCGCTGGCTGGACGCCGCGTTTGCGTGCCTGCGTGGTGTGCGGGGAGCCGATTTCTGCTGATCGTCCATGGTTCTTTTCGATTTCCGCGGGTGGCTGATGTGTTTGACCGATCATATTCGTGAATCGTTTGATGTTTCGTGGAATGCGATCTGCCAGCTGCAGGCGCTTGTAGACGGCGATTGGGGAGAGCTGGACGGCACGGCGTTGCTTCCGGAAACCCGACAAATGGTAGAAAAATGGGGTGAATACTATTTGGAACGTCCGATTCGTTCCATGCGCTTGCTAGATTAGCGGGTATGGCTTTTGAGAACGTGGATTACAAGTCCCTTGACATTCCGGCGGCACCATTTTCTGACCCGTCGATTATTCCTGATTTTCCGAAGAACAAGGTTCCGCGCCATATCGGCGTGATCATGGACGGTAATGGTCGTTGGGCGCAGCAGCGTGGCTGATTCGCACCGACGGGCATCAGGCTGCCGAACCGGTGGTGTTCGACACCATCGCAGGTGCCATCGAAGCCGGTGTGCGTTACCTGTCGCTGTATACGTTCTCCACGGAGAACTGGAAGCGTTCCCCGCAGGAAGTGCGCTTCCTGATGGCTTCTCGCGTGATATCATCCACCGTCGTGTGGAGCAGATGACGCGTGGGGCGTGCGCGTGCGCTGGTCCGGCCGACGTCCGAAACTATGGAAATCCGTTATCGACGAATTGGAAAAAGCACAGGAACGTACCAAAAACAACACGACCATCGACGTGGTGTTCTGCCTGAATTACGGCGGACGTGCCGAAATCGCGGATGCTTGCGCGGCAATCGCAAAGGAAGTGCGTGACGGCAAAATCTCCGGCGATCGCGTAACGGAAAAAATGATTTCCGAACACCTGTACAATCCTGATATTCCTGATTGCGATTTGGTGATTCGTACTTCCGGCGAACAGCGCACGTCGAACTTCCTGCCGTGGGAAGCGGCATATGCCGAACTTGATTTCGTGCCGGAACTGTTCCCCGATTGCGGTCGAGACGTGCTATGGCGTTCGATCGACCACTACATTCACCGCGACCGTCGTTTCGGCGGCGTCAAAAAGTAGTTTTTGCTGAGTTGATTAGGTTAACTGCGGGGAGAACATAATGTTCTCCCCGTTTTGTTTGCTACAACGTGCTGATTCGGGTGGTGAAGGTGGGGACGAAACGGGAGGAGTCGACTTGGAAGGCTACGTGGATGCGGGGTGCGTTGGAGTCGATCAGTCCGGCGGGATCGCCGATGGTTCGGCCTCGGGTGCGTGGAAATCGCCGGTTTCGAGTTCGACTTTCATTGGTAGGTCGATACAGGTCACCAGCGACGGGTCCACGGCAACGGCGGCGGCCAGCGGATCATGTAATGGCATGCCCTGTGAAAACAGTCGCGCGTCGGCCTTGAGGTTTGCGGCAATGGAAAAATCAGCCATGTCGGCGAGGAATACGCGCACATCGGAAGCAGATGGGCTTGCAGCCACACTCGAGGTTCGAGCTGAAGCTGCATTTGAACTACCAGCTGAACCATCAAGTGAATCAGCGACTTGGGATGCGGTCGAGCTGGTAAGTGTGTCAGCATTCGCTGCTTCGCGCCAAGCACGGGTCGCATCGGAACCCATCAGGCATTGATGCGTTACGTCCAAGCCGACCATGGTGATGTCGGCACCGGAATGGAACACGCGATCTGCGGCTTCCGGATCCTGAATGATGTTCGTTTCCGCAGTCAGATCCCAACAGTTGCTTCCTGCGTCAACGTGCCGCCCATCATCACCAGTTTGAGTTTGCCGGCAATATCCGGTGCGGCCGCGATCGCAGCATCAATATCGGTCAGCGGACCGGTCGCAACCACAGTGACGTCGAAACCATAAGCGCGAACCTGATCAATAATGAACTGCACGCCTTCGGAAACCGAGTCGGCGGAAGAATCATCAACATGAATAAAAGAAGCCGAATCCGTAGTAAGCGACAATTCAAACGAATCAACCGCAGGATTCGCATGAACATCATCCAACGCATATCCGCCAACGGAAATCAGACTACGATAATCACGAGAAAAAACAGTATCAGAACCGGAATTATCCGAAAAAATATCTGAAAAAGCAGTATCCGAAGACGAAACTATCGCAAGCCGGGCCGAATCCTCCCAATCCGTCCGTGCCGTGAAACTTCGCACAACCTGCATCCGGAATGAAACACCGAGCCCATGAAGGATGCGACGATCCACGTATCACCGGAATGTGCCGAAGCCCCAACCGTTCCAGCACATACGAAGTATTGCGAACCGCAGTGTCGACGGAAACATTGCCGTACGTGCCGATCACGCCAAGCACGTCAACAGTGTCGAACGTCGCAAGGTATGCCAACGCCAGTGCATCGTCGATACCGGTGTCCACATCAAGAATCAGTCGTGTCATATTTGTATTTAATCAAACTCGTGCAATGAAGCCAAATGCAACGCATAATGGTGCGGCATCCCACAAACCATGTTCAACCCGAACTGAGCAAGCAGTGTTGGGCATGAAATAAAAATGCAGGATGCCGTATTCCAATATTTTCGATTATTCGCACCTAAACGGGTTACAAACCTACTCGTTCAAACCCGATTATTTCAGGAATTCGTCGGTGGCGAGATCCTTGGCTTGCGGAGCGTCGTGCACCACCTTGTCATGCGAATCGGTGTAGGCGTCTTCCTGAGCGAGGAAGTCGAAATACTGCTGGGCGCCTTCAACGTCGTTCGTACCGAACGTGAACGAACCATCCTTGATCTTGGCGGGATCGCCCCAATACTGACCGTCCACAATGGTTTTCATGCTTTTCTTGACGAAATCAAGCTTGAGATTCGCGGCGGGAGCTTCCTTCACAAGGATCTTCGCTGCATCGTCAGGATTCGAATATGCGTACTCGTAGCCCTTCTTGGTGGCTTGTACGAACTTCTTCACCAGTTCGGGATTGTTGGAAATCGTCTTGTCGCTGGTGATCACGCCAATAGTGTCGGCATTGCCGGGAACGCCGTAATCCGGTTCGGTAAAGCAGTTGAGCTTCGGACCGTACATGTCGGCCTGCACACCCTCCCAAGTGGCATAGAAACCACCGAAATCAGCCTTGTTGCTGGACAGCGTTTGGAACGTGGACGTGCCGACGGTCACCTTGTCGAATTCGCCCTTACCTCCGTCCGACTGAATCATGCGACGGATCACCGCATCGGATTCGTTGGATCCGAACGTGGCGAAAGTCTTGCCGTCGAAATCCTTCGGGGATTTGATTTCAGTGTTCGAAGCAAGCGAGCACCAGATGGCGCTTGGCTTCTGCTGTACCTGCAGCACCTGCTTGATGGTTGCGCCCTTAACAGCGTACGTGCTTACGTTGGTGAGGTTCGACAATGCGAAGTCGGCCACGCCGTTGTTCACGGCCTGTTCGGCACCGGCCTGTGCCACGGCCACGATATCAACGTCAAGACCTGCCTCTTTGAAATAACCCTTGTTTTTCGCCACATATACGCCGATATGATTGGTGTCGGCGCCCAGGACAGCATGAAGGTCACTTTGGTCAGATCGCTGCTGCCAGATGCTGTGCTTGTTGCGGAATCGTTGCTTTGTCCGCATGCGGTAACGCTGAACAACATGGCGATTGCGCTGAAGAGTGCGATTATTGTGCTTGCGATGTGAGTACGTGCGGTGGCGTCATGCCTGCTGAAGATGCTCATAAAGCGATTTCCCTTGAATCTGTATTCTCTATCGTTTTCTAGGGATATGCTGCGAGCGGAGTTCGGGCAGAAAACGATACGAAGGGCCTCAGGCCCCCGCTCGTCCAATGCCCCCGACATTCCTTACGGTGCCTAGTGAAAGGCGTGGAATATTGCCGGTTTGCCACGCATTGGCTTAACAGCGGGTTTTATTATACGTAGGCAGCGTGACCGACATGCAATGCGGAGTGGCGAATGCTGCGAATGCTGCGTTTGCAGAAGGCCGATGATGTTTGGCGTGTTTGACTTACTGGTCTGCATCGGGATCGGCGTCGGCATCAGCTGGGCCGAGCAGGACGCGTTCGCTGAGGTTCACCAGGCACATCAGAACGCCGGTGATGGCGATGATGACCAGCGTCGCCGAGAAGATCAGCGGTGTGCGGAACGAGTTGTAGGCGGCCTGTAGCCAAATGCCAAGACCTTTGCGCGCGCCCAAATATTCTGCGGTGGCGGCGGTGGCGAAAATGTATGCGGCGGAAACGCGGATGCCGCCATAAATCTGACGAGCGGCCACACGCAGCTTCACATGCCACAGTGTCCACGCTTTCGTGGCGCCACAAGTCAGCGCAACATCCGAATAAAACTGGGGGACCGCTTCAAGCCCACGAATCGTCTGCACTGCAATCGGGAATAAGCCGAATACCGTTACGATCACGATTTTTCCGGAAATCTCAAAGCCAAACCAGATCAAAAATAGGGGAGCGATGGAAATCAACGGCATGGTCTGCGCAGCTGAAAGCAACGGGAACAATGCGGCGTTCGCAATGCATGAGCAGTACAGCAGTATGCCGATGAGAATGCCGAACAGTACGGCGAACAGGAATCCGACGGTACCTTCAAGCAAAGTGACTTGCGTGGCAGGCCATAACGTCGACCATGTTTCGACGGTGGCCTGTGCGATTTCGCTTGGCGCGGCGATCATGGTGCTGGGCACATTGCCGATGCGGACCCACGCCTCCCATACCGCCAGCAACAGCACTACTGCAATAACCGTGGGAATACGGCGTTTGCAAACGTGAGCAAAGGCGGACAAAGCTTCGAGAAGTTTTGCGACAATGCCGGCTTTTGAATTCGTGTTCGCAGCCATGCCCGAACCCATGTGCGAACTCGTGTTTGAGGGTATGGATCCTGTTGCCGAATCCCTGCGTTGAACGTGCGAAACCGCCATCGTTCACCTTGCTTTCTGCGCCATAGTGGGCGCGCACGTGACCGGTGGCGAGAAATCAGTAAGGTGAGGAGCCTGCCCGCGTTCCGGTCAGAAAAGTTCATTACCGGGGTGTTAGTATAAAGCACTCCCTAAACCACGTTCTGAAACGAAAATCGTTCTTCAAACCAACACGTAAGTCACAACTTGCGGCATAACGCAAGGTGGGTTCCGCATCTTGCCTGACACGGAACCCACCTTACTATTTACCCCTTGCTACTGCCCTGGATCAGCTTCACTCCAGTCCGATGGACTTCATGGTGTGGAGCTTCAAGGACTTGACCTCAAGCGTGCCGGATTCGGCAACAAGTTTGATGCTCGTGGGCCTTCGGAAGCGTAGCTGAAGGAGCTCATGGCCTGACGGCCGTCGTTCACATACACTTCCACGCAGCCGCGATCCACGAACACGCGCAGCTTGAGCTCGCCGGAAGCCAGTTCCTCGGCGGAAAGCGGCGCGGTACGGTAGCCACGATCACCCTGGGCTGCGGCCTGACGGTCGATCACCACACGACCGATCTGATCGTCGAACGCCACATACGTGTAAGCGCCATCTTCGGTCGCATGAATCTTCAGACCGGCGCGTTCCGCAGTGGAGGCGTTGAGATCGATGGTCATTTCGATTTCCACGGCTTCGGCATCGTCAGCAATGGTCTGCTCGCCATTGACGTCCAGCGAGATCGCACCGAAATCGGTGGTGTTTTCGCGCAAGCCCTCCATTTCGACAACCGGAGCGGTGTGCAGATCGCCGTCGGCGCCCAGGGTGATCTCACGCGGAAGGGTCAGGTTGCCGCACCAGCCGTCATCCTGCATCGGAATCGGCTCAACGAACGGGCTCATCCAGCCGTATACGATCTGGCGCTCGCCATCGTTGAAGGACTGCGGAGCGTAATAGTTGTGGCCGCAATCCCACAGACGGAACTCGGTTTCCGGCTGGAACGCCTCGCCCGGGGTCCACGTGCCGATCATGTAGCCGGCGTTGGAAACGTTGCGGTTCATGAAACCGGAGGCCTTTGCGCCCATGGCGGAGAAGCCGATGACCCACTTCTCATTGCCCTCGGCGTCCTTGATCGGGAAGAAGTCCGGGCATTCAAGCATGAAGACGTTCGGATCCGGGTGTTCGAACAGCACACGCTCGTAGGTCCAACGAACCATGTCATCGGAGGAGAACAGCCACATCTGGCCGCGCTTTTCTGCGGAGGAGACACCGAAGGTCATGTACCACTTGTCTCCGGTCTTCCACACCTTCGGGTCACGGTAGTGTGGTCGACCTTATCGAGCGGGCAATCGATGATCATGCCGCGCTTGGTGGCGCTGGTCAGCTCGTCGTTGTCTGGTTCGGCGATCATCTGCACCTGCCAGTCGCCGCCGGTGTTGTCGATGCCGTTGGCCCAGCGGTGGCCGGTGTAGTAGAACTTGAGCTCGCCGTCATCGCCGATCACTGCGGAACCGGAGAACACGCCGTCTTTTTCCTCTTCGAGAGTCGGGGCGAACATGATCGGCTCACGCTTCCAGTTGAGCATGTCGGTGGAGGAGACGTGGCCCCAGTGCATCGGACCCCACTGGGTGCCGTACGGGTGCAGCTGGTAGAACACGTGCCAACGGCCCTTGTAGAAGCACAGGCCGTTCGGATCGTTGATCCAGCCGCCGTTGGATGCGATGTGGAACTTCGGGTACCAGCGGTTGTTGCGTTCGGCGGCCATGGCTGCAACGCCTGCTTCCGCCTGTGCCAGGGCTTCGCTGTGGTTCTTGATTTCGTGAAGGACGGGTGCGTCCGGGGTGAAGCCAGTCATCGTTGAATAGCCTTTCTAGTGATTGTTGAATTGCTGCTTATTGAGTTTTGAGTAAAAGTTGTAAGAATGCTGCCCGAAGCGGAAAAAGGGGAAACGCTTCGAGCAGCACGATTCAGTTATGTTCTTGGCTGGACTTACGATTGCGTTCAGGCATTCGCTTCTGCAGCGGCCTGGGCCTTGAGCTGCTTGTCGGTGTAGAACGGATCACCGCCGACTTCCTGGTCGTCCTTCTTGATCACGAAGAAGCCGTAGATCAGGGCTGCCAGCACGATGCCGGAGATGGTGAAGAAGGTCGGGCGATCGCCCATGGCGTCATGCAGGGCGCCCATCGGGGTGGAGAAGATCACCTGGCCGATCTGGGAAGCGATCTGGAAGCCCACCATGTACAGGGTTGCCGACAGCTTGGTGTCGAAGTGCAGGGTGAAGTAGCGGAATGCCGGCAGGCAGAACAGCGGAACCTCGATGGAGTGGAACAGCTTGACGATGGAGACGCTGACCGGATCGTGGAACACGCCGCACAGCCGATGCGCAGGAACATCACGGTTGCACCGAGCAGCAGGGAGTTGCGCACGCCGATCTTCTTCATGATGATCGGAACGACACCCATCATGGCGGACTCGAGGAACACCTGGAAGGAGTTCAGGGTGCCGTAGGTGCGTTGCCGATTTCAGTGGTGGAGAAGAGGGAAGCGTAGTAGTTCGGGAACATCTGCTGATCGAACACGGTGTAGAAGGTGTTGGTGAACAGCATGAAAACGATGAGCACCCACAGGGTCGGCATCTTCAGAACGGAAATCATTTCCTTGAAGGACGGGTTGGTCGGAGCCGCGTTCGGATCAGCTTCCTTCTTGAG
>ENA-OQCS01000660-OQCS01000660.1-human-gut-metagenome-genome-assembly--contig:-NODE-660-length-19216-cov-3.003929_pt1 | contig 19216 bp, 24 predicted proteins | sample MGYA00242757_ERZ504575 | MGnify/ENA primary metagenome ERZ504575 (study PRJEB26092, sample SAMD00036297) | human gut metagenome | host: Homo sapiens | study: EMG produced TPA metagenomics assembly of... | reverse complement strand
ATATATGATATAAACTTTTGACGGGAGGAATTTGCATGGGTAGTTATCTGAATCCGGGAAATGAAGCATTTGCGGTTGCATTAAATTCTGAGATTTATGTTGATAAAACAGGACTGCTGACTTATACGAATAAAGTCATGAACACTCTGCAGGGATATATCTGCAACAGCCGCCCGCGGCGGTTTGGAAAATCAATTACGGCAAACATGCTCACCGCGTATTACAGCAAGGGCTGCAGTTCGAAAGAAATGTTTTCCGGGCTGGAAATCAGCAGGGCAAAGGATTTTGAAAAACATCTGAATCAGTATGATGTGCTCCACTGGGATATCCAATGGTGTATGGAACCGGCAGGCGGACCGGAGCGGATTGTTTCTTATATCTCAGAAAAAACGATTTCGGAGTTAAAAGAATATTATCCCCATATACTTCCAGAAGAAATCCGGTCACTGCCGGAGGCGCTGTCACGGATCAACGCGGCATCCGGGACAAAATTTATTGTGATTATAGACGAATGGGATGTTCTGATTCGTGACGAGGCGGCGGATCTCAAAACACAGGAAGAATATATCAATTTTCTGCGGGCGATGTTCAAAGGGACGGAGCGACAAAATATATTCAACTGGCATATCTGACAGGTATTTTGCCTGTAAAAAAAGAAAAGACACAGTCGGCGCTGAACAATTTCAAAGATTATTCGATGCTGTATGCCGGGCCGATTGCACCATATGTAGGTTTTACAGAAACAGAAGTTCAAAAACTATGTGAAGTATATGGTCAGAAGTTTGAAGAGTCAAACGATGGTACGACGGTTATCAGATTGGGAAATATCATGTATACAATCCAAATGCCGTTGTGAACCTGATGCTCGAAGGCGAATTCCAGAGCTACTGGTCCGGAACCGCATCCTATGAGGCGATTGTTCCGCTGATCAATATGGATTTTGATGGCCTGAAAAGTGCCGTAATCGAAATGCTTTCAGGAGATCATGTTCCGGTTGATGTTACCTCTTTTCAGAACGATACCGTTAGCTTCGCCAATAAAGACGATGTGCTGACGTATCTGATTCACCTTGGATATCTGGCCTATGACCGGACATTTAGAACTGCTTTTATTCCGAATGAGGAAATCCGTCAGGAATTGATTCTGGCAACGAAAAGGAAAAAATGGAATGAGTTGATTGTATTTCAAAAAGAATCAGAGCAGCTTCTGAAAGATACAATTCAGATGAATGGAAACGCAGTAGCAAAAGAAATTGAAAAAATTCACAGGAAATATACTTCTGTGATTCAGTATAACAATGAAAACTCACTCAGCAGTGTTCTGTCCATTGCCTATTTGAGTTCCATGCAATACTATTTTAAACCAATCCGCGAATTTCCCGCGGGTCGTGGATTTGCAGACTTTGTGTTTATTCCAAAGCCGGAGTTTCAGAATTATTACCCGGCGCTTGTTGTGGAACTGAAATGGGACAAAAGCGTCAGAGCAGCATTAGATCAGATCAGAGACAGAAAATATCCGGAGTCTGTTGCATGCTATGCAGGGGAGCTTTTGCTGGTGGGAATTAACTACAATGAAAAAACAAAAGAACATGAATGCCGGATTGAAAAGTATGAAAAATAAGGGCATATTTCAATTTCAGTTTACAGAGATAAAAGAGTATGGATAAGATAGAGATATATCATTATTTAAAAAGGCAAAATATAGCGTATGAAATTACGGAACATAAGGCAGTTTTCAATATGGAAGAAGCAGATGCTGTTGATTTGCCATATCCAGAGTGGGGCGCTAAAAATTTATTTGTTCGCGACGATAAAAAACGTAATTATTATTTGATAACGATGAAAGGGAACAAGCGAGTAGATTTGAAAGCGTTTCGCAGGCAACGTGGTCTGCGTGCACTTTCTTTTGCATCTGCGGAGGAATTATTTGATATTATGAACTGATACCCGGTGCCGTTACGCCGCTTGGTATTCTAAACGATGCCGAACACAGAGTTCAAGTCTTCATGGACGTGGAATTTGTCGGAAATAAAATTGGTGTTCATCCAAATGATAATACAGCAACCGTTTGGATGCAGGCTGATGATTTAATGAAAATAATTCAGAAGCATGGAAATACTGTGGAATACGCATGTATATAATCGAAAGGTATTGCTAAAAAGTCTGAAAAAAGAAAAGTTCACAAACAAAAATGGTTCTCATTCTGCACTAAATATATTTACCGAGTATTCCATGACAGATCCCGGTGATCTGGCGGAATATTTTGGCTTCACAGAGCAGGAGATATCTGCCCTCTGTGAAAAATATGAGATGAGTTTTGAAGAAGCAAAAACGTGGTACGATGGTTATCAGTTGATTACGCATCGGCAGACTGGAGACGAAATTTATTCCATGTATAGCCCGAAATCTGTGGTAGAAGCCATGCTGCGCCACAAATTCGGAACCTATTGGAACCAGACGGAAACGTATGAGGCCTTAAAAATTTATATTCAAATGGATATGGATGGCCTGAAAGATTCTGTGGTTCGAATGCTTGCCGGTATCAATTATAATAAAAAAACGAAGAAACATGAATGTGTTATTGAAGTAATGCAAAAATAAAAACGGAAGTCTCATGTCTGCGCAGTAAGGGTGGTGGATATGGGACTTTTTGGTAAAGATAAATAAAATTTATGGAGGAAACAGAATGATTATTGATTCTTATGATATCAACAGCGAGCCGATTGTAAAGCTGGAGAATTTTTATGGGGAGAAGCAGCATCTGGTAAAAAATGTATGGTAATTTTTTCAAAAGTAATATATGAATACATGCTTGAAAAATTCCCATGCCGACAGATTGCAGAAGTAAGAGCATGCAATGGAAATATACCGGTTTGGACTCTGCCATATGAGGAAGAAACGATTGCTTTCTACCTGACACCAATTGGTTCCGCTCTTGCAGCAGGAACGATTGCCGAAGTCAATCATTTAACAGGAGCATCCGTCTTTATCATGTTTGGCTCGTGCGGCAGTCTGGACAAAGAAGCAACCGATGGAAAGTTTATTCTCCCAACGGAGGCATACCGGGGAGAAGGACTGTCCTATTATTTTGCAGAACCGCAGGACTACATAAAAATAAAAAACACGGACAAACTGGCGGAATTTTTCAAAGAAAGGAAACTGCCATACGTTCAGGGGCGCGTATGGACGACAGACAGTATGCTTCGGGAAACGGTAAATCTTGTAAGAAAACGAAAAGAAGAAGGATGCATTGCCGTGGAAATGGAACTCGCAGGCGTTCAGGCGATCAGTGATTTTTATGGATTTGAACTGTATGATTTTCTTGTTGCGGGAGATGTGCTGATCGAAGGAAACTATGAAACGGATGGATTATCTGCCGCTAACCACGATCTGGACAAGCTGTTTCTGGCGCTGCAGATAGCGAAAAGTGTATAAAATTACAATGTTTGAGGAAAAAGAAATATTTCAGAGCCGTTTGCAGAAACTTTTAGATAATACGAAAGCGGGAATTATGTATGGAGAATGGAATGACAATGGGCGATTGCTTACGGACGAATAAATTAATCATTTTAAGAGGAAATTCCGGCAGTGGAAAAACAACTATTGCAAAGGAATTACAGCAAGTGTTCGGAAATAATACAATGCTGATCTCGCAGGATGTTATCCGAAGAGATATGCTCAAAGTCAAAGACGGAGAAAATACAAAGGCGCTGCCTCTTCTGGAAGACTTCTGCGATATGGAAGAAAACACAGCGAGATTGTTATTCTGGAAGGAATACTGAATGCGGAATGGTATCGTGCATTATTTGAGCTGGCAGTAGCTTTATATGGAAAAAATATATACGCATATTACTTCGACATCCCCTTCGAGGAGACCGTGAAGCGCCACAAAACAAAGCCGAACTGCAATGATTTCAGTGCAGAAGATATGCAGAGATGGTGGAACGAAAAAGATTATACATCCGTTCTGTATGAAACCAGAATAACGGCGGATCAGGACAGAGAAAGCATAGTTCGTGACATCTGTCAAAACATAATATCCAATGGAAAATAATTGCTTCGGACAGGGAATGATCTTTGTTCTGCCAGAGAAATATGATAAAATAGAAACAGAAATAAATTTTTGCAAGCCTGTCGGTGGTAAAGGATTTAGGAAGGAGCAGACCCATGAAATCAGTAATTTCCATTGGAAATCAGGATTTTATATCCATCAGAAAGAATAACTGTTTTTATATCGATAAGACGGATTTTATCAGGGAATGGTGGGACAATCAGGACAGTGTTACTCTGATCACACGCCCAAGAAGATTCGGCAAGACCCTGAATATGAGTATGGTCGAATATTTCTTTTCCGTAAATCATTCCGAATGCAGCAAATATTTTGAAGACCTTGTCATCTGGAAAGAGGAAAGATTTCGTAAGCTGCAGGGAACGTATCCGGTGATTTCCCTCAGCTTTGCAGATATCAAGGCAACCACATATGAGACTGCAAGAAGAGCGGTAATTCGTAAGCTGGTAAAATTATATAGTACTTTTGAATTTGTCAAATCCAGCAAAGTATTAAATGAAAAAGACCGCGCCTATTTTGATTCCGTTGAAGAAAATATGTCGGATGATGCGGCAGCAGTAGCTGTCAATTATCTGTCCGATTATCTGAGCCGCTATTACGGAAAAAAGGTGATTATTCTTCTGGATGAGTATGATACTCCTTTGCAGGAATCGTATATTCATGGGTATTGGGAGAATCTTACTGCGTTTATCAGAAGCCTGTTCAATTCCACATTCAAAACGAATCCCTATATGGAACGGGGACTGCTGACAGGAATAACAAGAGTCAGTAAAGAATCTATCTTTTCCGATCTGAATAATCTTGAAGTTGTAACAACAACATCGGAAAAGTACAGCGGCTCGTTTGGCTTTACAGAAGAAGAAGTCTTTCATGCGCTGGAGGAAAATGGGCTGTCCGATGAAAAAGGAACCGTCCGCTATTGGTATGATGGATTTTCCTTTGGAAAACGGAAGGATATTTACAATCCGTGGTCCATTACAAAATATCTGGACACGGGAGAATATGGAACGTACTGGGCAGACACCAGCGGAAATATGCTGATCTCCAATCTGATCCGTCGAAGTCCTGCAAAGATCAAGACGGAAATGGAAGATTTATTAAACGGCAGAGTGATCTGCACAGAATTGGATGAGCAGGTTATTTTTGAACAGCTTGGCAGAAAGCGGGGAGCCATCTGGAGTCTTATGCTTGCGAGCGGATATCTGAAAGTGGATCGGTACGAAATGGATAACCGAACAGGAAAGCGCCAGTATGATTTGAAAGTGACAAATCATGAGACAATGCTGATGTTTGAACAAATGATAGAGGACTGGTTTACAGAAGAAGATTCTGCATATGGCAATTTTAAAGATGCTCTGCTTGCCGGAGATCTGGATTATATGAACCAGTTTATGAATCAGGTAGCACTTCAGACATTCAGCAGTTTCGACACGGGCGGAAAACCATCAGAGGAACTCGAACCAGAAAGATTTTACCATGGATTTGTCCTTGGGCTGATTGTTGATCTGGCCGGAAAATACAGAATCACTTCCAACAGAGAAAGTGGATTCGGAAGGTATGACGTAGTAATGGAGCCATTGAAAGAAAACCTGGATGCGATCGTAATGGAATTTAAGGTTCAGAACACATCAAAAGAAAAGTCGCTGGAAGAGACGGTGGAGCATGCACTTCGTCAGATTCAGGAAAAACAGTATGACACAGAATTGCTTGCCAGAGGAATCGCAAAGGAGCGGATCAGGTATTATGGATTTGCGTTTCGGGGGAAGAAAGTGTTGATTGGAAATTAAAATGAGAGAAAATATGAAAATCAGAAAAGCAGAACTGAAAGACCTGTCCAGAATTGCGGAAATTTTCGTGTTCAACAACCGAATCAATTATTTCCCGATTTTCACGAGGAGGCCTATTCCTTCGGTGAAATGCAGGTAGTTCCGATGATCGACCAGTACTTTAAGAAAGAAGAAATCTTAAACCGCATCTATGTCTACGATGATGGAATTATAAGAGGTTTTACAGAAATCAACGGAACCGAAATCTGTAAACTATACGTAGATCCATGTCTGCAGAACAACGGGGTCGGCCACGCGCTGATTACCTTTGTAATTGAAAAGTTTGACGCAGACCATCTATGGGCATTGGAGAAAAATACGCGTGCCATTGCGCTTTACAACCGCCACGGATTTCGGTGGGCAGGAACGAAACAGCTGGAAGCAGGAACGACAGAATATCTGCTGGAATTAAGACGATGAGAGCGCGGCGTGCTTTCTGTCCTTCCTGCAAAAATTAAAGCAGGAGAAAACGGTCTTGTGTTTTAACCGAATCAAGCAAGTAGCGAAGCGGATTGCGAATATCCGCTTTACTGAAGCAAAAATAGCCGAAAAGCCTGTTCTACCGTATCGGCCATATTTTCTGCCGCATTTTTCACATCCATAGCTTCTTCGAGTGAAACGACGCTCCGCATAATAGGGAAAAAGGCATCAATTCCGGCGGCGTTGCATGTGGATGCATCTTTTGTAACACAGCCTGAGAATGCAAGGACAGGTTTGCCGTATTCTTTTGACAGTTTTGCAACTCCGATCGCGCTTTTCCCATCACGGTTTGCCCATCGAGCTGTCCCTCACCGGTGATGACAAGATCAGCGTCTCTCACATCATCACGAAGTCGGGTTTCATCCAGTATGATCTGAATGCCGGGTTCCAGTGAAGCAGAAAGAAACGTCTGAAAAGCAAATCCAAGTCCGCCCGCAGCACCCGTTCCGGGAAATTCCGCGTCAACGTTCGGGAATGTTTTCCGGCAGAGTGCGCGTAGGAGGCAAGCGATGTGTCCATACGTTTGATCATGACAGCATCCGCGCCTTCTGCGGTCCGAAAACGGCGCTGCAGCCGTTGGAACCGCAGAGCGGATTCGTTACATCGCAGGCAATACGGAAGGTGCATTCCGAAAGTTCCGGCAGAACGTGATCTGCCGTAATCGCGGTAAGAGATTCCAGTCCGACAGCACCAAAAGGAACCTGTTTTCCTTCTGCATCGAGCAGTCCGAAACCGAGTGCCTGTAGCATACCAATACCGCCGTCATTTGTGGCACTTCCGCCGATTCCAATGATAAAGCGGTGGCAGCCATTGCGGATGGCATCGCAGATAACCTCACCGACACCGTACGTTGTGGTGTACAGCGGATTTTTCTCATCGCCGTGTACCTGCGTAATACCGGCAGCCCCGACATCTCGATAATGGCGGTCTGCGTCCGGTCGATGATGCCATACGGGCAGATAACCTGCTTTCCGGCAGGACCGGTCACCGAAACGGAGACAAGCGTCCGCCAAGACCTTCGGTCAGTGCTGAACGGTACCTTCACCGCCATCGGCAAGCGGGCGCACAACCGTCTCCACTTTCGGATCGACACGATAAATCCCGGTGGCGGCCGCTGTTCCAGCCTGCAGAGAGGAAAGGCTTCCTTTAAAAGAATCAATTGCAATCACAACTTTCATCATTTTTCTCCTGATTTCAAATATTTTTCAATCCGACACTCATGCACCTTCGTCTTCTTATCATAATTAACACCAACCAGTAGAATATCCCCTGTATAAGATGCAATGGAAGCCGGGTAATGCTGTCTTTTAATCTGATCCAGTGCCGTTTTCGCATTCTTGTTCCATTTCAGTTCTACTACAAGCGCCGGAAAATCGTATCGGTATTCCGGCTTTGGCAGAAAGACAAAATCGGAAAAACCGCGCCCGGTCGGAAGTTCACGAATGGGTTTGAAGTAATATTGTATGGAACTTAAATAAGCAATCGTGAGCACACAACTGAGTGAATTTTCATTATGATACTGAATCACAGAAGTATATTCCTCATGGATCTTTCCAATTCCTGCAGCAACCGCATTTTCATCCATAGCAAGTGTAGCATCCAGAAGCTCTGCAGATTCCTGCTGAAAGGTAAGAAGTTCATTCCAGCGGTTGGAAGTAACCGCCGTCAGAAATTCCCGGCGGATTTCTTCATTTGGAATGTATGCCATCTGCGTCTGCTGATTATAGGCAAGATACCCTAGATGAATCAGCAGCGTCAGAACATCATCTTTATTCACAAAGCTGACCATATCATTTTTAAAGGAAGTAACCAGTACGGGAACTGCGGCGCCGGAAAGCATCTCCAGAATTGCTGTTTTCAATCCGTCAAAATCCATATTGATAAAAGGAACCATCGAGTCGTATGTGCTCGTCTCCGACCAATAGCTTTGGAATGTCCCATCCAGAAGCAGACTTGTTACCGCGTTTGGATTGTATACATGGTAATTTCCAAGCAGATAGCCGTCGTACCATCGTCTGACTTCCTCAAAATTTTGTCCGTATTTCTGACAGAGAGCGGAAACTTCATCTTCTGTGAATCCAATATAGGAAGCCAGCGGGCCTGGATTCAGCATGGAATACTGATGAAAATTATTTAAGGCAGACTGCGTTTTCAATTTTTTGATCGGAAGAATACCCGTGAGAAACGCAAGCTGGATATATTTCGTCGGTTCCGTCCCTTTGAACATTCCACGAAGAAAATTAATGTAATCATCCTGAATTTTCTGGTTGGAGGCCTCATCACGAATCAGGACATCCCATTCATCAATAATAATCACAAATTTCTGTCCGGTCGCCTCTTTGATCCGGGACAGAGCGTCGGGAACGGTGGAAACTTCCGGCGGAAGCTGATCTGCATAGATGGTACGCAGCTCGGCCAGTGTACATTCTGTAATGTAGGCCACAATCTGTTCCGGATCGCTGACATTCGAAAGAAACCACTGGATGTCCAGATGAATCACATCGTACTGGTTCAGATGCTTCTCAAAGTCTGCCGTCTGGCTGATCGCAAGGCCAGAAAACATCTTTCTGGAATCACAGCCTTTGCTGTAATAGGCCGCCAGCATATTTGCAGCAAATGATTTTCCAAACCGCCGCGGGCGGCTGTTGCAGATATAGCCCTGCATGGTGTCCAGAACTTGTTGGTATACGATAAAAGTCCTGTTTTGTCCACATAGATTTCGGAATTGAGAGCAACCTGAAATGCACTGTTGTCCGGATTCACAAATCTTCCCATGATTTCACTTCCCTTCCGTTTTTGATTATACCCCGATTTTACCATTCCCCCATCCAAATAGCAACGCACACCCCCGAAAATCCCGTAAAATCGCGGAAAAGAACCGATAAAATATGCTTTCCACTCTTGACAACGCTTGCAGCCCCTAGTTATAATAAGGCATGAAAAACGATGACGAAGACAGTAGTCTGCGCGTGAACGGTCTGTGGAAAGCGAGCCGGGGATGGTGGGAGTCCGGTACAAGTAGCGGCAGGTGAACATCACTTCCAAGTTGCAGTTCTGAATCTGCGTACCCGGCGCATAAAATATAGAAAACCGGAGAGCAGTGGTAAGAAGTTGCCGGCCGTTCCCCGTTACAGGAAATGCATATGATAGTATGTAACAGGTGGTTACGATAAGTACAGCTTTCGTCCTATTACAGGGCGGGAGCTTTTTCTTATTTTACGCGAGCAAATCAAACGAGAAACTTAAGTTTCAGGAGGTACAAGCATGTACAAGAAAGTTTCAACCGACATGAACTTTGTCGAGAGAGAAAAACAGGTTGAGAAGTTCTGGGAAGACAATCAGATCTTCGAAAAAAGTATGAAAGTGCGTGAAGGAAATCCGTCCTACGTGTTCTATGACGGACCGCCGACCGCAAACGGAAAACCGCACATCGGCCACGTAGAGACCCGTGTTATCAAGGATATGATCCCGAGATACCGTACCATGAAGGGTTATCAGGTGCCGAGAAAAGCAGGCTGGGATACCCACGGACTGCCGGTAGAGCTGGAAGTTGAGAAAAAACTCGGTCTGGACGGAAAAGATCAGATCGAAAAATACGGCGTAGAGCATTCATCGAGCAGTGTAAAGAGAGCGTATGGAAATACGAGGGAATGTGGGAAGACTTCTCCCATACCGTTGGCTTCTGGGCTGATATGAAAAACCCATACGTTACGTATCATAACGATTACATCGAGTCCGAGTGGTGGGCATTAAAAGAGATCTGGAAGAAAGGTCTTCTGTACGAAGGACACAAAATCGTTCCTTACTGCCCGCGCTGCGGTACCCCGCTTTCTTCTCACGAAGTAGCGCAGGGATACAAAGATGTCAAAGAACGTTCTGCCGTTGTCCGCTTTAAAGTAAAAGGCGAGGACGCTTACATCCTGGCATGGACCACCACACCGTGGACCCTTCCGTCCAACGTTGCGCTCTGCGTCAACCCGGATGAGGATTATGTAAAAGTAACAAGCAAAGGATATACCTATTATATGGCAGCCGCTCTGGTAGACACCGTTCTCGGTGAGGGCGCTGAAATCCTGGAGCATTATCAGGGCAAAGATCTTGAGTTCAAAGAGTACGAGCCGCTGTTCCCGTACGCTGAGAAGAGAATCGGAAACAAAAAAGCATACTATGTAGTCTGCGATACCTACGTAACACTGACCGATGGTACCGGTGTTGTTCATATCGCCCCTGCATTTGGTGAGGACGACTCCAAGGTCGGTCACAGATACGATCTTCCTTTCGTACAGTTAGTAAACGAAAAAGGTGAGATGACCGAGGAAACTCCGTGGGCAGGTACTTTCTGCAAGAAAGCAGATATGGCCGTTCTGCAGGCACTCGAGGATAAAGACCTTCTGTTTGATGCGCCGCTGTTCGAGCACAGCTACCCGCACTGCTGGAGATGCGATACTCCGCTGATCTACTATGCACGTGAAACCTGGTTCATCCGCATGACTGCAGTAAAAGAGGATCTGATCCGCAACAACAACACCATTAACTGGATTCCGGAAAGCATCGGAAAAGGACGCTTTGGCGACTGGCTGGAAAATGTTCAGGACTGGGGACTTTCCAGAAACCGTTACTGGGGAACTCCGCTTCCGGTATGGCAGTGTGAATGTGGCCATCAGGACTGCATCGGCAGTATCGAAGAGCTGAAAGAAAAAGCCGACAACTGCCCGGATGACATCGAGCTTCACCGCCCATACATCGACGCAGTGACCATCAAGTGCCCGAAATGCGGTAAAGAGATGCACCGTGTACCGGAGGTTATCGACTGCTGGTTCGATTCCGGCTCCATGCCGTTCGCACAGCATCACTATCCATTCGAGAACAAAGAAACCTTCGAGAAACAGTTCCCGGCACAGTTTATTTCCGAGGCTGTAGACCAGACACGTGATGGTTCTACTCCCTGCTTGCAATTTCCACTCTGCTGTTCAACAAAGCACCGTACGAGAACGTTATCGTTCTTGGTCTGGTACAGGATGAGAACGGACAGAAGATGAGTAAATCCAAAGGAAATGCGGTAGATCCGTTTGACGCACTGCAGACCTACGGTGCCGATGCGATCCGCTGGTACTTCTACACCAGCAGTGCTCCGTGGCTGCCGAGCCGTTTCGCAGGCAAGACGGTCGTGGAAGGACAGAGAAAGTTCATGGGAACCTGTGGAACACCTACGCGTTCTTTGTCCTGTATGCAAACATCGACAACTTCGATGCAACAAAATACAGTCTGGAATATGACAAACTGGCTGTTATGGATAAATGGCTGCTGTCCCGTCTGGAATCCACTGTAAAAGCAGTAGACGACAACCTGGCAAATTACCGTATCCCGGAGGCAGCAAAAGCACTGCAGTCCTTCGTGGATGATATGAGTAACTGGTATGTACGCCGCTCCCGTGAGCGTTTCTGGGCAAAGGGCATGGAGCAGGATAAGATCAATGCTTACATGACTCTGTACACCGCACTGGTGACCGTTGCAAAAGCAGCAGCTCCGATGATTCCGTTCATGACAGAGGATATTTATCAGAACCTCGTAAAGAGCATCGATGCAAGTGCACCGGAAAGTATCCATCTGTGCGACTTCCCGGAGGTACATGAGAACTGGATCGATCCGAAGATGGAAGAGGATATGGCAGACCTGCTGGAGATCGTCGTTATGGGACGTGCCGCAAGAAATACTGCCAATATCAAAAACCGTCAGCCGATCGGAACCATGTACGTGAAGAGCGAGTTCCAGCTTTCCGAATTCTACAAAGAGATCATCGAGGACGAGCTGAATGTCAAAGAAGTTGTATTTAAAGATGACATCGCAGATTTCATCAGCTACAGCTTCAAACCGCAGATGCGTACCGTAGGACCAAAATACGGAAAACTCCTGAACAAGATCAAAACAACCCTGTCTGAGCTGGATGGAAACAAGGCTATGGCAGAGCTCAAGAGCACCGGCGAACTTAAACTTGACATCGATGGACAGGAAATTGTATTATTAGAGGAGGATTTGTTAATTGACATGGCACAGATGGAAGGCTATGTATCGGAATCCGACCATACAATCACCGTTGTTCTGGATACCAATCTGACTCCGGAACTGATCGAGGAAGGTTTTGTTCGTGAGCTGGTAAGTAAAATCCAGACCATGCGTAAAGAGGCCGGCTTTGAGGTTATGGACAAGATCAGAGTATATGCAAAAGACAACGACAAGATTGTAAGCATCATGAAAAACCATGGTGATGAAATTAAATCTGAAGTTCTGGCAGAAGAAATCGTGACTGGAGAGACAAAGGGCTATGAGAAGGAGTGGAATATCAACTCCGAAAAGGTTACCATGGCAGTAGAGCGTATCTAAGAATACTTCTGGATGCGTTTCCACGACGATCGTTAATATAAAAATCAGCCTGCGAGCGGGGATGCAGACAAGCTCTCCGCTCGCAGACTGCTATTGAGGAGGACGCAGATGTTAAACGCCGAGTTCAACAAAGAAATTTTTAAGAACAGTGTCAAAGAAAACGTAAAAATGCTGTACAGAAAAAATCTGGAAGAGGCTTCCCAGCAGGAAATTTACCAGGCAGTCTGCTACGCAGTAAAAGACGTTATTATTGACAACTGGCTGAAAACCCAGAAAGCAATGGATGAGCAGGATCCGAAGATTCTGTACTATATGTCCATGGAGTTCCTGATGGGACGTGCGCTGGGAAATAACCTGATTAACCTGACTGCATACAAACAGGTACAGGAAGCTCTTGATGAGATGGGACTGAACCTGAACCTTCTGGAGGACCAGGAGAGAGATCCTGCGCTTGGAAACGGCGGTCTTGGCCGTCTGGCAGCATGCTTCCTGGATTCCCTGGCTACACTGGGATATCCGGCATACGGCTGCGGTATCCGTTATAAATACGGTATGTTCAAACAGCAGATCCGCGACGGTTATCAGGTAGAAGTACCGGACAACTGGCTGAAACACGGCTATCCATTCGACTGAAACGCCGGAATACGCAAAAGAAGTAAAATTTGGCGGATACGTAGCACAGGAGTATGATGAGGCTACCGGACGCGTAAACTTCGTACAGAAAGATTACCAGTCTGTAAACGCAATTCCTTACGATATGCCAATCGTAGGATACGACAACGATGTTGTAAACACGCTGACCATCTGGGATGCAGAGGCTATTCAGGACTTCTCCCTGGATTCCTTCGACAAAGGTGATTACCACAAAGCGGTTGAGCAGGAAAACCTTGCAAAAACCATCGTAGAGGTTCTGTATCCGAACGACAACCATTACGAAGGAAAAGAGCTGCGTCTGAAACAGCAGTATTTCTTCATTTCTGCAAGCGTACAGAGAGCAGTTGCAAAATATAAAAAACATCACGATGATATCACAAAGCTGTATGAGAAGGTTACCTTCCAGCTGAACGATACTCACCCGACCGTGGCCGTTCCGGAGCTGATGCGAATCCTCATGGACGTAGAAGCTTGGCTGGGATGAGGCATGGGAGATCACCACAAAGACCTGCGCATACACCAACCACACCATCATGGCAGAGGCACTCGAGAAATGGCCGGTTGACCTGTTCTCCAGACTTCTTCCGCGTATCTATCAGATCGTAGAGGAGATCAACCGCCGCTTCCTGATCCAGGTAAGAGAGCAGTACCCGGGTGATGAAGAGAAGTCCGCCAGATGGCAGTGATCTACGACGGACAGGTTCATATGGCCCGTCTGGCTATCGTAGGCGGCTATTCTGTCAACGGTGTTGCACAGCTTCATACCGAGATTCTGAAAAAACAGACCTTAAAAGACTTCTACGAGATGACTCCGGAGAAGTTCAACAATAAGACGAATGGTATCACACAGCGTCGTTTCCTGCTTCACGGAAACCCGCTCCTGGCTGACTGGGTAACCGAGTACGCCGGAGACGGCTGGATCACCGATCTGCCGAAGATCGAAAAGATCGCTAAGCTGGCAGATGACACCCAGGCACAGAAGGAATTTATGGAAATCAAATATAAAAATAAAGTTCGCCTGGCAAAATACATCAAAGAGCATAACGGCATTGATGTAGATCCGAACTCTATTTTTGACGTTCAGGTAAAGCGTCTGCATGAGTACAAACGCCAGTTTATGAACATTCTTCATATTATGTACCTGTATGACCGTCTGAAAAAGAACCCGGATATGCCGTTCTACCCAAGAACCTTCATCTTTGGAGCGAAAGCTCCGCAGGCTATGAGCGTGCAAAAGCAATCATCAAACTGATCAATTCCGTTGGGGATGTCGTAAATAACGATCCGACCATCAAAGGAAAGATCAAAGTTGTATTTATCGAGGATTATCGTGTCAGCAACGCAGAGCTGATCTTTGCCGCTGCTGATGTTTCCGAGCAGATTTCCACCGCAAGTAAAGAGGCTTCCGGTACCGGTAACATGAAGTTCATGCTGAACGGTGCCCTGACTCTTGGAACCATGGACGGTGCAAACGTAGAGATCGTTGAGGAAGTTGGAAAAGAGAACGCCTTCATCTTCGGACTTTCCGCAGATCAGGTTATCGAATATGAGAACAACTACACCTACGATCCGATGAGCTACTTCATCCACGATCAGGACATCCACAACGTAGTGATGGATCTGATCAGCGGAAGATACTCAAACGGCGACACCATGATGTTCCGTGATCTGTATGACTCTCTGCTCACACCGAAGAATGCTCCGCGCCCGGATATGTACTTTACCCTGGCAGACTTCAAGTCCTATGCGGCAGCACAGGAGCGTGTTGAGGATAAATACAGAAATACTTCTGCATGGGCAAGAAGCGCGATCCTGAATACCGCACACAGCGGCAAATTCACATCCGACCGTACCATCCAGCAGTATGTAGATGATATCTGGCATCTGGACAAGATTACTGTCAGAAAGTAATCAGAATCAAATATAAGTAGTTAGGGGACACCTGCTTTTCCGGGGAAAACCGGAGGGGCGGGTGTTCTTTTTTTGATGCCCGCTGGAAGGATCTGCATCCCGAAAAATGCCTGCAAAACAGGCATTCTTTTGACATTCTACGGGGAGTGTGGTACACTGTTCGTGTCTATGAACTAAAACAATCTGAAATGTATTGAGGTGAAAAGATTGGATAAAGCTGAATATCAAGCCGGCTGGAAGAGCTGAACAGTCTGGTAAAAAAAGAGGACTATGAGGGGGCACTTGCAGTTGTAGAAGCCGTTGATTGGCAGCGTGTCAAGAGTCTGCGCACGCTCGGCATGGTAGCGGATGTCTATGAGGCGAACAAACGATATCCGGAGGCGAAGAAGATTCTGCTGATGGCGTATGACCGTTCCTCCATCGGAAAGGGCATTCTGTACCGCCTGGTAGAGGTCTCCGTAAAAATGAAAGACTTTGATGAGGCGATTGACTTTTACAACGAGTTTGAAGCAGTCGCACGTCACGATAATTCCCGGTATCTGCTGAAATACAAGATTTTAAGAGGACAGAAAGCGCCGCTTGAGGAGCAGGTTTCCCTTCTGGAGGAATACAAAGAGCGGGAATTTACCGAGAGATGGGCATATGAACTGGCAAACCTTTACAGCAAAGCCGGAGAGACGCAGAAATGCATCGATGCCTGTGATGAGCTGATCCTGTGGTTCAGCGAGGGCAAATATGTGACAAAGGCAATGGATCTGAAAATGAAGTACGAGCCGCTGTCACGTCCCAGCAGATCAAATACGAGCATCGTTTTGACTACAAAAAGAATGAAGAGCCATCCGAGGATCCGGAAGCACTTAAAGTGCGGTTAGCCGGAGAGAGCGGAGCCGGTGAAATGGCTGCGACGAAAGAGCCGGCAGAGACGCCGGAAGTAAAACCGGTAAACGGTGGATGTGATGAGCCAGTATGTGGCCGGTGAAGAAGAAAAAGAAGCCGGTTCGCCGTACGAAGCATATGAGAAAACACAGCAGGCCGAGGCAGATGCAGAGCAGGTGCAGGAGTACGAAGCACTGCAGCAGACAGAGGAGCCGATCGAGGAGATTCCGGAAGAGCAGGCGTATGCAGACAGCACGCCGACGTACCTTGGAAATACGATCGATCTTCACGCAGAGCTTGCAAAGAGCATCCGCGATGTCTTCTCCTTCCGCGGAAAGAAACAGGAAGAGACGGCAGTCGAGGAAGAGACAAGCGAAGAGCCGGTACAGTACGAAGTAAAAGATCTGGAGCCGGAGCAGCTTGATGTAAACGTAGAGGTATCCCCGGATGCCAACACGACAATCAAGACAAGACCGCAGCCAAAACCGAAGGAAAAAGCCGAGCCGGTAATGCCGAAAGCACCGAAGCCGGAGAAGAAATACGAAGAGCCGGACCTCGAAGCACTGTTCCAGGAGACCGCAGCAAACCTGTCGGAGGAAGTTGCGGAGGAAGAAGCAGAAGAGCCGGCTGAGCAGGCAGCAGAAGCCGAAACCGCAGAGCAGCCGATGGATCCGGAGTCCGAGGCAGAGGCACGGGAAGCGGCTGAGGAGCCGCAGGCGGAAGCTGAGCTGGAAGAAGCAGCAGAACCGGCAGATGAAGCGGAAACCGAAGAGATCACAGAACCGGCGGATGAGGCTGAAACCGAAGAAGCTACAGAGCCGATGGATGAAGCTGAGATCGAAGAGATTATAGAACCGGCAGCCGAGGCTGAAATCGAAGAAGCAGAAGTTACAGAACCAGCAGTGGAAGCTGAAACAGAAGCAGCCGAGAAGGCTCAGGCGGAAGCCGAAATTGAGGAAACCGTAGAACCGGCGGAGACACCGTCCATGGATGCAACGGTTGTCATCGCGGATCTGAAACCGGCAGAGGAGACACGGCCGACCATCGATTTAGTGAGCTTCAGGCAGCGCTGAACGCAGAAGTGCAGGAAGCTGAAAAAGCATCGGAAATCGAACTGCCGGATGAGCCGGAAACTGCGGAAGCAGAACCTGCTGACGAGCCGGAAAGCGAAACAGAGCCGGAAACTCCGGCCGAGACTGAGCCAGCCGATCCGTTTGAGCCGGCAGGAACCCAGCCGATCGAGATTACCCCGGAGGAAATCGAAATCGAAGTTCCGACCGAGCCAAAGCGTGAGCGCGTATCCGATGCGACGATCAACATGAGCATCGAAAAAACAACGGATGCCACCGTTCAGCTGATCCGCGACAACATTCCGGAAGGAACTGTTGCGAAATCGATTGAAGAGGTGCTCCGCGAGGAGACGCCGGAGGAGGCAAGACTCCGCATCCTGAACGACACCCAGCCGGATAAGCTGAGTGACGAGCAGAAAGCGCTGTTTACTTACTTTGCGAAAGTTCCAGGCATGGATATCCAGATTCTGGATGCAATGCATGGTGTTTATCATTACGCAGGCGACCGTACTTCCCGTCATGGAAACATTGCCATTATGGGCGGATACGGTACTGGAAAAACGAAGCTGTCGGAGGATCTCGTCCGTGCAATCTGTGCTGACTTAAAACTTCCGGCAACGAAGATGGCCCGTCTGGATGCATCTGTTCTGAACAAAAAGGACTGTGCGCAGATTGTTTCAAAGCTGGCGGGAGGTTTCCTCCTGATCGAGCGTGCCGGTCTGATGTACCCGGAGACGATCGAGAAGCTGTCGCAGGCAATGGATTTCCGTACCGACAGTCTGGTTCTGATCATCGAGGATGAGAAGGTCAGCATGAGAGGTCTTCTGCGGAATTACCCTGATTTTGCGAAGAAGTTTGAGACGGTCATTTCGATTCCTGTTTTCACGAACGACGAGCTGGTTACGTTTGCCCGCACGTATGCGCGTGAGAATGGATACAAGATGGACGAGATGGGTGTGCTTGCTCTGTATACACAGATTGGCAACAATCAGAAGGAGGGCGAGCCGATGACGATTTCACAGGTCAAAGATATGGTGGATCGTGCCATCGCCCATGCAGAAAAGGGAACCCGTAAATTCGGAAGACGCATGTCCAGAAAGCATACCGATGCGGACGACCGCGTGATTCTTTACGAGAAAGACTTTGAGTTCTAAATACATGGAGAATTTATGGAGAAAGTAAAACCGTGGCTCGGGGAGCCGCAGAATACAATAGCCGTACTGCAGAAGTACGGCTTTGTATTTCAGAAAAAGTATGGTCAGAATTTTCTGATCGATCCACATGTGCTGGATAAGATTGTAGCCGCTGCAGGTATCGGACCGGACGATTTTGTTGTGGAAATCGGACCTGGTATCGGTACGCTGACGCAGTATCTTGCGTATGCTGCGCGGAGTGTGTGTGCGGTGGAAATTGACAAGAATCTGATCCCGATTCTGGAGGATACGCTGTCGGATTATGATAATGTTGAGGTTATCAACAATGATGTTTTGAAGGTGGATCTGGCGGCGCTGGCGAAGGAGAAGAACAACGGACGGCCGATCAAGGTTGTGGCGAATCTTCCGTATTATATTACGACGCCGATTATTATGGGATTATTTGAGAATCATGTGCCGGTGGATTCGATTACGGTTATGGTTCAGAAGGAGGTTGCGGACCGGATGCAGACGGGGCCGGGATCGAAGGATTACGGGGCGCTGTCGCTGGCGGTGCAGTATTATGCGGAGCCGTATATTGTGGCGAATGTGCCGCCGAACTGTTTTATGCCGCGGCCGAAGGTTGGAAGTGCGGTGATCCGGCTGACGCGTCATGAGGTGATGCCGGTGGAGACGAAGGATGAGAAGTTGATGTTCTCCATTATTCGGGCGTCGTTTAATCAGAGACGGAAGACTCTGGCGAACGGACTGAAAAATTCGGAGCTGCTGCATTTTTCGAAAGAGGAGATTGAGCTGC
>ENA-OQCS01000659-OQCS01000659.1-human-gut-metagenome-genome-assembly--contig:-NODE-659-length-19226-cov-1.888476_pt1 | contig 19226 bp, 25 predicted proteins | sample MGYA00242757_ERZ504575 | MGnify/ENA primary metagenome ERZ504575 (study PRJEB26092, sample SAMD00036297) | human gut metagenome | host: Homo sapiens | study: EMG produced TPA metagenomics assembly of... | reverse complement strand
CTTCTGGTCTGCAACGGCAGGATGGCGTATCTCGAACGAAGAGTTCATGAAAGACTTTGACTGGCTGGACGACTTGAAGATCCGTTTCGGTTACGGTGTGACCGGTAATAATGACTTTAGTGCGACTTATATGGCCAATATGTTAGGCTCGGACACGAACTGGATGATGCCGAACGGAACATGGGCGTACTCATACGGTAAATCGCAAAATGTCAATCCTAATTTGGGATGGGAAGAAAAGAAGGAGTGGAACTTGGGTGTCGATTACTCTTTCTTTGAAGGACGCTTGTATGGCAAGTTCGACTACTATCGGCGTGAGGTGGATAACCTTCTGTTCAGTGTGAAGGTCCCGCAACCACCTTATACGCAGGGCAGCCAGATGCAGAATATCGGTAGTATGGAAAGTAAAGGTTGGGAGTTCGAAGTCGGTGGCGACATTATTCGTACAAAAGACTTCACTTGGTCTTCCAGCATGAACCTGAGCCATAATACCGGAAAGATCCTGACGTTGGAGGGTGACAACTCCTATCATAACGGTAATGGTTTCGTGGCTCCGGGAACTCCGGGCGATGCAGCCCGTATGGAAGCCGGTTCGACAATCGGTTCTTTCTATATGTGGAAGTTCGCAGGGTTCGATGACGAGGGCAGTTTCTTGCTGTATAACAAGGATGGCGAGGTGATCCCGGCTGCACAGAAAACGGAGAACGACAAACAGTATATAGGCAACTATACTCCGAAACTGATTATCGGGTGGAGCCATACCTTGACTTATAAGAACTTCGATTTAGGCATCAACCTGCGTAGCTGGATCGATTTCGACGTGTATAATACGATCAATATGTATTACGGCATCCAGGGACAGGGCAACCGTGAATGTTTTGAAAGACGCTTACGGCAAGTTCAACCACATCAAGGGCGAAAAGCAGATTTGCGACTATTTCCTGGAAGACGGTACATTCCTGAAAATCGATGCGATCACGCTGGGTTATACGCTTCCGATGAAGAAGTACACGAACAACCTGATCGACCGGATTCGTATTTATGGTACGGTGGGTAACGTTTGCACGATCACCGGCTATAGCGGCATGAACCCGGAGGTGGATATCACGGGCTGGGATAAAGGAACGGAAAAGTTCTGGAGCGATTTTTATCCGGTCGTCCGTACTTGGACATTAGGTATGCAGTTTAACTTCTAATACAAGATTGTAAGATGAAAAAGAAAAATATATTCCAATTGTTTTTATCCGGAGTGATCTGCCTGCTGTGCACTACTTCCTGTAGTGTCGAACCTGATTTTTATTCGCAGGTGGTTCCGGAGACTTTTTATAGCTCACAAGATGCCGTATGGCAACGTTTCAACCGGCCGTTACTCACTGGCGCTGGTACATTGCCCACGACAGTCCGCGTTGGTTGTTGCAGGAACTGGGGACGGACGAGTTCTGTCTGCCTACGCGTGGTAGCGACTGGTATGACGGGGCCGTCTATCAGAAATTCCATCATCATGAGTATACGGAAGACATGACGCGTGTCGAGACGGGCTGGACCAACTTTGCGATGGGAGTCGCTTTGGCTTGGGATGCATTGGAAGATTTGGAAAATGTCGATTTCGATGCATTGGGCTTTGAAGAGGGTACGCGCGAATCCATGTTGAACCAGCAACGTACGCTGGCGGCTTCCTTCTATTTGGACGGTTTGGACTTCTTCGGAGGGGTGCCTTTGTACACGACGACCCAGAGCGAAGTGAAAGGACGTTCGACGGATGTCGAGACATTTAACTTCATCGATTCCTTGTTGAAAATAGCCGTTCCGAATCTTCCGATCAAGGAAGAACTGGGCGGGATGGAAACCGGTTCGATCCATCGTGCAGCCGGTGCAGCCTTGCAGGCCCGTTTGTATTTCAATGCCAAGTCTTATATCGGCAAGGAGATGTTTACCGAAGCGCCCAGATCTGCCAGGACATTATCGACGGTAAGTACGGACAGTATGCATTGGAAACGGATTGGACGAACATATTCGGATTTGACAACGAACGTTGTCCTGAGCTGATCTGGTCCGTACCCAGCCAGAATGCAAAGACCGAGACGGATGCCATGTATTGGGGCATGATGGTTCCTTATAACTATAAGAACTACCTGGGTGGACTGGAAGGTTCCGGTTCGGACAATGCTCTCGGACTGGTGCCGAGTCTCGATCCTACGGGTAAGCGTTATCCATATAAGCTGGGTGGAGCGTATGCGAAGTTCAATGATAAGGATATCCGTAAGCAACCTTATGTATATGAAGGCAATGGCAAATATCGCGGTATGTTTATCGTTGGCGAATTGGTGAATCCGCTGAATCCGGAATGGGTTTGTACGGGTACGCGCGAGTATGCCGGAGAGGTGATCACGGTTGTCGACCAGATCGCTCATTTTGCCAAGGTAGGAAAAGATCCGCTTTATCCGGATGTGGCTTCGTTACCTTCGACGGTTGCGACGGCAGAAGAAAACTCCGGGGTACGTGTGACGAAACGCAGTCCGCGTCCGACTCAGGAAGAGTTCAAGCGGAAAGGCGATCCGGACGTACCTGTGATCCGTTTGGCCGAGATCTATTATATGCTGGCCGAATGCAAGATGCGTGCCGGTGACAAACAGGGGGCTGCCGATCTGATCAATACAGTCCGCAAGCGTTATTTCGAAGACGGAGTCGATCCCGATCCTGTAACGGCTGCTAATCTGGACAAATACCGTATGCTGGACGAATGGCAATTGGAATTCTTGGCCGAAGGACGCCGCCGTACGGACTTGATCCGTTGGGATGCCTATGTGACGGAAGACTGGTGGGATCATAAGGCGACGAACAATCCGAACCTGAATCGTTTCCCGATCCACTACATCTGATCGGTGCTAATAACCTGCTGGAACAGAACCCTGGTTACGGCAGTAAGTAGAATGTGAAAGACTACGAAGTATAATTTTACTCTTTAGACCGGGGGAGAGAGGAACAGTCGTCAAAAGGCGACTTCCTCTCTTCTTTTGTTTCATTTCCTTTTAACGAAAACGATGGGATTATGACTGGGAGGACGCTTGTATTTTGGCTGTTCGTATTTATCGGACTTTGGTCTTTCTTTTGGTCGTTCGGGACTTCCACGTTCCAACGGCAGGAAGAGGTGCAGTTGTTTATTCCCGAATGGGTGATTATCCGGGATATGCTGTCTGTCCCCGGTGGCTTTTGTACGGTGGTCGAGCAGGCTTTGGTTCAATATTATACTGCTTCCCCTGTTTGTCTTGTGTGTTAACAGTATTTTCTTGTGTGTGGCCGGTTTCTTGTGTTATCTGCTTTTACAGGAAATCGCACCGCGCGGATATAATTTGTTGCTTGCCCTGTTTCCTGTTTTAGGATTGCTGAAGGTCCATACGAGCTCTTTTTACGTGTTGGACGGGACGGTCGGGCTGATCCTGCTTCTGCTATTCTCTTATGTTTTTATCCGTATACGGAGAATGAAGGTGCAGTTGTTTTATGGTGTGGTGAGTGTGTTTCTCGTCTATGGTTTGACTGGCCAGTTGGCGGCACTTTTACGGTCTGGTCGTGGTTTGCATGAGTCTTTTGTGCCGAAGGAGGAAATGGTCTGGTTCGCTTGCTGTGTTTTTGGCTGGGGTGTTGTTGGCTTATATCGGTATTCGTTTGGCTATCGGTATTCCGTTGACAGACGGGATTTATTCGGAAAGGTATCAGGAGTCCCAGTTGCAGCCGGATTCTTATGTCTATTTTATCTGGATTCGTTTTGTCGTCTTGCTTTTGATTCTGTTTACAACGGCCTTCGCGATGAAGTCTTCCTTGGGGTAAACGTTCGGTAAAAGTACTTGTTACAGGAGGCTTGCTTGTCGTCCTGTTTTGCTTTTCCGCATTTTGTCTGCCCGGATCGTATGAAGTCCGGAACAACCGGATGAACGAGTTGTCCGTTTGGGAGCAAAGGAATGACTGGGACACGATTATCCGCGAACATCCGGAGAAGGAGGAGACGGATTATGTCAGCCTAAACTATTTGAATATGGCATTGGCTCAAAAGGCGCTTTGGGCGACCGGTTGTTCGTTATGACCAGAAAGGGCCGCAAAGCTTCTGGCTTCCTGGGACCGGACTTATTATATGAGTTGCCTGTTGAGTGATATCCATTATATGATCGGGGATATCAGCCTTTCGGAAGGATATGCGATGGAAGGCCTGACACTTGCCAAGCGAGGAGGAAGCCCTCGTATGCTTCAACGATTGGTGAAGATTAGCTTGATACGGAGAGATTTTGCTTTGGCGGATAAGTATCTGGGTATACTCGGCCGGTTGCCGGGATATCGGCGTTGGGCGGAAAAATATGCCGGTTATATTCGTCATCCCGAAAGGATCGGGCAGGATGGAGAACTTGCCACGAAGACAATACCGGCCTTCCAGCCGGACAATTTGCTTTGCCTGACCGGCATCGACAGCCTTTGGGCGGGGCATCTTTCGGAACCAGGCGTAAACCGGGTTGCATGGGAATATTTAGGTTGTTCCTATCTGCTGGCGAAGGAAATGGAGAAGTTCAAGATATTCCTGTCCCATGCCGGTAGATTTTTGCCGGGACAGTCCCTTCCTGTTCATTTTCAGGAGGCGGCATTGGTTTTGGCGACTGAGGACCTTTCTGTCCTTGACTGGGTTTCCATCCGGCCTGAGATAGTGCAACGCTATAAACAATTCCAGAAAGATATTCTGAAGATCAAGAATAGTAGTGACGGACTTTCTTGGCTTTACCGGCAATATGGAGACACTTTTTGGTTTTATTATTATTGTAAGAATTTGAATGGATAGTCTATGAAGTATTTATATTCTCTGTTGTGGCTTTGTACGGTTTTCTTTTTCTCTTGCAATGGTGGATTGCCCGATGCGGAGGAAACGGAAGGTGAAATAGAAATCTTTCCCGATTATAAAGGGGTCGCGGTCCCTTGTAATATCGCTCCGCTGAACTTCAAACTGAAAGAACCTTGCGAAGCAATCGCCCTATTCTCCGGCAAAGATCAGCAAATACGGGTGGATTCGGATAACGGTTCTTTCCAAATCCCGGAGAAGAAGTGGCGCCGGCTGTTGGACGCATCGGTTGGAGGGAACCTTACGGTCGGGATCTATATATGCAAAGATGACAGATGGTTTCGATATCCTCCTTTTCCATTCAAGTAATCAAAGATAAAATCGATCCCTATTTGGTCTATCGCCGTATCGCACCAGGCTACCGGATGTGGAACAGGATGGGGATTTACCAGCGTTGCCTGGAGGATTTTACGGAAGAAACCTTTCTCGACAATAAGCAGACGAATAATAATTGCATGAACTGCCATTCTTTCTGTATGCAGAATCCGGACCGGATGCTTTTCCACCAACGTGCGCTACATGCCGGGACCTACATACTGACGGATGGTGATATCGAGAAGCTGGATACGAAGACCGAACGGACTATTTCCGCTTTGGTCTATCCCGCCTGGCATCCGTCCGGGCGATATGTTGCATTCTCACAAACGATACGAAACAGGATTTTCACCTTTCGGATGCGAACCGGGTGGAAGTGTTCGACAATCGATCGGATGTCGTGGTCTATGATGTGGAGAAACATGAAATCGTAACAGCTCCCCATTTATCTTCGGAGGAGAATATGGAGACTTTTCCGGCATTCTCTCCGGATGGCAGACGGTTGTATTTCTGTTCCGCACCGGCGTGCCGGATGCCTGAGTCATATCGGAAAATTCGTTACAACCTGCAAAGCATAGCTTTCGATCCGGAAAAACGGAGTTTCGGCCAGACGATAGATACGCTTTACAACGCTAATGAGGAAGGACGGAGCGCGAAGCTGCCGAGAGTATCTCCCGATGGCCGTTTTCTGATGTACACGGTTTCGGATTATGGCAACTTCTCGATCTGGCACAAGGATGCGGATTTGCGACTATTGGACATGTTGACAGGTAAAACAGATTCCCTTCTCCAAGTGAACAGCAACGATGTCGAAAGCTATCATTCCTGGAGCAGCAACAGCCGGTGGTTCGTTTTCAGCAGTCGTCGGGATGACGGGCTGTATACACGGCCTTACATTTGTTATCTGGGTGCAAATGGTGTTCCCGGCAAACCTTTCCTGTTGCCTCAGAAAGAGACGGACTATTATGAACGTTCTCTCTTCTCTTTCAATATTCCCGAATTCATTCGCGGTAAAATCAAGGTCGATACTTATAAATTGATCGATATTAGCAAATATGGGGAAGCGGTACGGTTAAAATAATTATATCTTATAATGAATTTTCCCGAAGCAGATACTTCGTCTCCTCGGTGAAAGATGACAGATAATCAATCATGGCGTTTTTCAACACTCCCGTTCGAAAAGACATTCGACACGAGAAAAGACCACCATAAAGCTATGCTTTGGCATCCGTAACCATAGCTTTAGCCTCTGTAAAGCTATGGGTTACGGTTTGCTGGGCGCCTATAGATTTTATTACTTGTCTGTCAAGAAATCGACCATCTGAAGAATGGCTCGTGAGCAAGCCGGACAGAATGGGGCGTAGTCGCGCATCATACAGTGATCCATCGGGCGATAAATGCCTTTCGACAGGTAACCGCCTCCTTCGAACACGCCGGCTCTGTCCTTATGTCCGGCATCGAGTGGGGTAGGAATAGGAGTGTCTGCGGGCAATAAGTCTTTCCATTTGCTGCCGAAATCGACTAAAGTTGTGATATTCGGTTCCCACGGTTCGTATTTCAGGTTATAGAAATCCTGGTAGGCGACTTCCGAAGAAAAATATTCGTCTGCCAGGCCGGCGAAGCTATGTCCGAACTCATGTGTAAAGACGACAGGTGTCCGTGGGTTGTCGGCTGTCCCGCAGGCATAGAAGTTGTACATGCCGCCACCGCCGTACATATCTGTGTTTATCAGCAGGAATATTGCATCACATGGTACGTTCCAGACGGCATCGCGGATCGATTTCATATCCGGTGTTGTCAGATAACGGTCTACACCGAATGTATAATAACCGGAATTGAGGGCAGTGTTCTTGAAGATACCTTTACCCGAAACATCCGTGCCCGATTCTTCCGATACCAGGCAGACAGCCCATACGTTGAAGTCGTTTCGACGTGTCGTGAAAGGAGGAGTCGCGAACAAGGCTTCTGTAAACCTGTTTGCATCTGCTACGAATTTCTCCTGTTCATCCGCCGTGTATCCTTCAGCAATAAAAACAAGGTCCACTTTTTCTGTCGAGTCGCCGCTTTTCTGTATCTGATGCACTTTATTGGCTTTCAGTTTTCCCCGGTCGATGAAGATACTTTGGGATCGATCTCTTGTTTCAGCAACGGATGGAATTGCATGTCGGCCTTGTCGCGTGCCGTGATCTCGACATAGATAGGTACTTCGGGAAAGGAACGGGAAGCGCTGTTTGTCCACGATTGTGTTTCTGTCTTAGCCTGTTCTGTCGAGCGCCATTCTTCGAACAACGTATTGAAGCCGCGTGAGTAAATCAGCTTATTCGTAGCTTTGTCATAGACATTAATATAATAACCTCCGTAATTGAACTTATCGATCAGGTTCTTGACCGGACCTCCCCATACCGGTTCTTCACGCAACCCTTGGATAGCAGCCGATTGTGACTTAGATTACCGCTCAAGGCAAAATCCACCCGGAGACTTTCTTTTCGAAATATTTGTCGAAGTCACTCTGGGCAAATACGGAGAAGTTGCATAGAATGGCAAGAAGTAAAAGTGAAATCTTTGTTTTCATATTAGTATGCGTTATTATGTGTAATTCTTACTCGCAAATATAAGACTTTTTGTAGATTCACCGGTCGATATCGTTTAAATATGTAGCTTTTTTGTTCCTTCTGTTTTCTGCCTGTAACGTAATTGTAAAAAGAATGAAGTGTTGCTGTTATCCGCACCTTCTACTTTTGCGGCGGAAAAGAAAACAATAATGAAGCAATTACTACTCGTTTTATTTTTGACTTTGACTCCGGCTGCTTATCTGACCGCTGCGACAGTTAAAGGTTGGGTTAAGGATGCGCAGACCGGCGAAGAACTGATCGGTGCTGCTGTGTATGTGAAAGAAAATCCGGCGATGGGAACGACAGCCGGGCTGGACGGGACATTCGTCCTGAAAGATGTGCCGGAAGGAAAAAACATCACGTTGGTTTGCAGTTATATCAGCTATGAGACACAGGAACAGAACGTAAACACGCTGTCCGGCCGGGATGTACTGTTTAACATGAATCTCTGGCCATGAACCTGGAAGGTGTCACGATCATAGCCGCCAATCCGGGACGTACCGAAGCCGGTGCGCGGGATTGAGAAGCAGGCGATGAATGTGGTCAACGTCATGAGTGCGAAAGCGATCGAGCTGTCACCGGATATTACGGTTGCCAATGTGATCCAGCGTATGTCCGGCGTGACGGTCGAGCGTAACAGTAGCGGAGAAGGTCAGTATGCCATTTTACGGGGTATGGACAAACGGTATAACTATACGTTGGTGAACGGTGTGAAGATTCCGAGTCCCGATAATAAGAACCGCTTTGTGCCGCTTGATATCTTCCCCTCCGAGATGCTGGACCGTCTGGAGGTGACCAAATCCTTGACGGCGAATATGGAGGGAGACGGCATTGGTGGCGCTGTCAATCTGATCATGAAAGATGCTCCTTCCGAACGCCAATTTACGGCCAACTTGTCTACCGGTTATAACGCGATGTATTTCGGTCGTGACTTCCAATCGTTCAACCGGGGCGGTATCGTAAAGAAATCTCCTTACGAAGCGTTGGGGAAACCGGAAGATTACAAAGTGACGATGGAAGACTTTACGACTTCGAACCTACGGATGAAATGGAAGAAACCGCTGCCGGACCTGACTGCCGGACTTTCGTATGGCGACCGCTTTTTGATGATAAATTGGGCGTCATGTTGGCGGGGAGTTTTCTGAGTACCAGCCGGGGAAAGGAAAGTCGGCTCTATTATCAACCGGGAACGAGCCATAACGGGATAGAATACCGTAATTATTCATCGGAACAGACACGTATCGGTGTGCATGCCAAACTGGATTACTCCTTGAACGACAACCATAAGCTGACTTGGTATAACGGTTATATGGATATGAGCGAAGCCGAAGTGCGCGATGGGAAGATGAAAAGGAACGGGCTGTCCGTATGCGTTGGAACCACCAGTATATCATCAATTCGACCTTAAAAGGCGAACATTTGTTTCTGTCTGGCGGAGCGTTGCGGTTGAACTGGTCGGCTGTCTTGTCCAAAGCATTCAGCGAAACGCCCGATAATGCGGAAATATATCTGTTGGGTTCCCATGTGTCTACTACGGATGCGGCCAAACGTCGTTGGGAACATAACTCGGATAAGGACAAAGCCGGATATGTCGATCTGGCATATAAGTTGAAATTGGATGGCGGGGCGATCCTGGATTTCTCGGCCGGAGGTATGTACCGGGGATAAGAAGCGTGACAGTTTCTTTAATGAATATACGTTCAACTCGGCTACCGGTTCCAAGAATCCGCAATATATCAATAAGGACTGGTTTAATTTTGACGAGATACAATTCGTCCCCCGTCCTTATGGCAACATAGGGGACCCTCTGAATTACGATGCAACGGAAAAGATCGGTGCCGGATATGGAATGGTGAAGTATACCTTGAAGGAATGGGAATTGATCGCCGGGGTGCGTGTCGAGCATACGAATCAGGGATATGTACTGAAATTTCCCCGTGATGTTGATCCGGAAGAAACCAGGACTATACGGATGTATTGCCGAGTTTCCATGCCAAATACGGTATCCATCGAAATGCCAACCTGCGTTTCTCGTATGCGCGTGCCATCAATCGTCCGAGCTTTTTCGAGATCGTGCCTTACAGCATCATTAATGAAGATTATAAGGAAAAGGGAAATCCGGACTTGAAGCATACGGTTGCCGACAATATCGATTTACGTTATGAATTTTTTCCAAGTCTTCCGAGCAGTTTATGGTCGGCCTGTTCTATAAGAATATCCAGGACCCGATCGAATACGGGTTGTTGAACGAAGGCCAGGATACCTATTATAAACCGATGAACTTCGGTGACGCCAAGAATCTGGGGATGGAAGTCGATGTGATGAAATACTTCAACTGGTTCGGTATTAAGGCAAACTATACCTATACACATTCGAAGGTCACGACAGACAAGCGTATCATGGAAGGATCGGAAGTGAAGTCGGTGCGCCAGTCCCGTCCACTATTCGGACAGGCGTCCCATGTGGCAAATCTCTCCCTGCTTTTCAAAGAGACCAGGCACGGCTGGGAGGGCCAGGTGTCTGCCAGCTATACGGGAAAACGTCTGAGCGACATTTCGAACTGGTATGAAGATGATATATGGGAGGACGCTACGCCCAGCTGGATGCTTCGATAGAAAAAAGTTTCAAGAACGGTATCAGTATCTTTGGCAAGGCCTCCAACCTGTTGGATATCCCGCTCTTGCGCTACATTCAGAAAGGACCGCATACGGAGAGTGTGGATTCAGACCGGCATAATGGGAATGTGATCGAACGGAAAGAATGGCACGGTCAGTCATTTATGCTCGGCATCCGGTATAAACTTTAACATAGCAATTATATTAATATTTACATTAAGCATTTATTTTATGAAATTCAATGCATTATTAGTGAGTGCAGCCATGATGGTCATGACTTTGGCTGCTTGTGGTGACGATGATCCTGTTAATCCGGATAATAATCAGGGTGGAAATGAAGATACGGAGACTGTGGAGGGGGATGTCGAGGGGACTTGGAAAGCCAATACCATCATATTGGTATCAGGCCATATCACAGTACCGGCCGGTAAATCCCTGACAATAGAGGAAGGTGTGCAGGTTATCTTTGATGACAAAGGTGTCGGAGCCAACCATGTCCCTGTTGAATTTACGGTAGACGGCAATCTTTACTGTAAGGGAACAGCTGAAAATCCGGTCCTTTTCTCCGTAGCTGAGGAAAATCGCACGAAAGAGAATACGTTTGCCGGCTTATGGGGTGGTATCGTCGCTTCGAACAGTTGCGAGGAAATGTTGATCGACCATACCGTTATCGAATATACGGGTGGCCAGGTGGTGGAAGGTTCTCCGGCTGCGGCCAACGGTGTATATACGGCCGGTGACGACGCTTATCCGCAGATCACGACTAACAATATCAAGGGGAAATATGTCATCACTAATTCTGTTCTTCGTAATGGCTGGTCTGACGGTATTTATTTGATGGGCGGACAGGCAATCATAGCTGGCAATACGTTTGCGCCAACGGATATGACGGGGCGGAAGCTGTCAATGTAAAAGCCGGATGTACGGTGGATGTCGCCGGTAATATCATGTTCAGCCCGAACACTAACGGATTGAAACTGTCCAGTTCAGGCCAGAGCGAAACGCGCGGCCAGGCTAAGGTTCAGGCCTACAATAATACAATCGTCAATGCCGGTTGGCGTCGCGACGGTGAGAAGGGTGGTTGTGTATATGCTGAAAAGAATGTGTTGGCGAATGTTTTCAACAACTTGATGGTAAATTGCAAGTTCCGTGCCATGACCCCGAGCTTCAAGAACCCGAACGACCCTGAAGAGGGTTATAGCGACCAGTCTGTGATCGATTATAATTTTATGCTTCCGGCAGCCAGAAAAGTGATATTGTATATGAAGAGGAAGCGGTGTCGCCTATGCATGGGCCGGTTATAACTACGAACATAAGAATTACAACTCCGGAGTAGTGGATGTGCATAGTATTATCGCTACTGAAAATGATTTGAAGGACCCGCTGTTCGAAAACTTTGCCGTTAACGAAGTCGCTTTGACCGAATATGTATATGATGAAGGATGGGATTTCCATGTCAAATCCGGTTCTCCGGTATTGGCAGGCGCTAATAGCGGAACTGATGCCAACTTGGTTCCCTACTTTTCGACAAACGGGCTTTCCGTAAATGGTGTCATTTACCATTCGCCGGCGGTGAAAGCACAATTCGGAGCTTTCGGTTTAAAATAAAAGAACATGATGAATAGAAGAAATTATTTACAGACCTTATCGGCTTTGTTCGCAGTCTCCGCTTTCGGGGGCTGCACTTCTGCCGGTAAGCAGAAAGATGCGTCGAATTCGGAAACGGATATTGCCGGTCCTGCTTTAGCAGGGGAGGCATTCGACGTTCCGGCCGTATCGGAAGAAAGCAAAAATTTTTATCTGGTCAGCGACTTGGGACGGAACGGTTATTATGAACAAAAGACGATTGCCGAGTTGATGGGAAACCTGGCGGAAAAGATAGACATCGAATTTATTGTCGCGGCCGGGGATACTCATCATTTCGAGGGAGTAGCCAGCGTCGACGATCCGTTGTGGATGACAAACTACGAGCTTGTTTACAGCCATCCTGAGCTGATGCTGGAGTGGTTTGCCGTCAACGGGAACCATGAGTATCGCGGTAATACGCAAGCGGTATTGGATTACGGCAAGAAAAGCCGTCGTTGGATCGTCCCTTCCCGTTATTACTCAAAAGTCGTGGAGGCGGGTGAAAATGAGAAAGCCTTGTTGGTATTTATAGATACTTCGCCTCTGATTGACAAATACCGTGAAGATACGGAGAAATATCCCGATGCCGGCAGACAGGATATGGAAGAGCAACTTCAATGGATCGAAAAAACGCTTGCCTCTTCTGTTGAGAAATGGAAGATCGTAATCGGCCATCATCCTGTCTATGCCGATACGCCGAAAGAGGAAAGTGAACGTGCCGATATGCGTAAACGTTTGGAGCCTCTGTTGGACAGATATGGTGTCGATATGTATTTTTGTGGTCATATTCATAACTTCCAGCACATCCAGCCTGCTGACAGCAAGGTTGACTATCTGGTAAATACATCCGGTTCACTTTCCCGTAAGGTAAAGACTGTCGAGGGTACGAAGTTTTGTAATCCGGAAGCCGGGTTCACTGTAGTCAGCATGGAAGATAGTAAGTTATCCTTTTATCTGATGAATGGAAAAGGGAAAATACTGTACGAGTACAGCCGAACAAGATAATACCATCGAAAAAGAACATATTTATTCCTTGTTAGTCCGGAAATCTCCTTGTATTTCATATGCAAGGCGATTCCGGACATTTCCTTTTGGTCGAAAATATGAATGATTGATTCTTTTGATTTTGTTGTTTTATTATCTGATTATAAGTGATTTATTATACAAATAAAGACGAGTGAAGACCGAACTTATTGTCTTTTTTTAAACTAAACGCGTTTTTCCCTGTTTATTAAATAGACACCACATGCCCGGTCCTGGGAATTACTTCTAAACATGACCAAATATAATTTTTAAAATATGACGAAAATAGAAATAAAAGACTTATCGATTCTTTTCGGACCTGAGAAGGCCAAAGCGAAAAAGATGATTAAGCAAGGTAAGAGCAAACAGGAAATTTTAAAAGAAACAGGCTGTACCATAGCTGTCCGTAATGCCAATCTGGAAATAAAGGAGGAGAGATGTTCGTGATAATGGGGCTCTCCGGTAGTGGTAAGTCGACGTTGGTGCGTTGCATTAACCGGCTGAACGAACCCTCTATGGGGGAGATATGGCTGAGCGGTAGGAACATCACATCTCTGTCGGATAAGGAACTGTTGCAAATACGCCGTAAGGAGATGGCGATGGTATTCCAGCATTTTGGCCTGTTGCCTCACCGGACTGTATTGAGCAATATAGCTTTCGGGCTTGAATTGCAGGGAGTGCCTAAAGAAGAGCGCGAAAAGAAAGCATATGAAAGCATAGCCGTTGTAGGATTGAAAGGATATGAGAACCAGCGTGTGGACGAACTCTCCGGAGGTATGCAGCAGCGCGTCGGACTGGCACGTGCTTTGGCGAACGACCCGGAAGTCCTGTTGATGGACGAGGCTTTTTCTGCCCTTGACCCACTTATCCGCGAACAGATGCAGGACGAGTTGCTGGACTTGCAGGAGAAGATGAAACGTACCATTGTCTTTATCACACATGATCTGGACGAGGCCATCAAATTAGGCGACCGTATTGCCATTATGAAGGATGCGAAGTCGTACAGGTCGGGACGCCCGAAGAGATATTGACCGATCCGGCGAACGACTATGTCACCCGTTTTACCGAGAGTGTGGATCGTGGGCGTGTCGTTACGGCCTCTTCCATCATGCTGACTCAACCGATCGTTGTCCGTATCCGCAAAGATGGTCCGGAGGCCATAATCCGCAAGATGAGGGAAAAACGTTTGTATGCGTTGCCCGTGATCGGAACGGACGAGCAGTTCCTTGGTGAAATACGGTTGAAAGATGTGCTGCGGTTGCGTAAGGAAGGGGTGCGGGATATCAGTTCGATTGTTATGAAAGAGGTCCCTTCCGTATTGGAGAGTATGACAGTCGAAGATATGTTGCCCCTCTTGCCGAAAGTCCAGCAGGCTTTGCCGGTGGTCGATGAGAATAACCGTTTGAAAGGTGTCGTATCGACTTCAGCCATCATTATCGAGATGACCGGAAAAGATCAGAAAGAAATAGAAGAAATCATTCAAAACGCAATAGATTTATGATAAATATCGGAAAATATATAGAAATGGCCATTAATTGGCTGACAGAAAACTTTGCTGGCCTTTTTGATGTAATCAACCACATCGTAGGCGGCTTTATCGACGGCTTCCAGGGAATACTGATGTGGGTCCCGTTCTACCTGATGATTGCGGGAATAGCAGCTTTGGCTTGGTGGAAAGCCGGAAAGGGAACCGCTGTCCTGACCTTGCTCGGTTTACTTTTGATTTGGGGATGGGGTTTTGGGTACAGACCATGCAGACTGTGGCGCTTGTCTTGTCGTCGACGATCATCGCCTTGCTGTTCGGTGTCCCGCTAGGAATCTGGACCGGGCGAAACGATAAGGCGGCTAAGGTGATCCGTCCGGTTTTGGATCTGATGCAGACGATGCCCGCTTTTGTCTATTTGATTCCGGCTGTTCTGTTTTTCGGACTGGGACCTGTTCCGGGTGCTTTTGCCACCGTGATATTTGCCATGCCTCCGGTTGTCCGTCTTACCGGCTTGGGAATCCGTCAGGTTCCGGAAGATATTGTAGAGGCGACCCGTTCGTTCGGGCCACTTCGGGACAACTTCTTTTTAAAGTACAGCTCCCGTTGGCTTTACCTACCATTATGGCAGGAGTGAACCAGACAATCATGATGGCTCTCTCTATGGTTGTGATTGCGGCCATGATCTCGGCTGGCGGATTAGGTGAGATCGTATTGAAAGGAATCACACAAATGAAAATCGGACTTGGTTTTGAAGGCGGCAATAGCCGTCGTGATTCTAGCGATCGTTTTGGATCGTATTACACAGGGCTTTGTGCGTAGAAAGTAAAACAGATAAAAAGAAAAGTATTTATGAGAAGATTGATTATCATTATAAATTTATCCCTTATTGTAGCCTTCATGATGATGTTCGCTGATTGCAGCGATTCCTCGAAAGACAGGAAACAGGTTTCGATCGGTTATGTAAACTGGTCGGAAGGCATAGCCATGAGCTATCTGGCGAAAGTCATGCTTGAGAGCAAGGGGTATGATGTGATGCTGCGAAATGCGGATATTGCACCGGTCTTTGTCTCGATGGCGGCCGGTAAAGTCGATGTTTTTATGGATGCATGGCTTCCAGCTACACATGCCGATTATATAAGGAAATATGGCGATAACTTGGAAGCGTTAGGAGTAGCCTATAAAAATGCCAGGATGGGGCTGGTTGTTCCCTCGTATGTCACGATTCGTTCCATAGAAGAATTGAATGAGCATAAAGAGAAGTTTCGCAACGAGATCATCGGTATCGATGTTGGGGCCGGCTTGATGAATGAGACTGAGCGTGTCATCCGGGAATATCCGGTCGAGCTGACGTTAAAACCTTCGAGCGGTGCGACAATGGTCGCATTTCTCCAGAAATCGATTGAGAACAAAGAGTGGATCGTGGTAACCGGCTGGACTCCCCACTGGATGTTCTCCCGCTACGACCTTAAATTTCTAGATGATCCGCAAAAACAGTACGGCGATGCCGAACAGATTCAGATTATGGCAACCAAAGGCTTTTCTGACAAAGATCCGTATGCAGCCGCTTTTTTCCGGAACTTTTTCTCTCGATAATGACCAATTGAGCGAATTGATGGATTTGGTGGAGGCTTATCCGATGCACGAGGAAGAAGGTGCTAAATTTGGTTATCGGAACATCCGGAAGTGAATGAATTTTTCCTACATTCGCAGAAAAGTAGAATTGAATTATGAAGGATATCCGGAAGTTATAGGTTTATTGTTGTGTATGACAATCTGTTGTTATATGACGGGCGAGGAAAAGAAAAATCTGAATATAGTATTTATCGGAAACAGCATAACGCAAGGCGCTTTGTTGGAAAATCCGAGACATGAGGCTCCCCCTGTGAAGGCCGCTTTGTATCTGCGCAGGCAGCCGTCTGTCGGAACTGTCCGCTATTCCAACCAGGGGGTAAGTGGAAGTACGACTTTTGATTTTCTGCCTCAAACCGATTTGCTATTCCCGAAGGTGGTCCGGGTCGCCGACCAGTTCAAAGATGAAACTTGGGCGACTTGATCTTTCTATTATGCTTGGGACGAACGACAGCGCTATTACAGGACCGAACGGAGCTCCGGCCTCGCCTGCCAAGTATTATGAAAATATGAAAACGATTATCGATAAGTTGCTGGCACTCTATCCGGAATGCAAGATCGTATTACACCGGCCGGTATGGTACAGCCCGAATACATACAACGGAGCCAAATACCTGGAAGAGGGATTGAATCGTCTGCAAAGTTATTATCCTGAATTACAGGCGTTGGTTCTCGATTATTCCAAACATTTTCCTGGACAGGTCTTTATGGGAGATACGGATGGTTTCGATTATTTCAAGACGCATTATAAAAACGAACTCTTCCCCGAAAAGGGAAATGCAGGAACTTTCTATCTACATCCTAACCGGAAAGGGGCTTCTGCTTTGGGAGAGCTGTGGGGGAAAGCGATACTTGTGGCAATTGACAATTGACAATTAATAAGAATGTGTCAACTAATTGTCAATTGTCCATTATCAATTGTCCATTGTTTTTATCTTTTGCCCAATCTGTGGTCAAGGATACCAACATGCATTCGCCATAGTTCTTCAACTGTTCTACGATTTCTTTAGCTGTAGATTCTTCTTCAACCTGCTCGCGAACGAACCCAAAGAGGAAGTCTCTTGATGCATGATCTTTATCTTCTTCTGCGATATCGACCATTTTGTCGATCAGTTCGGAAACGTAGCATTCGTGTTTGTAAACATGTTCGAATAATTCTGTGCAGCTGCCCCATGCAGTAGGAACGACATTGATCTGCCCGATTGTGATATCACCGCCGCGGTCGATAGTGAAGTCGATCATTTTATGGGCATGCTCCATTTCTTCTTCTGCTTGCTTTTTCATCCAGTGGGCGAAACCGTTTAATCCCAGTTTCTGGAAGTGCACGGACATGGACAGATACAAGTTGGATGACCACATTTCTGCATTAACCTGTGCGTTAAATGCTTCGGATAATTTCTTGCTTAAAATCATAATTTTATTTCCTTTCTTTCAATTAGATTTATAATACGATACAATGTTTATATAGGCAAAGATATAGATAAAAAGATAATGGTTTGCTTTAACCGGATAATATTTTTCCAATAAAACAAACCATTAGAGCCTTTAGTTTATATGAGACAACAGATTATTTGATTTCGATAATCTTTTCAGCTTTCTTGGCTGCTTCCTCGCTCATTTTCGGATGATGATGTTCAACACGCCATTCTCGACTTTTGCTTCGATCTTTTCTTTCTCTGCGTTTTCGGGAAGAACCATTGTCTGCTGGAATTTGCTATAGGAGAATTCGCGTCTCAGATAGCGTCCTTCTTTTTGTCTTCATTCTTTTCTTCTTTTTTCTCCATCGATACGACCAGATTGTCGTTCTCGTCGATGCGGATGTTGAAATCGTCTTTTGTCATACCAGGAGCAGCAACTTCTACCCGATAGTCCTTTTCCGATTCAATCACGTTGATGGCGGGAGCTGTAGAGTTCGCTTTAATCATCCAGTCGTTGTCAAATAAATCATTGAATACATACGGTAACCAATTTTGACTTCTTCTCATCGGTGTCATAATACAGTCCTCCAATTATTTAGTTAAACATTTATATTCTTTTCCGCTCTCGTTTCTTCTAACCCGAAAGCACTATATCAACTTCAAAAGACATGCCAGAACAATATGTCCGGCGTTAATATGAATAAAGGATGATAAACGAAGTTGAAAATCCTTCCGGAGGCCATGATTTTAGGTAAACAGGCTTACTCGTATGGATATATGTGTTTGAAAATGGGATTGTTAATGGAGAGTGTCTGTAGGAAAATTTGGCAGAAAAGGAACCATTTTGGCATGTAAATAGTGGCAGAAAAGCAATAAACGCTTACCTTTATGGCCTAATTATAAATATTTGAAGGTATGAAAAAGAAAATAGAGGCTCTTCTCAAACGTTTACAGATAGCAGTGCAGCACAATCCGGCAGAGGTAGTTCTGTCTGTTTTATTTTTGCTGTTTCGGTTGCGCGCTGTATGAGACATCTTGGGCAAGACTGGCTGTTGTCGTTTATTACTTCCCGGTCTTATTCCTGATTACCTGTACATTGAATTCGATGACGGAAGGATCGCGCTGGCGTTTTGCTATTATCTGTCTGTGTTGTTCTTTATTCCGTTTTTCTGGAAGGAGAAAGATTTCTGGTCTGTTTTCTATTGGGTGACGCTCGTAGTAGTGCAACTGCTGTATCTGGTGTGCGACTGGAGACGGGATAACGATAGGTTTGTCAGGAAAGGGCTTTGTTACCTTCGGGCGATGCTTTCTGCCGGATTGCTGGCCGGGATTGCCTGGCTGCTTTCTATCTCCATCTATTATTCGATCCAGTATATTTTTGAGATATGGCAATATGGGGAACGGCGGTTTATGGCCTATTCGTCCAGTATCGCATTTGCAGGGATATTGCCGTTGTTGTTCCTTTTGTTTAACCGGGAGAAAGAGGAGGAGGAAGGCGTGAACAAACTGTTTGATGTATTGCTGAATTACGTCCTTTCGCCGGCCTTGCTGATATATGCGGTTATCTTGTATCTCTATTTTGTCAAAGTGGCCGTTTTGTGGTCCTTGCCCAAAGGTGCGGTTGCT
>ENA-OQCS01000658-OQCS01000658.1-human-gut-metagenome-genome-assembly--contig:-NODE-658-length-19242-cov-1.836830_pt1 | contig 19242 bp, 26 predicted proteins | sample MGYA00242757_ERZ504575 | MGnify/ENA primary metagenome ERZ504575 (study PRJEB26092, sample SAMD00036297) | human gut metagenome | host: Homo sapiens | study: EMG produced TPA metagenomics assembly of... | reverse complement strand
CGGTATGCTTTGGTTCCGCACTGACGAATTTCGGTGTGGAGATCTTCCTGAAACATTTTCTGAAGATGACCACCACTCCGCTGCCCAGAAAGGCAGACATTGGTCTGATCAATCCCACGGACATGAGTCAGCGCCTTTGTATTCAAGATTCAGCCAATATGAACAAGGCTCACAGAGACCGTATTGCATTCATGCGTATCTGTTCCGGCAAATTCGATGCCAACATGGAGGTACGCCATGTACAGGGTAATAAAGTCATGCGTCTGTCCCAGCCCCAGCAGATTATGGCGGATGAGCGAAAAATCTTAAACGAGGCCTATGCCGGAGATATTATCGGTGTGTTCGATCCCGGTATCTTCTCCATCGGTGATACCTGTGTATGCCCAAGGAAAAGTTCCAGTACGAAGGAATTCCCACTTTCGCACCGGAGCATTTTGCCAGAGTACGTCAGGTGGATACCATGAAGAGAAAACAGTTCGTCAAGGGTGTGGAACAGATCGCGCAGGAAGGTGCCATTCAGATCTTCCAGGAGTTCAATACCGGTCTGGAAGAGATCATCGTAGGTGTAGTCGGCGTGCTGCAGTTTGATGTCTTGAAATACCGCCTGGAGAACGAATATAATGTGGAGATCCGTCTGGAGAATCTGCCTTATGAGCATATCCGCTGGATCGAGAATAAGGACGAGATCGATCTGGCCAAGCTGTCCGGTACCTCAGATATGAAGAAGGTCAAAGATATGAAAGGCAATCCTTTGCTTCTGTTTGTGAATTCCTGGAGTATCGGTATGACCCTGGATCGCAATAAGGGGCTGGTACTGACAGAGTTTGGCAGGAATTGATCAGAAAACAGTAAGTGTGTAGGGGGAACAGAATGCGGGAGATGAAAAAAATATTTGCCGGAATTCTCATGACAGTTCTTCTGACAGGGTGCTCTTCACAGGAGATTCTGTCGGAAGTGCCGCAGACCATTGTATTGCCCGAGGAACAGATCGATAGTCTGCCCATGCAGGAAGAGGATCCAACGTCCGCAGAAACCGAAAATACAGAGAGCTTTTCCCTCCTGGAGGAGGGAGGCTCTCGTTTTGCATATGAGAGTCTGGAAGCTCCGGAACAGATCTGGTATCTGGAGATCGAACAGGCACTGGGAGAGATGGAAGGCACGGTCAAACTGTCCACGGATCCCCTGGAGCAGGGACTGGATGAGCAGGACATCGATAAAATCTTCCAGTGTGTGATGATCGATCATCCGGAGATTTTTTATGCCACAGGATATACCTATACGAAATATTCCAGAGGAGAAAAAACGGTTGGAATAGATTTCGCAGGAAGCTATGAGCTGACGGAAGAGGAAGCAATAGTCCGGGCGGAACAGATCCGGAAAATAACGGCGGACTGGATACGTGGAATCGGTGAGGACAAAAGCGAGTATGAAAAAGTAAAGGCAGTGTATGAGCAGATCATTTTTGCGACGGACTATGATCTGAATGCCCCGGACAACCAGAATATCTGCTCCGTATTCCTGGAAGGAGCGTCTGTCTGCCAGGGATATGCCAAAGCGACGCAATATCTGTTGAACCATCTGGGAGTTATGTGTACGCTGGTGCAGGGAACCGTGGATACCGGAGAGGCGCATGCCTGGAATCTGGTCAGGGTGGACGGAGATTATTATTATGTGGATACCACATGGGGAGATGCTTCCTATCGCATGGAGGATGGCAGCGAACAGGAGGGATTGTCGGAGATCAATTATGATTATCTGTGTGTCACAACGGAGGATATTCTGCGTACACACCGGATCGAGGGCGTGGTGGCCATGCCGGAATGTACGGCTATGGAGCCAATTATTATGTCCGTGAGGGCAATTATTTTACGGAATATAACAGGGAACAGCTGCAGAGGATCTTTGATGCGGCCAGAGAAATGGGCAGAACGGATATACGCTGAAATGTGCGGATGAGACCTGTTACCGTGAAATCTGCCGGGTGTTGATCGATGAACAGGAGATATTCTCTTACATTCCGGACAGCAACAGTACGATCTCCTATGCACAGAACGGGAAACAATTATCCTTGACTTTTTGGGTGACAAATGAATGAATCTTTGGTAGAATAGATACAAATAGTTTTTCATAGATTTACAGATAATCAGGAGGAACATATATCATGGAAAGAGAAATAGATAAAAAGAACCTGGTATTAAAAGAAGATGAAAGCATCGGTACCGTACAGATTGCAGATGATGTAGTGGCTATGATCGCATCTCTGGCACGACCGAGGTGGATGGCGTCAGCGCAATGGCCGGCAACATTACCAACGAACTGATGAGCAAAGTCGGTGTGAAGAATCTGACCAAGGGCGTAAAAGTAGAGGTTCAGGACAAGAACGTAACGGTAGATCTGGCAGTGACTATGGAATACGGATACAATATTCCCGCAACCTGTCAGGCAGTACAGCAGAAGGTGAAAAACGCCATTGAGAATATGACGGGACTGACCTGCTCTGATGTGAACATCCGTATTGCCGGTGTGAACATGAAGAAGGACAAATAAGAGGAATTACAGGAAGATATTATGGGAAGACACGAGCAGAGAGAACAGGTTTTTAAGCTTTTATTCCGTGTGGAGTTTCATGCACCGGAAGATATGCCGGAACAGCTTGCATTGTTCCGCGAGAATAATGAGGAAGTTCTTTCCTGGCAGGATGCGGATGCCATTGCAGCCCGTTTCGAGAAGATTAAGGACAAGATCCCGGAACTGGATAAACTGTTGAATGAGAATACCGAAGGCTGGGATACCACCCGTGTGGGAAAGGTAGAACTCGCAGTGTTACGTCTGGGTGCGTATGAGCTGCGTTATGATGACGATATCCCGGACGGGGTAGCGATCAACGAGGCGGTGGAGATCGCCAAAAAATACGGTCAGGAGAGCTCCGGCGGATTCGTCAATGCGATCCTTGCCAAGATTATGAAGTCCGGTGAGTAGAATACAAAATGTAGTCAGCGTACGACAACTGAATACTTATATCAAAATATGTTCACGCAGGATTACTTTTTACAGACGGTGTTTGTAAAAGGTGAGGTAAGCAACTGTAAATACCATCCTCTGGACATATTTATTTTACGTTAAAGGATTCTGCAAGTGCCCTGAACTGTATTATGTTCGCGGGAGACCGCAGAGGACTTGCTTTCCGACTGACGGAAGGGCAGCAGGTGATCGCGAAAGGCTCGGTGAGCGTTTTTGAGCGGGACGGCAGATATCAGCTGTATGTGAAGGAAATAACCTTAGACGGTGCCGGTGCCTGTATGAAAAATACGAACACTTAAAACAGGAACTGGCGGAAGAGGGCATGTTCGCTCCGGAATATAAGCAGCCGATCCCCAAATACATTCACACCCTTGGTGTGGTGACGGCGGATACCGGTGCGGCGGTGCGGGATATCATACAGATCGCCACCAGGCGTAATCCTTATGTACAGATCATTCTGTATCCGGCACTGGTACAGGGAGCTTCTGCGGCTCCGTCGATCGTGAACGGAATCCGTGCACTGGAGAGACAGGGCGTGGATGTCATGATCGTGGGACGTGGCGGCGGATCGATCGAGGATCTGTGGGCATTTAATGAGAGAATGGTGGCACAGGCAGTATTTGACTGTACGGTTCCCATCATTTCCGCGGTGGGACATGAAACAGATACCACGATCATTGACTACGCTGCGGATCTGCGGGCACCGACACCGTCCGCAGCTGCAGAACTGGCGGTGACGGCAGCAAGCGATATCGATCAGGAGATCCTGAGCGGACAGGAGAGGCTGTACCGGCAGATGGACAGGGTGCTGCAGCGTAAGAGACAGCAGGCAGAACAGCGGGAGATGCGCTTGAAATATTTAAGCCCGGCCAACCGCATCCGTGAGAAGCGGACTTACAGCATACAGCTGGAAGAACGGTTAGAGAACCGGATGCAGACGATCCTGCGGGACCGCAGACACACCCTGGCACTTTATATTGAACGAATGAAGGCAGTCTCGCCGTTAGAGAAGTTGAACAGTGGTTTCTCGTATGTGGAAGCTGCGGATGGGAAAAATATCCGTTCCGTGACGCAGGTGCATGAAGGCGACAGCCTGCGGATCCGGGTAAGTGATGGCGTGATCGACACCAAAGTGGAACAGGTGCAGCAGGGAGACAGATTCACCGTGTGATCCAGGGAAGAGGACCATGGACGGAGGTATTAATTTTGGCAGGAAAAAAGAAAGCAGAAGAACAGGAACAACGCAGTCTGGAAGAAAATTTTCCGAACTGGAGGTAGCTGATCGAACAGCTGGAAGCAGAGGATATCTCTCTGGAGGATGCGTTTACGGCATACAGTAAGGGAATGAATGTCCTGAAGCAATGCAATGAACAGATCGACGGGTGGAAAAACAGGTTATGAAACTGAATGAAGAAGGCGGACTGGAACCTCTGGATCCGCAGTAAATATACCGGCAGGAAGAGGAAGGACGGCATTGACATGGAAGAAACGATATTCAGACAGGAATTACAGAAGAGAACGACAGCAATAGAGGATCTTTTGAAACAATATCTTCCGGCAGAGGAAGGATATCAGAAGACGGTCATTGAAGCCATGAATTACAGTCTCATGGCAGGCGGAAAGCGCCTGCGCCCCATGCTGATGCAGGAAACATACCGGATGCTGGGTGGTGAGGATGATATCATAGAGCCTTTCATGGCAGCCATTGAGATGATCCATACTTATTCGCTGGTGCACGATGATCTTCCGGCCATGGACAATGATGAATATCGTAGAGGACGCAAGACCACCTGGTCTGTATATGGCGACGGTATGGGAGTGTTAGCGGGTGACGGACTGCTCAACTATGCCTTTGAGACTGCATTCCGCGCTTTTCCGGCATACGCCGCGGGAAAAACGGTGGATGAGAATTATCCGAGAGTAGCTGCGGCACTGAATATTTTAGCCCGTAAGGCGGGGATCTACGGCATGATCGGTGGACAGAACGCAGATATTGAGGCTGAGGAACAGACCACACCCCTGACTACGGAGCAGATCCTCTTCATTCATGCCAACAAAACGGCAGCCTGATCCAATCGGCAATGACCATCGGTGCCACACTGGCAGGAGCCACGGACGAGGAGATCGCAGCTCTGGAGCTGTGTGCCTACAATGTCGGCATCGCATTTCAGATCCAGGACGATATTCTGGATGTGATAGGAGACAGCAGGGAGCTTGGCAAAGCCACCGGCAGCGATGCACAGAATCATAAGCAGACCTATGTGACATTACACGGACTGGAGGAATCCGGCAGGGAAGTGGAACGGCTTACCGGGGAAGCGGTAGCGGTTTTGGATGGTTTCTCGGGAGAACATGAATTCCTGAAGGAACTGTTGCTGCATCTGGTCCACAGAACAAAATAGCAGAGGAAAAGCGAATGTTACTGGGATAAAATCGAAAAAGCAAATGATATTAAAAAGATAGATAAATCGGACTATGGGGAACTGGCGGAGGAGATCCGGCAGTTCCTGATTCAGAAGATCAGTGTGACCGGAGGACATCTGGGATCTAACCTGGGGGCTGTGGAACTGACCATGGCACTTCACCTGGCTCTGAATCTTCCGGAAGACAAGATCATCTGGGATGTCGGTCATCAGTCTTATACTCATAAAATTTTAACGGGCCGCAAGGACGGCTTCGATGTCTTACGCCAGTTTCATGGCATGAGTGGGTTCCCAAAACGAAAAGAAAGCAGTTATGATGCATTTGATACCGGACACAGCTCGACTTCCATATCGGCAGGACTGGGACTGGTAAAAGCCAGAGATCTCAAAGGGGAGAAGACGACCATTGTATCTGTGATCGGTGACGGATCCCTTACCGGAGGCATGGCATACGAAGCATTGAATAATGCTGCAAAGCTGGAGACCAATTTTATCGTTATCCTCAATGATAACAATATGTCCATCTCCGAAAATGTAGGTGGTGTGTCCAAATATCTGAATAATATCCGTACAGCAACCGGCTATCTCGATCTGAAGGAAGGAATCTATAATGCCCTGAAGAGTAAGCCGGGCGGAGACGGTATTGTAAATCGCCTGCGTCGTGCCAAGAGCAGCTTTAAGCAGCTGGTGATCCCCGGTATGTTTTTGAGGACATGGGAGTGACTTATTTAGGCCCTGTGGATGGACATGATATCGAGGGACTGATCAAGGTCATCGAAGAGGCCAAGAGAGTCAAGGGTGCCGTACTGATCCATGTAATGACCCAGAAGGGCAAAGGGTACGGGCCGGCGGAGAAACACCCTGCCAGATTTCATGGGGCAGAACCTTTTGATATTGAGACCGGAATTCCGTCCCACCCCCGGACAGTAGCGAATTATACAGATGTATTTTCTACGGTAATGTGCAAGCTGGGGCAGCGGGATGAACGGGTGGTGGCCATTACGGCAGCCATGCCGGACGGTACCGGACTGAAGCGCTTCCGGAATATGTACCCCGACCGTTTTTCGATGTTGGTATTGCGGAGGAGCATGCGGTTACGTTTGCGGCCGGATTGGCGGCAGGCGGCATGAAGCCGATCGTTGCGGTATATTCTTCTTTTTTTACAGAGAGCATATGACCAGATCCTTCATGATGTATGCATTCAGAATCTGCCGGTGGTATTTGCCATAGACCGTGCCGGCCTGGTAGGCAGTGACGGAGAGACACACCAGGGAATTTTCGATTATACGTATCTGTCCGGTATTCCCAATATGCACATCTGTGCACCGAAAAACAAGTGGGAGCTGTCGGATATGATGAAATTTGCAGTGGCACTGGAAGCACCCATTGCGGTGCGCTATCCCAGAGGTACCGCTTATGCGGGCCTTGCTGAATACCGTGCACCCATTGAACTGGGGAAGGCGGAGTGGATCGTGAGAGAGGGCGGCATTGCACTGTTCGCCGTAGGCAGTATGGTGAAGACTGCGGAAGAAGTACAGGCACTGCTGCATGAAAAGGGTTATCGGGCAAGTATTATCAATGCCAGATTCATCAAACCCATTGATGAGGAAGCGGTGTTGTCTGCTTGTGAGGATCATGACATGATCGTGACCATGGAGGAAAATGTGTTAAGCGGAGGCTTCGGGGAAAAGGTGCTGACCTGCCTGAATGATCATGACAGGCAGATCAAGTGTGTTATGGCGGGAATTCCGGATGCTTATGTGGAGCACGGAAATGTTGATCTTTTGAAAAAAGAGATCGGACTGGATGCAGTAAGCATTACAGAGAAAATACTGGAAAAGTTATAAGAGTTATAGCAATAGGAGATGTATATGAAAGAACGACTGGATGTGATTCTGGTAGAGCAGGGCTATGCCCCTTCCAGAGAAAAGGCGAAGGCAATCATAATGTCCGGTAATGTCTATGTCAACGGACAAAAGGAAGACAAGGCAGGCACCGGCTTCGATGTCAGTAAGATCAAACTGGAAGTCCGGGATCATACCATGAAATACGTAAGCCGTGGTGGACTGAAGCTGGAAAAGGCAATGGAGCAGTGGGGCTTTTTACTGGATGGCATGATCTGCATGGATATCGGAGCGTCTACCGGCGGATTCACAGACTGTATGCTGCAGAACGGTGCCACGAAGGTTTACTCTGTAGATGTGGGACAGGGACAGTTAGCCTGGAAACTCCGGAATGACGAACGTGTGGTGTGCATGGAGCAGACGAATTTCCGTTATGTGACCCCGGAGGATATTCCGGATGCCCTGGATTTCGCCAGCGTGGATGTGTCTTTCATCTCGCTGACCAAAATATTGATTCCGGCGAGAAATCTGTTAAAAGCTGGGGGTCAGATGGTATGTCTGATCAACCACAGTTCGAAGCGGGCAGGGGCAAAGTCGGTAAAAACGGCGTGGTCAGAGAACCCAAGATCCATGAAGAAGTGATCCGTAAGATCATCGATTATGCGGACAGCATCGGATTCGAGGTACTGCATCTGGAGTATTCCCCCATCAAGGGGCCGGAGGGAAACATTGAATATCTGCTGCATATCCGTAAGCCGGAAGAGATTACGGAGGAAAAGCTGGCATTGAACGAGCATGAAGCGGAGAGTGCATTGCAGACCATCGTGGAGGAAAAGACCGGATTGTCTTATACACCGGAGTGGGATGCCCTGATCAAAGGAATCGTAGATAACTCTCATACACTGTAACAGACAAGGAGTGCAGGAAACGATGAAGCATTTTCTGATATATACCAATAAACATAAAGATCAGGAACTTGCGACCACGAAGCGGATCCAGGACTATTTGGAATCGAAGGGCTGTACCGTGAAGCTAAAGGTCAAGGAGTCTGACTGGAAAGAAGAGACAGATGCTGCGGAGGAGGAAGCAACGGGTATTCCTCTGGATGTGGATTGCATGATCGTTCTGGGCGGTGACGGAACCGTACTGCAGGCAGCCAGAGAGACGAAAAAATCTGGTGCTATCATCGGTGTGAATCTGGGAACGGTTGGTTACATGACGGAGATCGAACTGTCCGGACTGGAGGAAGCGCTGGAACGCCTGATCCGGGATGATTATAAAAAGGAACGCCGGATGATGTTGAACGGCAAGGTCTGCTGTGCGGACGGCACCGTGTCGGAGGGCTGGGCACTGAATGACATTGTCATCTCCCGAAGCGGCACTTACAGATCATAGAATTTAACATCTATGTCAACGGACAGCTGCTAAATCATTATAAGGCAGATGGTATGATCGTTACCACCCCGACAGGATCCACAGGATACAATCTGTCGGCGGGAGGACCATTGGTAGAGCCCAAGGCGAAGCTGATCACTCTGACACCGATCTGTCCTCACAGTCTGAACCAGAGAAGCATCATTTGTCTCCGGAGGATGAGATCGTTATAGAGATTCCGGCCGCAGAGAGGGTAAAAGCCAGACTGTGGAAGCCAATTATGACGGAAGCCACAAGGTGACCATGTGTACCGGAGATCACATCCGTATCGTGCAGTCAGAGAAGATCACGGAATTTGTACAGCTGAACCAGGTGAGTTTTCTGGATGTGCTGCACCGTAAAATGAGAGATTCCTGACGAATTGTCGTAAGAAAGGCATGAGGTTAAGATGAAGAAGACCAGACATCGCAAGATCGTGGAGATCATAGAAAAAAAAAAAGACGTGGAGACACAGGAGGAACTGGCCGGCTATCTGAAGGAAGCCGGATTTGCGGTGACCCAGGCAACAGTCTCCAGGGACATTCGCGAATTGAAATTGTCCAAAGTTCCCACCGGAGGAGGAAAACAGAAATATGTCATTCTGAAGCAGGATGACAGTCATATGGGAGACAAATATATCCGTGTGCTGCGGGATGGCTTTATCTCCATGGATATGGCACAGAACATCCTGGTGATCAAAACCGTGTCCGGCATGGCTATGGCTGTGGCGGCTGCCCTGGATGCACTGAAATTCTCCGAAGTGGTTGGGTGCATCGCAGGAGATGATACCATTATGGTCGCAGTGAGAACGGTGGAGGATACCCAGATCCTTATGGATAAAATTCATTTGATGATAGTAAGATAGACAGGGGGAAATACATGCTTCGCAGCTTACACGTGAAAATCTGGCTCTCATCCGGGAGACAGAGGTAGAGTTCGGAGAAGGACTGAATATACTGACGGGAGAGACCGGTGCCGGAAAGTCATTGCTGATCGGCTCGGTGAATCTGGCACTGGAGGAAAGTTCGAGAAGGATATGCTCAGACGGGAGAAGAGAGCGGCCTGGTAGAACTGGTCTTCGATTGCGAGGAACCCAGACTGGCAGAAAAATTGAAAAGTATGGATCTGGAACCTTCGGAGGACGGAACAGTGATCTTAAGCAGAAAACTGTCCTCGGGGAAGAGCATCTGCCGTATTAACGGCGAGACCGTAACGGCAAAGCAGATCAAAGAGCTTTCGGGAATTGCTGATCGACATTCACGGACAGCATGAACACCAGTCGCTGCTCCATAAGAAAAAGCATATGGAGATCCTGGAGCTTATGCCGGAGCGGAATTCGCAAAGTGCGCAGAGCAGGTGGGCGCATTGTATCATGAATGTGCCGCTTTAGAGAAGAGAATATCCGCAGAGACACTGGATGATGCTTCCAGAGGCAGAGAACAGTCCCTGGCGGAATTCGAACAGAAGGAGATTGCAGATGCCGGGCTGCAGCCCGGTGAGGATGAGGAGCTGGAACAGGCATACCGCAAAATGTCCAACAGCCGTAAAATTGCGGAAAGTCTGGCAGAGAGTTATCGTCTCAGCGGCAATGATGCAGAAGACGGTGCGGGGAATTCCTTAAGCAGGGCACTGAGGGCACTTCGCAGCGTGACCATGTATGATCCTGCGCTGGAACAGATGGAAGAGCAGCTGGCAGAGGTGGAGAGTCTGTTATCGGATTACAATCATGATGTGTCGGAATATATGTCGGATCTGGAATTTGACGAAGAGGATTTCAGGAGCACCGAGGAACGGCTGAATACCATCAATCATCTCAAAGGAAAATACGGCAATACGATCGAAGAGATACTCAAATACAAAGAAGAAAAAGAAGCGTATCTGGAAAAACTGGCGGATTATGATACTTATATGCAGAAGCTGAATGCTGAGTGGACGGAAAAACAGAAGCTGCTGGAGAAGGCCTGTGAGGAACTGTCCGGTATCCGTCGTAAAAATGCAGCCGTATTGACACAAAAGTTAAAGGATGCGCTGATCGGTCTGAATTTTCTGACAGTGGAATTTGATATTACGGTCAGAACCGGTCAGACCATTACGGCAAAAGGATATGACGATGTGGAATTCCTGATCTCCACCAATCCAGGAGAGAGTCTGAAACCCTTAAGTCAGGTGGCAAGCGGCGGTGAATTGTCCCGTATTATGCTCGCTATCAAAACAGTGCTGGCAGGGCGGGATGAAATCGATACTCTGATCTTCGACGAGATCGATACCGGTATCAGCGGAAGGACTGCATGGAAAGTAGCGGAACAGCTGAGCGTTTTATCCGGAGCCCATCAGGTCATCTGTATTACCCATCTGCCCAGATCGCTGCCATGGCAGATGTACATTTTGTGATTGAGAAGAGCAGTACGATGATATGACCATCACGGATATTCATAAAGTGTCGGCGGAAGAAGTCTGGCGGAACTGGCAAGACTTCTTGGCAGTGATGCACTGACAGAGGCGGCACTTTCCAATGCCAAAGAAATGAAAGAGCAGGCCGGTATGTTTAAAGAAACCAGGTAAGGGAATGCTATAGTGGAAGCGAGATCAAAAGGATGAAGGATGACTTCATCCTTTTCTTTGTGCAAATTCAACCAAAACAAATCATCAAATTTGTGAATTAAATTGATTGAATTTGACTGAATATGAGCATATAATAACATCATAAGAACACGAAAGGTAACAGACAGGAGGAATGGAAATGATTTGTACTGTGACATTCAATCCGTCACTGGATTACATCGTATCCGTGGATGACTTTCAGCTGGGAATGACCAACAGAACTTCATCAGAGCTGATTCTTCCGGGAGGAAGGGAATCAACGTATCCATTGTGCTGAAGAATCTGGGTCTGGATTCCACAGCGCTGGGATATGCGGCGGGATTCACCGGAGAAGAATTGATCCGAAGATTGACTGATTTTGGAGTGAATGCCGATTTCATCAAAATCAATCACGGAATGACCAGAATCAATCTGAAACTGAAAAGTATTGACGGTACAGAAATCAATGGCTGTGGACCGGATATCGATGCGGAAGCGCTGGAACAGCTGATGGAAAAAATTGACAGATTACAGGAAGGAGATGTCCTGGTACTGGCGGGAAGTATTCCCTATTCGATGCCGGATGATATTTATCAGAGAATTCTGGAGAGAATTCAGGGAAGAGGTGTTCTCACCGTAGTGGATGCCACCAGAGACCTGCTGGTAAAGGTATTGCCGTATCATCTTTTCTGGTAAAACCCAACAACCATGAACTTGGGGATATCTTCGGCGTGAAGCTTTCTACCAGAGAGGAAGTGGTCCCTTATGGGAAAAAGCTCCGGGACATGGGAGCACAGAATGTTTTGATCTCCATGGCGGGAGAAGGAGCGGTGCTGATCGCAGCGGACGGTCAATGCCTGGAGGCTCCGGCTCCGAAAGGAAAGCTGGTCAACGGTGTCGGTGCCGGAGATTCCATGGTAGCGGGATTTCTCACCGGATGGCTGGAAGAGAAGGAATACGCACATGCTTTCTGCATGGGAATCGCCGCGGGAAGCGCCAGCGCTTTTTCCGAGAATCTGGCTACCAAAGATGAAGTTATGAAGGTATTGAAACAGGTAAAAAGTAGAGGCTTTTGACCTCGACATCATCATAATAAAAAGTAACTATAATAAAGAGATAATAAAAAGAGAGAAAGGGTTACAATATGAGAATTACGGATTTATTGGACAAAAGAAGTATTTCCCTGGATGCAGCGCCTGTTGACAAAAAGGCAACACTGGATATGGCAGTGGAACTGATGGCGAAGAGCGGAAAGCTTATGGATGTGGAGCAGTACCGTGCACAGGTCTATGCAAGAGAGGAAGAGAGCACCACGGGAATCGGCGAAGGCATTGCAATCCCTCACGGCAAATGTGATGCAGTGAAGACTCCCGGACTGGCAGCATGGTAATTAAAAACGGTGTGGATTATGATTCCTTGGACGGCGAACCGGTGACATTGCTTTTCCTGATCGCTGCACCCAATACCAAGGATAATGTACATCTGGATGTACTGAGCAAATTGTCCGTTATGCTGATGGATGAGAATTTTACCACATCTTTAAGAAATGCCAAAAGCGTAGAGGAATTTTTACAGATCATCGATGCAGCAGATGAGAGTGCCAAGAGCATTGACGACAGATTAAGTGATACTGGCATTACCACCGAAGAGAAAAAGAGCTTTAAGCTCCTGGCAGTGACTTCCTGCCCGACCGGAATCGCGCACACTTATATGGCAGCGGAAGCGCTGGAGAAGGCAGCAAAAGTAGCAGACTGCCAGATCAAGATCGAGACCAGAGGTTCCGCAGGTGCGAAAAATGTACTGACTGCGGAAGAAATCGCCGCAGCGGACTGCATCATCGTAGCGGCAGACGCAAAAGTTCCCATGGATCGCTTTGACGGTAAGAAAGTGATCAGTTGTCAGGTGTCTGACGGCATCAGCAAGGCGGATCGGCTGGTACAACAGGCCATCAGCGGTGAGGTGGAAATCTTTCACGGTGAGAGCGGAGCGGTAAAGACTGCAGTCGCCGGCAAAGAAAGTGTGGCTCATAAGATTTACACACAGCTGATGAACGGTGTATCCCATATGCTTCCTTTTGTAGTAGGCGGAGGTATCCTGATCGCGATCGCATTCCTGATCGATGGACTGAATGTTGACATCAATGCACTTCCCGCAGATCAGAGAAGTAATTTCGGTACGATCACTCCCATAGCAGCTATGTTTAAAAACATCGGCGGCGTGGCATTCGGTCTGATGCTTCCGGTACTGGCGGGCTTCATCGGTATGGCTATCGGCGACAGACCGGCGCTGGCTCTCGGATTCGTAGGCGGTATGCTGGCGGCAAACGGTAAGTCCGGATTTTTAGGAGCACTGGTGGCAGGCTTCCTGGCAGGCTACCTGATCGTAGGACTCCGTAAGATCTGTGACAAACTTCCGGATGCTGTTGAAAAACTGGCGCCTGTATTGATCTATCCGGTAGTGGGTATTTGATCATGGGACTCTGTATGACCTTCGTTGTAGAGCCGATCATGGGCGGTATCAATACCGGATTGAATAATTTCTTAAGCGGAATGGGTGATTCCAGCCGGGTTGTACTGGGTCTGATCCTGGGCGGCATGATGGCGATTGACATGGGTGGCCCTTTCAACAAGGCAGCATATGTATTCGGAACCGCAGCAATTGCGGCAGGCAATTATGATATCATGGCAGCGTTATGATCGGAGGAATGACTCCGCCCTGTGCCATTGCACTGGCAACCCTGTTATTTAAGAATAAATTCACCAAGGAAGAGCGAGATGCAGGTCCTACCAACTTCATCATGGGTCTGGCATTCATCACGGAAGGTGCCATTCCTTTCGCAGCGTCCGATCCTCTGCATGTCCTTCCTTCCTGCATCATCGGTTCTGCACTGGCAGGTGCACTGTCCATGGCATTCCACTGTACACTGATGGCTCCTCACGGCGGAATCTTTGTATTCCCTGTAGTGGGAAATGCACTGATGTATCTGGTACACTGGCGGCAGGCACGGTCGTATCCGCATTACTGCTTGGCGTATTGAAGAAAAAAGTTGCTTAATGCTTAGTCATAGGAAAATAAAAGGAGAAAAAGACAATGAAAGAATTCAAATATGTTATCACAGATCCTGAAGCATTCATGCCCGCCCCGCAGGGGAACTGGTAAAGGCAGCCAAGGAATTTGCCGCTAATATCACTCTGACCAAGGATGGCAAGAGCGGAGATTGCAAGCGTATCTTCGGTATCATGGGTCTGGCTGTTAAAGCGGCAATGAGATCACTCTGACCTTCGACGGTGAGGATGAGGAAGCAGCATACGCAGCAGTAACGGAATTTGTAAAAGCAAATCTCTAAAATAGAGGAAGCATAATCGTCAGGAGAGGAAAAGAGTCATGGAAGTCTACCAGGGTAAAAGCGTATTCGGCGGAATCGCCATCGGCAGAATCAGTGTTCATAAAAAAAAGACGAGCAGCAGGTAAAACGTGTCAGGATCGAGGACTCCGAACAGGAGATCTTACGCTACAGACAGGCGAAACAGACAGCATGGAGCAGCTGCAGGGTTTGTATCAGAAGGCTCTGAAGGAGGTCGGGGAAGCCAATGCCGCTATTTTCGAAATCCATCAGATGATGCTGGAAGATGATGACTATAACGAGTCGGTAGAAAATATCATCCGCATGCAGCAGGTGAATGCAGAGTATGCGGTAGCTTCCACCGGTGACAATTTTGCACAGATGTTCTCTGCCATGGATGACGACTATATGAGAGCGAGATCTGCGGATGTCAAGGATATTTCCGAGCGCGTGTTAAGCGTGCTCGGAGGCCGGGCCACCGGAATTGCCGCATCCGGGGAACCGGGTGATCATCGTTGCAGACGACCTGGCTCCTTCTGAGACAGTACAGCTGAACAAAGATCTGGTGCTGTCCTTCGTGACGGTACACGGTTCTGTCAATTCCCACACGGCAATTCTGGCCAGGACCATGAGCATCCCGGCACTGATCGGTACCGCAATTCCTCTGACAGATGATATCGACGGAAAAGTCGGTATTGTAGACGGAAAAACGGGTGCATTTATGTGGATCCCGATGAAGATACCCTGGGTAGAATGCAGCAGTTAAAGCTGGAGGAACAGGAGAAGAAGGAATTGCTCCAGACCCTGAAGGGAAGAGAAAATATCACTATTGACGGTAAGAAGATCATGCTCTATGCTAATATAGGTAATAGCAAGGATCTGGCGGCAGTATTGCAGAATGATGCCGGAGGTATCGGTCTGTTCCGAAGCGAGTTTATTTACCTGGAGAGAGATGCGTTCCCTACCGAAGAAGAGCAGTTTCAGATCTATCGTACGGTAGCGGAGACTATGGCAGGCAAACCTGTGATCATTCGTACACTGGATATCGGTGCGGATAAAAAATGCGATTACTTTGAAATGGAACCGGAGGAAAATCCGGCTATGGGGTGTCGGGCTATCCGTATCTGTCTGACCAGACCGGAAATCTTCAAGACACAGCTGCGGGCACTGTTCCGCGCCAGCGCCTTTGGCAATATTTCCATTATGTATCCCATGATCATCAGTGTAGATGAACTAAGGAAGATCAAGACAATCGTGGCTGAGATCCGACAGGAACTGACAGAACAGGGAGTTACTTTCGGTGAACCGAAGCAGGGGATCATGATCGAGACTCCGGCGGCTGTCATGATGAGTGAAGAACTGGCAAAGGAAGTGGACTTTTTCAGCATCGGAACGAATGACCTGACGCAGTATACATTAGCGATCGACAGGCAGAATCCCAAGCTGGATGCTTTCTATGATCCGCATCATCCCGCAGTGCTGCGTATGATACAGATGGTCGTGGAAAATGCGCATAAGGCCGGAATCTGGGCAGGTATCTGCGGAGAACTGGGTGCAGATACGACATTGACCAGACGCTTTCTGGCTATGGGTGTTGATGAATTATCTATGTCTCCCGGAAGTATTCTTCCCGTGCGGAAGATCATACTGGAGACAGATGTGACAAAGGAAAGAGAAAATAACAATTTATGCTGACAGAACAACGTTATGAGGTCATTCTGAAATTATTGGAAGAAAAAAACAGCATTACGGTGGCCGAGGTAAAAGATCTGTTAAATACGTCGGAATCCACGGTACGCCGTGACATCACAGCATTGCATAATGCCGGGAAGCTGGTAAAGGTCTTCGGAGGTGCTGTGGCATGTGACCGGACGGTGATAACACATGAACCACGGTGGAACAGAAGGCAGAAGTCAATGTGGAAGCCAAACAGCTGGTGGCTGCCAAAGCGGCAGCACTGATCCGGCCGGAGGATTTTATCTATCTGGATGCAGGTACGACCACAGCAAGTATGCTTTCTTATCTGACAGAGAAAAGTGCCACCTTTGTGACCAATGCGGTAGCGCATGCCAAGACACTGGCAGCAGCAGGATTCCGCGTATATCTCATCGGCGGAGAATTAAAAGGCTCCACGGAGGCTGTGGTGGGGAACCAGGCGCTGATGACTCTGCAGAACTATCATTTTACCAAAGGCTTCTTCGGTACGAACGGGATCAGCAAGCAGAGTGGACTGACCACACCGGATATGAATGAAGCTATGGTGAAAAAGACAGCCATGGGACAATGCAGAGAGGTGTTTGTTCTGGCAGATCATTCCAAATTCGGCAATATCAGTTCCGTGACGTTCGGTTCGTTCCAAAACGGTACCATCCTTACGGACACCTGTCCGGAGGAATATAAAAACAGCGGCAACGTGGTGATATGTGGATAGACCGGAAAAAAATGTAAGACAGTAATCCTGAGATCTTCGGTTAAAAAACAGAATGCGACGTACACTATACCCTATACAGAGATGACAGAAATGCAGTGGGGAATGTGTATGAAGCTATGGATCACAGAGACGGAAAAAGTGAAAAGGCAGGCAGAGGAAGAGGCCGTAGTCATCTTACAACATTGGAGACAGAAAGTAAGAAGACTTCGCCTCTACCGGGCCTGCCTTTGTGCTGTGCTCATTTTGGCCTGTCTGGGTCTCATGGGTTACAGTTATTATCTGGTGGACAGCAGTATCCCTTCTGTGATCCATGTACGTGCGGAATCGGAGGAGTCATTGGAACTGAGTATTCCTGCCAGGGGAGAAATAGTTAATGTCAGCAGGCAGGGAAACAGTAATATTCCCGATGGTGCGGTGACGATAGATCTGAGCCGTCCGTTGACGCTGAAGACCGGAAATGCGGACAATCTGCAGATGCAGGTGAAATTGTTCGGCATCCTGCCGTTCAAACAGGTGGGCATACGGGTGATCGAAGACCGGGAATTGATTCCGGTGGGAGTCCCGATAGGAATTTATGTCAAAACGGAAGGTGTACTGGTAGTAGGTACCGGAGAGTTCGCATCACAAGGGGCGGGAAAAGTATCTCCGGCAAAAAATATTTTGAAAAGCGGTGATTATGTAATAAAGTTAAACGGTACGGAAGTCACCGGAAAAGATGACCTCATTACGAGAATCGAAAACTGCGGCGGAGAGCAACAGATTCTGACCATCCGGAGGAATGCTGAGACTTATGATGTGAGAATAAACCGGAGAGGGATCGGACGGGAAGTATAAGATCGGTGTCTGGGTCAGGGATAATGCGCAGGGAGTCGGTACCATGACATATATTGACGATAACGGGAATTTCGGTGCACTGGGGCATGGAATCAATGATGTGGATACCAGCACATTGATGGAGATGAATGATGGCACACTCTACCAGACCGAGATTATTTCTATACGAAAAGGGGCGGCGGGCCAGCCGGGAGAGATGACGGGAATGATTGTATATTCGGATGACAGGATCCTGGGAGATATTACCAGTAACAGTACCCGGGGAATTTTTGGAAAATGCAATCAGAAGGCACTGGCACTCGGAACGGAGGAAGCTTTGCCCATTGGATTAAAACAGGAGATAGAGAAAGGACCTGCACAGATTTTGTGTACTGTGGACGGAACCACAAGATATTATGATATTGAGATTACGGAGATCCATCTGGATCATGACAATGTGAATCGGGGAATTGAACTTCGGGTAACGGATCCGGAGCTGCTATCGGTGACCGGCGGTATTGTCCAGGGGATGAGTGGGGCACCGATTATTCAAAAGGGGAAATTCGTGGGAGCTGTCACCCATGTCCTGGTGCAGGACAGCACCAGGGATATGGGATTTTTATTGAAAATATGCTGGAATAGGCTTGCATAAAATTTTCCGTTACTGTACGACCGCTTTGTCCACTTCGATGACAGTGAAGAAATCCGGATGGCTGGTCTGGATACGTTTGGTAATGGAATCCATGACTTCCTGATCGGAGACCGGATAATCATATGGGATCACGATATCGAAGATGACATTGGTATGGGTGGGACCTTTGACAATGCGAAAATCATGCATGCTAAGCTTCGGATCGATCTGATCCAGGTATCCGGAGACTTCTGCCTTCAGGGAAAGGGTCTCGGGATCGCTGGTGCTTACAGGATCCATGTGGATCACAGCATTGCAGTTCAGCTTTCTGCGCAGCTCGTGTTCAATGGTATCGATGGTATCGTGCAGGGTTATAATATTACCGTCCGCAGGCACTTCTGCATGCAGAGAGATCAGAGTCCTTCCGGGGCCGTAATTATGTACGATCAGATCGTGGATGCCGATGACATTATCATAGGATAATACGATGTCATTGATCTGCTGTACCAGTTCCGGCTCGGGGGGCTGCCCAAGCAGGGGACTGATCGTGTCTTTTGCTGCGACAAAGCCGGAGTAGAGGATGAACATACCTACCAGCACACCACAGTAACCGTCGATAATGATACCGGAGGCGGCGGAGACGATAGTGCCGATGAGAACCACCGTAGTTGCCACCACATCGCTTAAACTGTCAATGGCAGTAGCTCATGACTACGGAGCGTGATCCGGGTGACGATCCGGCG
>ENA-OQCS01000657-OQCS01000657.1-human-gut-metagenome-genome-assembly--contig:-NODE-657-length-19255-cov-3.524310_pt1 | contig 19255 bp, 21 predicted proteins | sample MGYA00242757_ERZ504575 | MGnify/ENA primary metagenome ERZ504575 (study PRJEB26092, sample SAMD00036297) | human gut metagenome | host: Homo sapiens | study: EMG produced TPA metagenomics assembly of... | reverse complement strand
TTTTATCAGAAGCAAAAGGTAAGATTTCTGATGCAGTGAGCGAGGGTGAACTGCAAAATGTAAAAAGCGCGTATATCGGAAAGCAGGGTTCATTAAGTCTTTTGATGAAAGAGATCCCTACAGTGGATGTGGCGCTTCGTCCTGAGATGGGAAAACTTTTGAATCAGGCGAAAAATGAAGTGAAGGACCTGATCGATGAGAAGAGGATGGAGCTGAAGCTGAAAGCTTCGGAAGTGTCTCCTGATTTTGACTGTTCTGTTCCGGGTATCCTGCCGACAGGCGGCGGACTTCACCCGATCACGCAGATGTGTTATGACTTGAACGATACGTTCCGTTCGATGGGATTCGAGGTGTTCGAGGAAGACGAGATCACAAGTGAAATGTATGCGTTTGATAAATTGAATTTTCCGCCGAATCATCCGGCGCGTGAGAGTATGGACACATACTGGCTGGAAGGACATGACAGCGGAAGCACGAATGAGAAGCTTTGCCTTCGTCCGCATCTGACAGGCGGAAGTGTTCGCTATATGCAGACACACAAACCGCCGTATCGTTTCGTATATCCGGGTCGCGTGTACAGAAATGAGACAACGGACGCGCATCATGAGAGAGCGTTTTTCCAGTATGAGGCGCTGATCGTGGACAAAGATATTACGTTTACATCAGGTAAAGTAATGATTAAGAGTATTTTGAGCAAAGTGTTTGGAACGGACGTTCCGGTCAGAATGCGTTCCGGTTTCTTCCCGTTTGTAGAGCCGGGATTTGAGATCGACATGCAGTGTCAGGTTTGCGGCGGAAAAGGATGCAGCGTATGTAACATGTCGGCTGGATCGAAGTTATGCCGGGCGGTTCTCCGCATCCGAACGTTCTTCGGGCAGCAGGGCTTGATCCGGATGAGTATACAGGATTTTATGTAAATATCGGTTTGGACAGACTTGTTATGATGCGCTACGGCGTGGATGACGTAAGATTGTTCCACAGCGCAGATTTAAGATTCCTGAAACAGTTTAGATAGAGGCAATTTAGATACGAGGAGAGAGACTATGAAATTATCATTATCATGGATTAGAGATTATGTAAATATTCCGGAAGATGCAGATCTGAAAAAACTGGCGTACGATCTGACAATGTCTACAGTCGAAGTGGAAGATGTGGAATATCTTGCAGAACGTTTTGAAAATATGATCGTCGGAGTGATCGAAAAGATCGAGCCGCATCCGAATGCGGACAGACTGCGAGTATGTAAAGTAAATATCGGCAGTGATGAGATCAAAGACATCGTATGCGGAGGCATTAATCTGGAAGAAGGAATGCGCGTTGCAGTATCTTGTCCGGGAGCGGTTGTCCGCTGGCACGGCGAGGGTGAGCCTGTAGTGATCAAAAATTCTAAACTTCGCGGAGTTGAGTCATTCGGTATGATCTGCGCTTCAGATGAGATCGGATTAGGCGAGCTGTTCCCGTCAGAAACAGAAGGAGAAATCCTTGATCTGTCAGCGTTTGACGTTCCGGCAGGAACTTCTTTGGCAAATGCTTTGGATATGAATGACGTGCTTCTTGAGATCGACAATAAATCAATGACAAACAGACCGGACCTTTGGGGACATTACGGAATCGCCCGCGAGATCGCGGCTCTTTATAACTTGCCGCTTGCAAAGATCGAGCCTTTCCGGGCAGACGTTCAGTCTGATTTTAAAGTCGAGATAGAAGATCCTGACAGATGTACAAGATATATCGGCGTTGAAATGTCAGGCGTGGCTGTAAAACCTGCGCCGTATAAAATGCAGAATAGAATCTGGAAAGTAGGAATGCGTCCGATCAATGCGCTTGTTGATATCACGAACTATGTAATGCTTGCAACAGGAAATCCGACACATGCATTTGACGCGGACAATATTACGGATCACATTGTTGTAAGACATGCAGGAGAAGGTGAGAAACTGCTTCTTTTAAATGATAAAGAACTTGAATTAAACGCAGATGATCTTGTAATCACAGATTCCGAAGGCGCGGTTGCTCTTGCAGGAGTTATGGCGGAGCGAAAGATTCGATCCTGCCGAAGACGGAACGCGTGATTCTTGAAGTGGCAAACTTTGAAGCGACAGGCATCCGCCGTACGGCGCTTCGTTACGATACGCGTACAGAAGCGTCTTCCAGATATGAGAAAGCAATCGATCCTGAAAGATGCGATCAGGCGCTTGCTCTTTCAATGAAGTATTTTAAAGAGCTTTATCCTGAACTTCAGGTGACAGGATACTGCGATAATTATGTGAAAAAACTCGACAGAGCAGAGATTGACGTTAATCTGACATGGCTTGAGAAGAGACTTGGAAAACATTTGACAAACGAAGAAATCCAGGGCAAATTAGAGCAGCTTGGATTCGATGTTCAGATCGACGGAGACAACATGCATGTGACGGCGCCGACATGGCGTTCGACAGGAGATATTTCCATTAAAGACGATGTGATGGAAGAAGTTGCCAGAATGTACGGATACGATAATTTCGAGGCGACAGAGTTTACGACGACATTTACAGACTCGATCAATCAGAAAGATAAGAGTCTTGTAAGAAATATTAAAGAATATCTTGCAATACGCTGTGGAATGCAGGAAGTATATACTTATCCGTGGATGAACGATGTGTTTGTAAACGCAGTTCTGCAAAGCACAGACGGAGTTTTGAAACTTTCCACGCCTCCGGCGCCGGATATGAGCTGCATTCGTTCTTCTCTTCTGCCGAACCTTTGCGAGGCGGTTGCGAAAAACGAGCGTTACTTTAATGATTTTTCTATCTTTGAAGAGGCTCAGGTGTTCTTTGATAAAAACTACACAAATGCATATGATGAGACGGAATCTCTTCCTGAACAGCGCAGACATATCGGAGCGGCATTTGCAAGCAGCGTAAAGGACATCGGTATGCTTTTCAGAGAGGCAAAAGGAGTTCTTGAGTATATGCCGAGATATACGCATATGGAAGCGTATGAGTTTAAAAAAGAAGAAAAGCCGGTATGGGCTGACAATGTTGTGTGGCTGAATATTTACCTTGATGACGAGAAAATCGGCGATATGGGGCTTGTAGCGAAAAAAGTTTCTATGGAATGCGGCATTAAGAATCTTTCTGTGATTCTTTTTGAAATGGATGCTTCAAAACTGAAACCGCTGAAATCAAGAACGAATAAATTCGAGCATCTTGCAGAGTATCCTGAGACAGACTATGACATTTCCATGCTTTTTGATTCCGATGCAGTATGGAATGACATTTATGATGCCGTTATGGGTAAAAAGAAAGCAAGCGCCCTTTTAAAAGACGCATCGTTTGTAGATGAATACAGAGGAAAACAGATTCCGCAGGGCAAAAATCCGTAACGATCAGACTGACGATCGGATCTGATGAGAAAACGCTGACATCACAGGAGATCGAAAGCGTCGCCGAACAGGTTATGAAAAAACTCGGAAAGAAAATGGGCGCAGAGCTTAGAACACAATAAAACAAGGCTTGCTTCTTAGAAATAACAGGAGATAAACCGAATATGAAAACAAGTGATTTTTATTATGATCTTCCGGAGGAGTTGATCGCGCAGGATCCGCTTGAAGACCGTTCCTCTTCCAGACTTATGACAGTGGACAAAGAAACCGGTAAGATCGGACATCATGTATTCAGTGAGATTATCGATTATTTGAATGAAGGCGATTGTCTCGTGATAAATGATACAAAGGTAATCCCTGCCAGATTGATCGGAGCAAAAGAAGAAACCGGAGCGAAGATCGAAGTGCTTCTTCTGAAAAGAGGAGCGGATGATGTGTGGGAAACGCTCGTGAAACCCGGTCGTAAGGCAAAACCGGGAACGCGGATTAGTTTCGGAGACGGGCTGCTCGTAGGAGAAGTTGTCGATATCGTGGACGAAGGAAACAGACTGATCCATTTTGAATACGAAGGTATCTTTGAAGAAATATTAGATCAGCTCGGTCAAATGCCTCTTCCGCCGTATATTACGCATCAGCTTCAGGATAAGAACAGATATAATACGGTTTATGCAGAACATTCAGGTTCAGCAGCCGCTCCGACGGCAGGACTTCATTTTACGCCGGAACTACTTAGAAAAATTGAAGAAAAAGGCGTTGATATTGCAAGAGTAACATTACATGTAGGTTTGGGAACATTTCGTCCTGTCAAAGTTGACGATGTGGAAAATCATCATATGCACTCGGAATTTTATATGATAAATGAAGAAGCGGCGGAGAAGATCAACCATGCCAAAGACAGGGGCGGACGCGTGATCTGTGTCGGAACGACAAGCTGCCGCACGATTGAATCTGCGGCAGATGAAAACGGACGTTTAAAGGCTTGCAGTGGCTGGACGGAGATTTTTATTTATCCGGGTTATCGTTTTAAAACGCTGGACTGCCTGATCACAAACTTCCATTTGCCGGAGTCAACTCTTATTATGCTCGTATCCGCGCTGGCAGGAAAAGAACATGTTATGGCGGCTTATGAAGAAGCGGTGAAAGAACGATATCGTTTCTTTAGCTTTGGAGATGCCATGCTGATTTTGTAAAGTAATTCACGACAAAATAATCGGCAACCGGCCTATGGGGTTAATCCTCCCCATGCCTAAAAAGTAGGAATAGAAAAACCCACGAGGTGTGCACTCGTGGGTTTTTTGTTGACGCTCAACATGGATACGCCGTTTCTTTTTGCCTGCTGGCATTATAGCATATGCAAATATTGAATGCAATATTCATTTTCCTTGAGTTTCCGCAGTTTTATATAGTGTGATTTGGATTGAAGTAATCACGATGGATTAAAGTGTTGGCAAGCACTTCCTTTCAGGACTTTCTGCAAGCAGGGGGAAATTAAATGTTTAAAAGGTTTTAAAATTGTTGTTTTCAGGTGTAAGATTTGCGGATAAATCCCTAGTATATAGCTGAGAGGAGGATGATACGTTGGAAGAAGATAGTAAAATTATTGATTTGCTCTATAAGCGAGAGGAACAGGCTCTTATAGAATTGTCGGAAAAATACGGAACGGCGTGTAAACGTATTGCAGGCAACATTTTGAAAAATCATCGTGATGCAGAGGAATGTGTAAATGATACATACCTTGCCGTATGGAATACAATACCGCCTAAAAATCCAAATCCGTTAAGGCTTATATATTCCGGATTATCCGAAATATATCTATTGCGAAGTACCATGAGAACACTTGTATTAAGCGGAACAGCTATTATGATGTGGCGTTGCAGGAATTGGAGAACTGTCTTATGGCAGTAATGACTGTCGAACAGGAAATGGAAGCAAATGAATTGTCGGATTTACTTGACGGCTTTCTTGAAACGTTAGATAAGAGAAGCAGAATAATGTTTGTTCGCCGTTATTGGTATTCTGATAGTATTTCAGATCTTGCGGAAAGGTTTCAAATAAGTAATAACAATGTATCAGTCCGGCTTTCACGAATTAGAGGAAAATTAAAACGATATTTAAAAAAGGAGGGCGTTGAAGTATGAGAAAAAAGGATATATCAGATGCGATTGGCAATATTAATGATCGATATATCGAAGAAGCTGCAGATTTTCAGAGAAAAAAGAAAAGGACAGGGAAGAGTTCTATTTTACAAAAGAGCGTTGCTGCCGCGGCTTCATTTATACTTGTATTTATATTATCTGTTTCGACATTGGTAGCTGCGGATTTTTCTCCGGCTTATGAATTTCTCTATACGTTGTCTCCGTCAGCAGCCCAAAAGTTAAAGCCTGTTAGTATGATAAGTGAGGATAATGGTATTAAAATAGAGGTTATTTCTGCTTATGTAGAGAGCGGAGAGGCGAAGATACTTATTTCTGTACAAGATTTGGAGGAAGACAGGATTGATGAAACGACAGATTTGTTTGATAGTTTTAGTATCAATACCTCATTTGACTGCAGTAGCTCATGTGAAAATATAAAGTATGATGCAGAGACGGAAACAGCCGTTTTTTTGATTTCTATATCGCAATGGGATAAGTATGATATTGCAGATGAGAAAATAACTTTCTCTGTGCGGGAAATATTGAGTAATAAAGAAACGTATGAAGGTTCAATATCGACATTAAATTTGGATAAGAATAGCGGTTCGGTAAAGATTTTTACTCCGTATAGTGTTTTGGGTGGGAGTGGTGCAAATAGTGAAAAGTATATGGAAGATTTTCAGGCTCTCGTATCTCAAGGAGATATAAATTCGCCTGTTTCGGGAGTTGCTCTTACGGCGATAGGATATGTGGGAGAAAAACTTCATATTCAAATCAGATATGATTCTGCGCTTGAAACGGATAATCATGGATATGTTTATTTGAAGAACAGTGATGGAGATGTTCTTGATTGTGAAGCAAGTATTTCTTTCTTTACAGATGAAGGAGAAAAAGATATGTACAGCGAATATATCTTTGACTTGTCAGATAAAAATGTTTCGGATTATGTTATTTATGGAAAGTTCACAACAAGTAATATGCACATTAAAGGGAAGTGGAGTGTTACATTTCCATTGGAAAAGGTAAGGTAATAAAAAGGTAAGATAATAAACAGCGAAAACCCGCTAACCTTCCGGCTAACGGGTTTCGTTGTTTTATAGTTATCTAAAGGAATGTTTACGCATTTACAAAGATACATGTTTACAATGTGCTTAATGGATGGTATATTATAGATATAAATAAGGCACTACTGATAGTTGGTTAGTCCAAATTTGATAAAGTTACAAAAAAGTAACCGTATTCCTTGGTCGAGGGGCGGTTACTTTTTGATTGATTTATGTACGCTATCAGAATCGTTACAACAATACTAAGTATCATTAGTACGATGGAGAGCATTTCAAAATCACTCATAAGTTAAGCCCTCCTTTCCAAGATTTCCTGCAAACAGGATTTCTATGTAATCAGAGAGTTCGGTCTCTCTGTTGAAGGACTAACCGCCTACCATTCTCATGTAGTGCCTTGTCTTATTTTAGCAAAAGTTTCTTTTTATAACAACATATTTATCGTGAAATACAGTCGATTAAAAATCGTAAAAGTTTCTGCAAACAGCGAAAACCCGCTAACCTTCCGGCTAACGGGTTTCGTTGTTTTATAGTTATCTAAAGGAATGAGAGTAAAGCGTGATATCCTTGTTCAGGGGATATCATTACTTTTATGAGGGGGATAGTTGTTTATCAACTATCTGATACTTAGTATAAAGAGAAAATATGTCTAAAGTATGTTGAAAGAATAAAAGAATACGAAAATTTCTAAACAGAAGATTAATAAAACGGAAAAAGAGTTCTATACATTTGCGGTATTTATGGTATAATAGGCACGTTGTGCCTGCGAGCCGGGGCGGTATCGTCGGGTTTTATACAACATTTAATTAAGAATACTTACAATTTTAGAAGAAAAAGAACGAGGTGAGGTATGGAATATTTATCAGCTTTAAAAAAATCTGTTGTTGCCGGGTTGATGATCGGGATCGGCTGTACTGTTTTTTTGAATATGGACAATTCAATCGTGGCGTCATTTTTATTCGGATTAGGACTTTTTACGATTATCAATTGGAATTGAATTTGTTTACCGGCAAGATCGGATATATCTGTAAAGAAAATTGTGCCGAGACATTGATTACTTTGGTCGGAAACGGAATCGGTGTTAATATTATGGCGTTTCTTATGAAACAAACCCGTGTCGGAGTAAGATTGGTTGAGAAGGCGGGCCCGATCGTAGAAACGAAATTGTCAGATACATATATTAGTTTGTTTTTGCTGGCTGTTTGTTGTGGAATGCTGATGTATATTGCCGTGGCAACATTTAAAAAACAGCCGAATATTTTAGGCACGATCGCAGTCTTTCTTTGCGTTTCGGTCTTTATTTTGGCAGGATTCGAGCACTGTATTGCAAATATGTTTTATTTTGGTCTTGTAAGTACACCGACAAAATATGCTGTTCCGCTTCTTATTATGATTCTCGGAAACAGTACGGGAGGTATTTTGCTGTGTAAGCTTACGCAGCATGTGCAGATTCAGAAAAACTCGGAAAATGCGTAATGCAGACAGTGATTTTCTTTGAGAATACATTTCCTGAAAAAAGGCGGATTTCAACCTGAACATACGATTTGTTCAGGTTGATTTTTTATATACGATACAATATAATGAAGCGGAGCAAAAGGAAAGGGGGTACGAAAATGTTAAAAGACAAAACAGTTTTGCTCGGAGTTACCGGAAGTATCGCTGCGTATAAGATCGCGTATCTTGCCAGTGCGCTGAAAAAGCTTCATGCGGACGTACATGTGCTTATGACGAAAAATGCGGTTAATTTTATCAATCCGATCACGTTTGAAACGCTGACGGGAAATAAGTGTCTTGTAGACACGTTTGACCGTAATTTTGAGTATAGCGTGGAGCATGTGTCTCTGGCAAAGAAAGCGGATATCGTAATGATCGCACCGGCAAGCGCCAACGTGATCGGGAAAGTCGCCCACGGCATAGCGGACGATATGCTGACAACAACGGTTATGGCATGCAGATGTAAGAAATTTATCGCGCCTGCGATGAACACGAACATGTATGAAAATCCTATCGTGCAGGACAACTTAAAGATCTTGCAGGTATACGGATACGGTGTTGTAGATCCGGCAGTGGGATACCTTGCATGCGGAGATACCGGAGCCGGAAAGATGGTTGAGCCGGACGTTCTGCTCGATGTCATTTTGCAGGAAATCGCATATGAAAAAGATCTGGCAGGTTTGAAGATCCTTGTAACGGCAGGCCCGACACAGGAAGCGGTCGATCCGGTACGGTATATTACAAACCATTCTACCGGAAAGATGGGTTATGCTATTGCAAAAATCGCATCAAGGAGAGGCGCTGAGGTGACGCTCGTATCAGGGCCAACTGCCGAGGAAGAACCTGCATTTGTAAATGTTGTAAATGTATGTTCCGCAAAGGAGATGTTCGAGGCAGTTAAGGAACGGGCGCAGGAACAGGATATCATTATCAAAGCGGCAGCAGTGGCGGATTACAGACCGAAACACATAAGAGGCAGCAAGATGAAAAAGACAGAAGACGGATCGGATCTGACGCTTGAGCTGGAACGCACAGACGATATTTTGGCTTATCTCGGAGCACACAAAAAGCAGGGGCAGTTTTTATGCGGGTTTGCAATGGAAACGGAAGACTTGATTGCAAATGCAAAAAGAAAACTGGAAAAGAAGCGGCTTGACATGATCGCCGCAAACAGTCTTCGTGTGGAAGGCGCAGGATTCGGCGGAAATACAAATGTCGTAACGGTCATCACGAAAGAGAAGGAAGTTTCACTCGGAAAAATGACAAAAGAGGAGACAGCCGCAGAACTTTTGACGATGATTGCAGAAGCCAGAAAAGTCTGATAAGAAACAGAACAAAAAGCAAATGTATTGTATCCCGAAAGGGAACGATAAGAAGCAGACAAAAAGCAAATGTATTGTATCCCGAAAGGGAATGATAACAAGGAGGCAGACATGGAAAACAAAACAGTAACAGAAAACAGCACAGTATCATGTGCGGAAGAAATGAATACGGCAGAAGTATACGGCTCAGATCAGTATGCAGCGGATCTAAAGACCGCGAGCAAAGATCGGCAGACGTCGGGGAAACAGCGCTCGTCAAGTAAATTCAGTACAATGAGTATGGTTCAGGTGGCAATATTCGGAGCTGTCATATGTGTGATGGCTTTTACCCCTTTCCTCGGATATATCCCGCTTGGATTTACCCGTGCGACGATCATACATATCCCGGTTATTATCGCTTCGCTTTTGATGGGACCGAAAAAGGCGGAGCTTTAGGATTCCTTTTTGGATTGACAAGTTTTATTAACAATACGATGAATCCGACACCGACATCGTTTGTATTTACTCCGTTTTACAGTATTGCAGGCGTAAGCGGCGGATGGGGAAGTGTGATTATCTGTTTTCTTCCCCGCATACTTGTGGGAATTATACCGTATTATGTATATAAGCTTATCATTCGTTTTTCAAATGAAAAAACAAAAAAGACCGGTGTGTCAAGCATTGGACTTGTGACTGCAGGCGTGGCGGGCGCAATGACAAATACGCTGCTTGTTATGAATCTGATTTTTCTGTTTTTCAGGGAAGCATATGCATCGGCAAATAATGTGGCGGTATCGGGCGTATACACATTTATTCTTTCTATTATCGGGATAAACGGCGTTCCGGAAGCAATCGTGGCAGGTGTGCTGACTTTATGTATCGGAAGAGCGCTTTTGAAAAAGAATGTAAGAGAAAGGCTTGGTTTTAGAAATGATATTGGCTATTAATATCGGAAATACAAACACCGTGCTCGGCTGCATTGACGGCTCAAAATGCGTGTTCGTAGAACGGATTTCAACTGTTAAGACAAAGACGGAACTGGAGTATGCGATCGATATTAAAAACGTACTCGACATCTACCATATTAAAAAGGCAGATTTAGAAGGCGGTATCATTTCGTCGGTTGTTCCGCAGATTACGATGGTTGTAAAAGCTGCGGTTGAAAAGATTTTAAAAAAGGAAGTCCTTATCGTAGGCGCGGGGATCAAGACCGGATTAAATATCAGGATCGACAATCCGGCGCAGCTTGGCAGCGACCTTGTTGTCGGAGCGGTGGCAGGGATTGCGGAATATCCGACGCCTCTTCTTATTTTTGATATGGGTACGGCAAACACGGTTTGTGTTATAGATAAAAACCGAAACTATATCGGCGGCATGATTTATCCGGGGATTGGAGTTTCTCTTGATTCCCTTACAGCCAATGCGTCTCAGCTTGGCGGGGATCAGTCTGGAAGAACCGGGGCATATTATAGGAAAAAATACGGTGGACTGTATGAAAAGCGGTATCGTTTACAGCAGCGCTGCGGCGATCGACGGGTTGATCGATCGACTGTCAGAAGAAGTGGACGGCGATGTAACGGTAGTTGCGACAGGGGGAGTGGCGGAAAAAATCATTCCTCATTGCAGAAGAAAGATTATTCGAGACGATGATCTTGTTTTGAAAGGACTGGAAATCACCTATCGGAAGAACTGCAGGTGACAGATCGGAGAAAATCGACCTGTGTATAAGGTAAATATAACGTAAAAAGAGAAAAGGATAGACGCGGTATAGACTATATATACAAAAAATGGCTGCGGCTATCCTTGAATTTATGTGTAAAAAAGCGAAAATATAAAAAACTTACTATTTTAAATCATAAAAATATAACAAAATATAATAAAAGTGTGATATGATAAACAGTACAACGTAGCATCGGAGTATTCGGCTTAATTTATTTATGGCTGTACTTCTGTGCGAATTTAAAGGAGGAAAAAGATGAAAAGGAAGCTTTCAAAAGCAGGCGGGAAAGCGTTATCTGTCGCACTTGCGATGGCGACTGTTGTATCGGCAGCTCCTTTCTCTGTAGCGGCCGAGGATAACGTTGCTTTGGCACAGACACAGGAAACGGAGGGAAATGCTTTGCGTTTGTGGTATGATGAAGAGGCGCCCAATTCGTATACGGGGTGGGAGCAGTGGGCTCTTCCGCTTGGAAACAGCGCGATTGGAGCCAGTGTGTTTGGCGGTGTTCAGACAGAGCGAATTCAGTTGAATGAAAAGTCGCTTTGGTCCGGCGGTCCTTCAGACAGCGACCGGAATATAACGGCGGTAATATTGAATCAAAAGGTCAGAACGGCAAGGTTATGGCACAACTGAAAGAGAAACTGAAAAGCGGACAAGGGTTTGACAGTAATCTTGCAGGACAGCTTATTGGAGTCAGTGATGACGCCGGAGTACAGGGATACGGATATTATTTAAGTTATGGCAATATGTATCTGGATTTTAAAAATGTTACAAAGAATAACGTTTCGGGATATTCGCGCGATCTGGATCTTCGCACGGCGGTAGCCGGAGTGAATTATGATCTCAACGGAGCGCACTATACAAGAGAAAACTTCGTAAGCTATCCTGACAACGTTCTTGTAACACGTCTGACTGCAACAGACGGCGGAACGCTTGATTTTGACGTTCGTGTAGAACCGGATGAGGAAAAAGGCGGAAGTCAAAACAAACCGGAAGCAGATTCTTACGCGAGAACATTTGACAAAAAAGTATCCGACAATGCAATCGCGATCGACGGACAGCTTACAGATAACCAGTTGAAGTTCAGTTCTTATACGAAGGTAATCAAAGATGACGGAACGGCGGGGCAGATCAAAGACGACTCGAAAAACGGTAAGATCACGGTAAGCGGCGCGAAAGCGATTACGATCATTACTTCCATCGGAACGGATTATAAAAACGATTATCCGAAATACCGTACAGGCGAGACAAAAGAACAGCTCGCTGCTTTGGTAAAAGGATATGTATCCGGAGCTGAGGCGAAAGTAAAAGCCGGCGGATATGAGACGTTAAAAGAAGATCATGTAAATGATTACGATCATATTTTCGGAAGATTAGATCTTAACATCGGACAGGCAGTGTCTGACAAGACAACGGATAAGCTGTTGGAGGCATATAAAAAAGGAACGGCTTCCGAAACAGAAAAACGTTATCTGGAATTGATGCTCTTCCAGTACGGACGTTATCTGACGATGGGATCATCGAGAGAGACTCCTGTGAACGAAGACGGAACGAAGAATGAAAGAAGAGCAACTCTTCCGTCGAACTTGCAGGGAATCTGGGTCGGAGCGAATAACTCCGCATGGCATTCGGACTATCATATGAATGTCAATCTGCAGATGAACTACTGGCCGACATATACGACGAATATGGCGGAATGCGCAGAACCGCTGATCGACTATGTAGATTCGCTCAGAGAGCCGGGACGTATTACGGCGAAGATTTACGCAGGAGTTGAAAGTACGGAAGCAAATCCTGAAAACGGATTTATGGCGCATACACAGAACAACCCGTACGGATGGACGAACCCGGCTGGGTATTCGACTGGGGATGGTCTCCGGCAGGCGTTCCGTGGATTCTTCAGAACTGTTGGGAATATTATGAGTTTACGGGAGATACAGAGTACATGCAGACTCATATTTACCCGATGATGAAAGAAGAAGCGACGCTGTACGATCAGATGCTGATGAGAGATTCAGAAGGTAAGCTTGTGTCTGTTCCGAGTTATTCACCGGAGCACGGACCGAGAACTGCAGGTAATACATATGAGCATTCGTTGATCTGGCAGTTATATGAAGATACGATCACAGCGGCAGAGACTTTGGGAGTTGACGAAGCGAAAGTCGCACAGTGGAAACAGAATCAGGCTGACTTAAAAGGACCGATTGAGATCGGTGACAGCGGACAGATCAAAGAGTGGTATAACGAGACAACATTAAATACAGATGAGAATGGTCAGAAGATGGGAGAAGGATATGGTCATCGTCATATTTCCCATATGCTCGGATTATATCCGGGAGACTTGATCGCTCAGAATGACGAGTGGCTGGCGGCAGCGAAAGTATCGATGCAGAACAGAACAGATGTGACGACAGGATGGGCGATGGCTCAGCGTGTCGCAACATGGGCGAGACTTGCAGAGGGCGATAAGGCTTATGATGTATTGTCTAAGATGATCACAAACAATAAGATTATGACAAACCTGTGGGATACACATGCTCCGTTCCAGATCGACGGAAACTTCGGTTACACAGCGGCAGTTGCGGAAATGCTTGTTCAGAGCAACATGGGTCACATCGACTGATGCCTGCAGTTCCGAAAGCATGGGGAACAGGTAATGTGAAAGGTCTGCTTGCCCGCGGTAATTTTGCGGTTGATATGGCATGGGCAGACAACAAACTGACAGAAGCTTCGATCCACTCTAATAACGGCGGAGAAGCGGTTGTTCAGTACGCAAATCTTTCACTTGCAACTGTAAAAGACAGTGACGGAAACCTCGTTGAGATCACACCGGTGACTTCAGATCGTATTTCCTTCAATACAGAAGCAGGAAAGACATATACGATCACTGCTATCCCTGATAATACATTAGCTGCAGCTCCTACAGGTCTTAAGGTAACGAAGATCAAAGACGGAGAGACAGTTCTTACATGGGATGCGGTCAAAGCCAGAACAGAAGTATCTTATAATGTATACCGTCAGATTGAAGGCGGCGAGTGGGTACAGGTTCAGACAGAACTGAAAGCGACAGAATGGACAGACACAGACGCTTGGGATGTGCTCGGAACATTGAAGTACAAAGTTACGGCTGTGATCGACGGAAAAGAAAGCGAGTTCAGTTCGGAAGCAACGGTAGATGACTGCCGTAACATGATCGGCATGATCGACGATCAGGACGAACGTATCAAATATACAGGAAGCTGGGGCAACTGGATCAGCCAGGAAGGAAACTACGGCGGTTCAGTGAAATACTTAGAGACCCGACAGGAACAGAGACAGCGGAACTTACATTCTGCGGAACGGGTATCGAAGTATTCTCCTGTACACAAAACGACAGAGGTAAAGTTGAAATCTCTATCGACGGAGAAGTATGGGCAACAGCAGATACTTATTCGGCAACTCAAAAAAGACAGGCAAAAATATTCTCTACAGAAGAGCATAAAGATAAGACGCTTGAATACGGAATCCATACGGTTAAAGTTCGGGCGATGGGCGAGAAAAATGCATCTGCAAGCAGAGATAAAGTAGAGCTTGACGCGTTTAATGTATTGAATACAGAAGCGGCGCGGGTTGAAAAAGTAGAGGTAACGTCTGCAAGCGGAATGACGACGGTGAGCAAAGCCGGATCGACGCTTCAGATGAAAGCGGCAGTAACTCCTGCAGAGGCGATCAATAAAGGTGTTACGTGGTCTGTTACAACAAAATCAGGCAGCGCGGCAGCTACGATCGATGAAAACGGTCTTCTGTCAGCAGGAACAGCAAACGGTGTTGTGACAGTAAAAGCGACATCGAAAGAAAATGCCGAAATCTCAGGCACATGCGAGATTACAGTTGCAATCCCGGATGTGACAGCGCAGTCAGAGATCATCGAGGACTGCTCGGATGATAAGAACTCCAAGAATCCGAAGATCACATGGAGTGAAACAGGCTGGAGTAATCCGTACACAGGAGAAGCTGATAAGCATCACGGCGGAACTAAGACGGAGACAAGTACAGAAGGAGCATGGTTCAGCTATACATTTACAGGAACAGGCATTAAGTTCTATGCTCAGAAAAATAATACGCAAGGCAAATTTACTGTAGAACTGGACGGAAAGGCAGAAAGCGACGCAGTTCTTTGGGAAGAAAAATCCGGCGGATCACCGCAGCAGTGCGTATTTGAAAAGACAGATCTGGAAAATACAGAACATACAATCAAGTTTACAGCGGCAACAGATCATGGAAACATTAACGTAAACATTGATTATCTTGAAGTATTCACTCCGGCAGCGGCTTCTGTTGATAAATCGGCGCTTCAGGCTGCGATTGAAAAATACAGCGGTTTGAATAAAGACGATTACGCAGAAAATCTGTGGAACGAGTTTAAGACAGCATACGACAATGCCGTTAAGGGAATGAATGACGACAAGACGACAAAAGAGCAGGCTGATAAGCTTGCAGCAGACTTGAACGCAGCAGGTGCAAAACTTGAAGCGGCAGAAATTCCGGCTCCGACGATTCCGGAAGATGCAAAAGCAACTGTAATGGGAGTTACAAGTACAGAAGCAACTGTTTCATGGACGAAACTTCCAAGGGCAGAGTCTTATAAAGTATATGCTGTAGAACATGAAGGAACAGCAAAAGCGCTGAAAGCAATTACAGATACTGTTCCGGATAATGCAGGAGAACCTGTGACAACAACAGAGACAACGGTGCGGTTTACGAATCTGAAACCGGGTACATCTTATGTATTTATGATCGTAGGAGTAAACCATAATAAAGTAGAGTCGGAAAAAGCTCTTTGCAGCGAGCCGTTCACGACAGTGGCGGCGGCAGATGAAAAGCTCCGGCACAGGTAAGTGGAATCAGCGTAGTAAAAGAAGGTGAAAAAGATGTGAAGATCACATGGGCTCCGTCAGAAGATCCGGAAGGAAGCGAAGTTACATATATTGTATATGTAGACGGCGTGATCGTATCTGAAAGCGATAAGACAGAATATACATTGAAAAACGCGGATGAAAGCAAAGGCTACAGTATCCGTATCGTAGCTGTAGATGCATCAGGAAACAAAGCTGTACCTGCAGTAATTAACCTGACGGTAGACGACTGGAATGCAAAGACAGTTGTAGCGTAGAGAAACCTGCCGATCTTAAAGTGAAGAAAGGAACTGCTGCTGATAAACTGGATCTTCCAAAAACAGTAAATGTTACACTGGAAGGCGGTCGTGTTGCAGATGTACTTGAAGTAAAATGGACGACAGATAATTACAAAGCAGATCAGATCGGAACACAGACGCTGTCAGGAGAACTTCAGAAGAAGAAAGGCGTTAAGATTCCTGATAAGTTTAAGACAGTAACGATCAATGTAATTGTAGAAGAGAGCGAAGTAAATCCGCCGCAGCCGGAAGACAAAGTAGTTACAAAAGTAGAAGAACTTACTGATCTTACGGTTGAGTTCGGAACTTCAGTTGAGAAACTCGCTCTTCCGACAGAAGTAAAAGTAACATTAGATAACGAGACAGAAGACAAACTGTCAGTAGAGTGGAACACAGATGCGTATAAAGCAGACGAAGCGGGAACGTACGAACTGACAGGAACACTTCAGGCAAAAGAAGGAATTAAACTTCCTGACAACTTCAAGACAGTAACGATCAACGTAACTGTAGAAGAAAAAGGCGGAGAAGTAGACCCGCCGCAGCCGGAAGACAAAGTGGTTATAGCAGTAGAAAAACTTGCTGACCTTACTGTGAAATTCGGAACTCCGGCAGAGAAACTTGCCCTTCCGAAAGAAGTGAAAGTGACACTTGATAACAAGGCGAAAGATAAACTGTCAATCGTATGGAACACAGATGTGTATAAAGCAGACAAAGCAGGAACATATAAACTGACAGGAACACTTCAGACAAAAGAAGGAATCACAATTCCGGAAGAATTCAGGAAAGTAACGGTCAACGTGACTGTTGAAGAGAAAGGAAAAGTTCCTCCGACATCCGGCAAAGAGGAAGGAAAGAACAATTCCGGTGCGGTACAGACAGGCGACGATAAGAACGTATGGCTTCCGATCGCGGGTCTGTGGCTGCAATCGCCGTTGTGGCGGCAGTTCTTATTATCAAAAATAAAAAGAAAAAATAAGAACAAAAATAAGAATAAAGTTTTCATAATATAATATTGTGAGGCGATATAAAAGAACCGATTCTCTTTTGGGAATCGGTTCTTTTGAAGTTGTAAAAAGAGAGTAAAGAGAAAAATTGGAAAACAGGAGAAAAAACTTGACAAATATTGTATAGAATATTAACATGAACAATGTTCATATTAAAAAAACTGAAAAGGGAAAGCGGGAAAGGAGAATAGAATAAAGAGGACGGTGATAAGAGTTGAGCAGAGCGGTTACGTCGGAAGAAGAAATATTGAAAGTAAGCTGTGGGATTGTGGCAAAAAAAGGAATTGCCGCAGTAAATATGAGAACCGTTGCATCTGAATGCGGAATTGCACTAGGTTCTTTGTATAATTATTTTTCTTCAAAATCAGAACTTTTGTCTGCTACAATAGAGGCAGTGTGGAAAGATATATTTCAAATGGGAAAAACTTTAGAAAAATGCGAGAATATTGTGGAATACTTAAACCTGTTGTTTGAAGGTGTTGAAAATAGCCGAAGCCGTTATCCGAAATTTTTTCCATGCATGCATTGGGGTTTACGGCAGGAGAAAGACAAGAAGGAAAAAAGGCGATGGAAGTATATTTTCTGAGGTTAAAAAATCAAATGGCACATTTTTTGGAAAATGATGAAAAAATACGTCAAGGGATATTTACAGAAAATCTGACTGCCGAAATTTTTACGGACTATATATTTACCTTGTTTTATCAATATTACTGGAAAAACAAAATGAAAAAGAGTCCTTTTTGGAATTTGTAAAAAATTATTTGTATTAAGAGAAAGAGTTGATGTGGAACGGAGATGGGTTATGAAGATAAAGAAACAGAATCTTTTGCTTTTGGCAAGTCTTGTCTGGATGATCGCAGGATTTAACGTTTTGAGGATCGGGATTGAAACTTATGCTGAATATCAGACTGTAATAAATTATATCGTGACAATTATCGTGTTTCTTCTCTTTTGGTTCATGGTATTTTATAAGTTGACAAATAAACATACAATAAGAATTCAAGGATATGAAGAAGAAAAGCAACTGTTTTATAAATTTTTTGATTTGAAATCATTTTTAATTATGGCGTTTATGATAAGTTTCGGGATTATTATTCGTTCATTCCATTTACTGCCGGAGCGGTTTATAGCTGTATTTTACACAGGATTGGGAGCGGCACTTTTCATGGCAGGCGTTTTATTTGGAAGAAATTATATACAGGCTTACAGGAAGAAAGCATAAGTAAACGAAAAAGCATAGAGAAAGTATAGAGGAAGTATAGAGAAAGTATAGATGCATAAAAGATGAGGAGTAAAAACTAAGGAGAAGATACATATGAAAAGAATTATAAATACAGCGATTGTTTATTTTATATTTGCAATGGCGGGAGGCGTATTTTATCGGGAATTTACAAAATGGAACGGATATACAGAGCCGACTACATTAGGAGTGCTGCATGTTCATCTGTTGGTGATGGGAACATTGTTATTTCTTATAACGGCTCTTTTCGCAAAAGTAACAATGTTGGCGGAAAATCTTTTGTTTAAGAAATTTTTTGTTCTCTATAATATCGCATTGCCTGCCATGGTGGTGATGATGCTTATTCGCGGAATTGTGCAGGTTCTCGGAATAGAGCTTGGAAAAATGGGGAATGGGATGCTGTCCGGTCTGGCAGGATTGTCTCATATCGGAATGATGATTGCATTTTTCTTACTGCTGTTTGCGATAAAAAGGGAATTGATACGAAAACAATAGGAATAATGATTTTTAGAGTTATAGTGAATTGTCTAAGAACTATCCACAGACGAGATGAACAGTTCTATAAACAGCGAAAACCCGCTAACCTTCCGGCTAACGGGTTTCGTTGTTTTATAGTTATCTAAAGGAATGAGAGTAAGTGCGACATCCCGGTTATCCGGGATGTCTTTACTTTATGAGGGGGGAGATAGTTGTTTTATCAACTATCTGTTGAACAGTATATCTTCAAAATGTGTCTAAGTATGTTTAATGTCTAAAAGAAAAC
>ENA-OQCS01000656-OQCS01000656.1-human-gut-metagenome-genome-assembly--contig:-NODE-656-length-19282-cov-2.044636_pt1 | contig 19282 bp, 20 predicted proteins | sample MGYA00242757_ERZ504575 | MGnify/ENA primary metagenome ERZ504575 (study PRJEB26092, sample SAMD00036297) | human gut metagenome | host: Homo sapiens | study: EMG produced TPA metagenomics assembly of... | reverse complement strand
CAATATCAAAGTTGTCTATAAGCACATCCGGAAGGATGGCACGAAGGAGTCGTTCGGGTTTCATAAAACAAAGGTAAGCAAAGATAGCTAATTTTAAAACTTACCAACCAGAAATTTCCGCTGAGCCCAATATAGACTGGATGACGAGGTATACGAGCTTCCGCTCAATTGTAACTTTATCCGCTTCTGGCCTGCCTCCATATTTGATTAAGTCTTGGAGCAAAACTACTCCTTCCCGATATAAATCCCAATTTGATGCATATTAAAAAAACACCTTATACTTGAAGCATAAAGCTGGATGAATTCATCTTTGTAGAGTTCCCGAACATCTTCGGGAGCATCATCAAGAGTATAAGCAGAAAGATTCTTACGCAAAGATTCCATATACCTGCCCCACATCTTTTCCTGCGTATAGCTGGCAGGATTTAGTTTGAATACAGTTTCTCCGCCAAATGCAAGAAAACGGTTCTGAGATTGTTTATCATTCACACATTCTTTTTTTATAAACTCGTCAAATCACCTCTGAGCTTCTACTACAACAAGTCTATTTTAGACTGCGATATCTCAAACTTATATAATATGCATATAAATCTTAATCATCGACGAACTGCAAAAAGTTCAGCTTCAGTTTCCCAAGTATCATCCGGACACTTTACCATACGTTGCCAACGGAATGAGGTCGCTGTAATTTCCGAAAACACCCACTGTATATTCTTCTCATTAATTTCCGTCTGAACAATCCTGTTTCCTTCTCTTTTTCCTTCCAGTTGTGTAGCCCCTCCTAATTCCGTATATAAAATATCCCATGCTTCTGTATTAGGATTATACATACGTACCGTAGTCGCATAAGCTGCATCCGGTTGATAATCTTTAATCCGCGCCTTACGCGAAGGACAAATAAACACATCTTGAATTGCAGTCCCTTCCAGTACCCAAGCAATATCCACTCTCCCTGAACATGTCTTTCGCCTGTTGTACCTTGGTTATCAACCCATTCAAATCCCATTCACCGACAAACTGTCCATACAGGTTGTCTTTTTCCGGTATCAAATTGCTTTTCCCTTTTGACACTAATACGTTTTATAAATTCTCCCATACTTACCTTTACTGACTCTAGATTAGACAAATATAAGATTTATAATTAATAATCACTAATATTAAAGCAATTATCTGTATGCAATATTCATGTCGAAAAGCAAACAGATACATAGTACAAAAAACGGATTTCCCTACTCCCAAACAGATTTTTTATATTACACCTCAAGAACATTTCATTTACAAACTTATTGCAAAAAAAGTATTTGGTCATTAAATCTCAATTATTCAAAAAAGAAATACCGATAAAAAGTCTTTTTTTCCCTATATTTGCTAGACTAAAAAAAGAAAAATGTCATTAACTCAATTAATATGAAAAAACTATCATTTATTACCGTATTTGTATTCCTGTCCATTCTTTTTGTACAGGCACAGCAAGCAAAGTATGTATTTTATTTCATCGGAGATGGAATGGGTGTTAACCAAGTTTTAGGAACAGAGATGTATCGTGGAGAGTTGGAAGGCAAATTGGTGTGACTCCGTTATATTCACCCAATTTCCTTATGCAACCATAGCCACTACTTTCTCGGCAACCAACGGAGTGACAGATTCGGCCGCTGCAGGAACAGCACTTGCTACGGGAAACAAACAAAAAATGGCGCATTAGGTGTGAAAAAGGATCTGGAAACCAAAGTTAACAGTGTTGCTTCTTGGGCAAAAATAAAGGTTGCCGTGTAGGTATCAGTACCAGTGTCAGCGTAGACCATGCCACACCGGCTGCTTTTTACGCACACCAAGGACAAAGAAGCAGCTATTACAACGTGGGTCTGGATTTGATTGATGCCAACTTCGATTTCTATGCAGGATCAGACTTTTTAGATCCCACCAACAAAAAAGCCGCCGGTTCAAATTCAGAAAGTTTGTATACACTAGTGGACAAAGCCGGATATACCATAGCCCGTGGCTACAAAGACTATCAGAAAAAAGCAAAAAAATCGGATAAACTGATTCTCTTACAACCTGCGACAGCAACAGACAATAGTGCTATCCCCTATGCTATCGATCGAAAAAAAGGCGATATGACTTTAACTGAAATCACCCGTGCCGGAATCAATTTCCTATCTAAAGATCTATCAAAAGGGTTTTTCCTTATGGTTGAAGGAGGTAAAATAGACTGGGCTTGCCACAGCAACGACGCCGCTACTGCATTCCACGAAGTGATGGATATGGATAATGCCATAAAAGTTGCTTACGAATCTACGAACAACATCCTGATGAAACCCTGATTGTAGTAACAGCCGACCACGAAACCGGAGGAATCGTTTTAGGAAAAGGTCCGTATACTTTGAACCTGCAAGCTTTAAAATCACAAAAAGTAAGTGAAAGCGGATATACTAAAATTGTAAACGAAATTAAGAAAAAAATACAAGAATCAAGTACCTTGGGAAGTTATCAAGCAATCATTGAAGGATAATTCGGATTTTGGGATAGTATTCAACTGAATGAAAAGCAAGAAGCATCCCTGAAGAAAGTATATGATGAATCATTTAGCGGTAAAGAGATAGATTTAACCAAAAGTGAATATCAACAAGACGAACCTTTGGCAGCTGAGGCCAAGAGAATTCTGGATGACATCGCTCTGGTAGGTTGGACCAGTGGTGGGCACTCTGGAGGTTATGTACCCGTATTCGCTATCGGAGCCGGCGCCCAACTATTCCAAGGTCGCATTGACAATACCGAAATTCCGGTAAAAATAGCAGAAGCTGCTGGTTATCCCAACAATTAATCAAAAGCAAGATAGTGCGACAAACGTTCCAAGTCTTTCTCAGTGAATTCCTCATACAAGGATAACTGGGAAAGACTTTTTAATTTTCCCTTTTTCCTCCTATATTCTATAATTACCTTTGCCTGATAAAAATTCATATAAGGATGAGAGCGAAGTTTGTCAAGCCCAGCCTTATTGGCATTTATCCGATGAATTGGTGTATTTCCGAGTTTAAACCACTTCAACATATCCTCATCTACATAGTTCACTTCCTTTAACTGAACCGTGTCATAAAAACCTCCCAAACGTTTCCGGTAAGCCACAATCATGCGTGCAATGCCACTGCCTATTCCCGGAATCTTTTTCAACTCGGTAGTGTCCGCTTCACTCAAATCGACTAAAGTTCCTTCCGGATATTTATAAGCTGCCAACGTATCTTTCTCCACCTTTTTGATAAAGTGCAATGTATCCTGTTTCCGCCGAAAAGCCTCTGAAATCTGGATATAGGGTTTTAAGATATTAAATTTCTCGGACGACAAGCCATAAACACGAGAGAAATCATCCGCTGTCCTGAATTTACCGCCGGCTCTCCGGTATTGCAAAATAGTATGTGCAATAAAAGGAGGCAATCCACATTGCAAAAATTCGATGGAATCAGCTGAATTTGGATCAAAGGCAGCCAATACCACCTCTATTCTCTTAGGCTTATCATAGGAATATTGCAGAGATTCCTTCTCCTCCATTTCATGTACTCCGGCCAGAAAGTTTTTTATTTCTTCTATTCCCTCTTGATCCTGTTCCAAAGACTCTTCCTTTACTGGAAACAGAACCCATATACACATAAATATGAAAAGCAAAGTCAACAAAAAAAGTATAGCTCTGCGTTCGCTTTTCGAGAAATAGAAAAAGTCTTTCCACATTACAATTCTAAATTAGCCCTAATTCATTGATAAAAATCAAAATGATAGCACAGTGCCACGTATCTCAACAAAAAGATATACAGATTGAAAAGACCTGCTTTCAGCTTTCCTCCATTGGTCAATTCCTCATAAGAAACGGAACGTTTCAAATACCATCCTACAAAAATACATACCAGCAAACCACCCAAAGGAAGCATTATTTTTGCAGTGACAAAATCAAGCAAGTCAAAGAATCCCTTATCAAACAGCGTATATTTCTGCATAACCCCCAATGACAAGGAAGAAATGACCCCAATTATAATACACCCGAGGTGACCAATCTAGCAGCACGGCCACGAGTTAAATTGAATTCCTCGTGCAGAAAAGCCGTCACCACTTCATGTAAAGAATAGTAGAAGTCAATGCAGCCAAAGCCAGCAAGACATAGAACATCACCGAGAGAATATAAGCTAATATCGGCACACCGCTAAAAGCTTGCTGAAAAACATTAGGCAATGTAATAAAAATTAATGATGGTCCCGCATCCGGCTGGATACCTACAGAAAAGGCTGCCGGAAAAATAATCAATCCGGCTAAGACAGCCACAAAAGTATCAATCACACCGACACTCAGAGCCGTATTTCCCAGTTTGGTTTCTTTCCCAAAATAAGAAGCATAGGTTGAAAGACATCCCATTCCCAAACTTAAGGAAAAGAACGCCTGCCCCATAGCCCCTAAGAAAACATCTCCGTTCACTTTACTGAAATCAGGCTTCAGCAGAAACTCCAAACCTTTTTCCGCATTGGGAAGCGACAATGAACACCCTACCAAAACTACTATCAGTATAAACAAAACAGGCATCAGCACCTTCGAAGATTTTTCTATTCCATCTTTCACTCCCTTTACTATAACAAAATGGGTAACCAATAAAAAGATGACCAGCCAAATAAGTGGACGAACAGGATCCTTCGAAAAACTCTGGAAAGCAACCACAAAATCTTCCGGCTTCTTATCTGCAAAACCATTAACTCCCGCTTCCAATATATACTCCAAAGTCCATCCTGCCACTACCGAATAATATCCTAGAATAAGAAAACCGGCCAAAACTCCCAAATATCCCAACCACTTCCAATGAGTTCCGGGAGCCAAAACCTTATAAGCACGTCCCGTACTTGCTTTTGAATGACGACCTACTGTGAATTCGGCAATCATAATAGGCATTCCCAACATAAGAACACACGCCAAGTATACCAAAATAAATGCCGCACCTCCATGATTTCCCGTTTCATAGGGAAACCTCCATATATTACCAAGTCCTACAGCCGAACCTGCCGCCGCCAGAACAGCCCCAATCTTACTTCCGAAATTTACTCTTTCGCTTTTTTGCATAAAAAACTATCAAATTATTATAAATCAACACTAATTAGCCTGCAAAAGTATAAAATTAATCGTACTTTGCGATGAATCACAAAAAATTAAAGTATGCTATATTATTTTAGAAAATATCCGGTATCCTTGATCATTGTAGCTATCATCTTTTATCTTTCCTTTTTCACTCCTCCTAAAACAGATGTGGAAGAAATCCCCTACATAGACAAAATAGTGCATATATGCATGTATGGAGGACTCTGTTTCATTTTATGGATAGAATACCTGAGGAATCATAAGGCTATCAATTGGAATCATGTAATATGGGGAGCATCATAGCTCCTGTAGCTATGAGCGGGTGTATCGAACTGATGCAAGCTTATTGCACAGATACCCGCAGCGGTGACTGGCTGGATTTTCTGGCAAACAGCATTGGAGTCGGACTAGCCGCCTTAATAGGATATTACTTACTTCGCCCCCTTATATGGCGTAAATCCTAAAAAGAAACGCCGACGATTCTTCGCGAACAGTCGGCGTGATGATAAAAGTCAAGTTATATAATAAAGATAGAGAGTCAACTTAACGGAAATCTTTCAGATCATTCTGCAACCTCTGACGAGTGAAAAAGATACGGCTTTTCACTGTTCCCAACGGAAGTCCCAGTTTTTCGGCAATTTCCCTATATTTAAATCCTGATACATACATAGCAAACGGCACGCGGTAATCTTTAGGCAACGCATTCACGATACGATGTATCTCTTTCAAATCATAAGCACCTTCTGTAGAATCGAATCCTGATTCCTGTGGAAGATTCAAATGAAACAAGTTATCCGTCTGATCGACGAAAGTCTGATCACGCACTGTTTTACGATAATTATTTATAAATATATTACGCATGATGGTGTACATCCATCCTTTAAAATTCGTATCTGGAGTAAACTTCTCTTCGTTGTCCAAAGCTTTAAGTGAAGTTTCCTGCAACAAATCATTAGCCTCTTCTCTGTCAGCTGTCAATTTAAATGCAAAGCGAAATAATTCGGTTTGTATACTTAGTAAATGCTGTGTAAAGTCGACTGTCTTCATATTAATCTATTTTTAAATTGTTATTTTTCTGTTTTTGCTTTCTGCTGCAATATTAACGACTTCTCGCAAAAGTCACGACAGAAAAACTAACAACAAAGGGGGTATAAACTATCAAATAACAGTTTTTACCCCCTAAATTAACAGTTAACAGGTGGTTTCGTTTTAACTTTTAATTAGCCGGTATCCCTCCACCGGTCCCAGCATTACCTCCTCCACTTTTCAAATCATCATTATTAATGCTTCGCGCTGCTTTTTTTACCTGAGCCTTCAACTCCCCAAAGCGCCAACTAATATTAAATCCATAATAACGCATCGGAATTCTGGTAGAAGTAGAAGAGCAGAAAGTAGAAGTATTGATATTATTCTTAAAAGTAATATATTTATTAAAATAAATTGGACGAGTTAAGAGAAATAGTCAGCCTCTTTTCCTTCAAGAAAGAACGACTGAACCCTATCGCATAATAATAGAAAGAGGAACTTTACCTTGCAAAGAGATATGCGGAGTACCACCCCCTCCATTCAGACTCAGACGCAGGTCCCAAGGCAGAGTCTGCTGAAAGCTTCCGAAGAGATTTCCTTCCCAGCCATGATTCTTTAAATCAAGCCCTGAACTTCTATAATCCACATAAGCTCCCCGTCCATTGATATTAAAGCGGGTTTTAGGAGACATATTCCAGTTCAAGAACAAAGACAAATTAATATTCTTACTTTTTCCTATATTATCATAGGTAGAATTCATCACACCATCTTTTATAAAAGAGTATTGCTCTATACCATTATTGACAAAAGAATAATTAGCACTGACATTTACATTAAATTTCTGCGAGAAACTACCGAAAGTAACACTAAGCGAATGGGCCTTTTCACTTTCCAAATCAGGATTACCGTAACTGATCGCAGTGGGGTTGCTGGTGTCAGTAAACGGATTCAAAACCAAATACCCGGCCGACTGATACGCATATTATAAGATGCCCTCAAACTTGAGTAGGAGCAATTGGTAAGAGAACATCAAGGATGGAACCAAATCATCAAACTGAGCATCAAACTTCTCATCCTTATTTTATAATCCGCATCCATAAATGTATGCTCATAGCGAATTCCCGCCTTTCCACCGAGTTTTTTGTACTTCATCTGATAGCCCAAATAAGCAGCCAGAATATCCTGCTTATGATCATATTGCGTACTCATATCCTGATCATACTTATATTCTCCGGTTTTATCGGCCAGATAATATTTACCATCACTTTTACTTCTACGAAAAATATACTTTATACCAGTTTCAATGCTGTGTATCGAATTTATCGGATTGGTATAGTCCAATTGAGCCGTATGCTCTTGTGTGCTGGCATCATTTTTAAAATATTGGTTTTGCAAAAGATAAGGAACATTCAACGTATCCTCATAATCCGTATTCGCCTCACTGTTATTGGGTGAATGGCTAAAACGATAAGAAAAAGTAAGAAGTTCCCCTTTCTTTTTGAACGAATGCTGATAATCCATATTGCCCCCCACTTCGCCAAAGCCCGATTCATTATTTCCTAAAGAACCGTAACCGTAAACCGGATTACCGGCATAATTAGTCATCTGTGTATTTCCAATCCTCTTATTCGTAAAATTGCCAGTCATCAGATTCATAGAAAAACTAATCAGATTCAAAGTGTCAATCTCATAACTTCCTTCCAGACTGCCAAATTGAAAATTGCCATAGCTCTTGCTTCTTCGATGCGACTCCAAAAATTTATTTTCCTGAGATGTGAAATCCTCACGATATGAATCTTCAAATCCCTTTTGAGATCCCTGGTAGTTATAAGAATAATTACCGGTAACAGTGAACTTGCCCGACTGAACCGTACCATAACCGCCACCATACACACGCGTATTGCTTGCACCACCATTCAATGTCACCGTATATCCTTCCATTCCAGCTCCTATAGTGATAATATTCAAGATGCCCGCCACCCCTTCCGCGTCATATTTAGCCCCAGGCTCGGTAATAACCTCTATAGATTTAATGGAATTGGCCGGCATACTCCGCAATACCTCGGTAGGATTATTGCTCATCATGTTATTCGGCTTGCCATTAACATGCACTTTAAACTTACTGCTACCGTTTACTTGAATTTTATCCTCTCCATCTACAGTCACCAGCGGAACTTTACGGAGCATTTCAAGAGTCGTATTAGTTTTAGAATCCGGATCATCCTCTATACTATACGTCACTTTGTCTATTTCCGCCTTTACCAAAGGTTTCTGCGCTACCACCTCCACTCCTTTCAACATTTCAGTCGCTTCTGCTATCAGAATCTTACCCAAATCAACATTCTTACGATTGGTCGATATCGAGAATTCCTTCTGTACAGGAGACTTTCCTACAGAAGTAAATGAATGAGATAAGTCCCCGGCACGGCAAGCCGTTCGTCAAACCTGCCGTCCGCTCCTGTCACAGCCAATTTCACCGGCTTTGCAGGATTATTCTTCAATGAAATACGGATTGTAGAATACGGTTCCCCTTCATTAGACAAAGAATCTAATAAGATTCCCTTGACTGAGAACTGGCCTTGGACAACCTTTTGCGCCTTCGCCGTAAATGACAAACTTGCTACAAGCAAGATAATGCCCCATAAAATGTTGTGTTTCATATATCAATAATGAGTTTGTGTTTGTTACAAAGGTAGGTAAACGATAGCAAGTAGTTTATTTTCAGACGTTAAAGAAGCCTATATATTATCTACCAGCGAGTATAAGGATTCTTCATCAAAAAAGAATTATAATAACGAATATCTCCCGTTACCTCTTTTTCGATGAAATGGGGCTTTTTGAACAATTCGTCCTCACTATTCAATTCCACTTCCGCTACAGTCAAGCCTTCATTCTCACCATAAAACTCATCCACTTCAAAGATATGCTCTCCACTTTTCACCAAATACCGGATTTTATCAATCACCCCAGGCTCACACAGTTTCATCAACTCTTCGGCCTCTTGCAAACTGATCTCCTTCTCCCACTCATAACGACTTGTACCGGAGTCATTGGAAACCCCTTTGATAGTAAGATACCCCTTTATTATCCCGAATACGCACCCGGACAGTTCTTCCACGAGCACTACAGATATAACCTTGCACAATATGACTATGTGCATAAGCCTCTAGTTTATAACTGTCGTCCTTTACTAAAAATTTTCGTTCTATTTCTTGTCCCATAGCGTTTTAATATATAAAAAAAAGCCCCGCAGAGAATAACCTCAGCAGGACTTCACTATTTATTTTCCGTTTTTATCCATACATGGCATAGCTACCATAATAACAAGGGCTAATACGATTAATCCGATGAACAGACCTTTTACAATCCTATTTGCTTTCTCTTCTTCCCGCTTACTATAAGCAGCTTTCTTATTCTTTCCCATAAGTATTTCATTTTTAAGATTAAACCATCTCCTTTGAATATCCCAAAAGTACAAAGTTTCTAGAAGAAAACAAATAAATTACGAAGAAATTACTAATTCTCCGAACCGGAAAACTCCATCAAGTATGCCTTGATAAAGCCATCAATCTTTCCATCCATCACTCCGTTCACATCCGAAGTTTGAAAATTAGTACGATGATCCTTCACACGACGGTCATCAAAGACATAACTGCGTATCTGTGATCCCCATTCAATCTTCTTCTTGCCTGCCTCCACCTTGGCCTGTTCTTCCATGCGGTGCTGCAATTCCTTATCATATAAAATTGAGCGCAACTGGCGCATCGCATTTTCCTTATTCTTCGGCTGGTCACGGGTTTCAGTATTCTCAATCAAGATTTCCTCTTCCTCACCGGTATATGGATCTTTATATTGATAACGCAGACGTACTCCTGATTCCACCTTGTTCACATTCTGTCCGCCGGCCCCCCCCGAACGGAAAGTATCCCAAGACATACGGGCAGGTTCAATTGTCACTTCAATACTATCATCCACCAACGGCGTTACAAACACAGAAGCAAAAGAAGTCATCCGTTTCCCCTGAGCATTATAAGGAGACACGCGCACCAAGCGGTGGACTCCATTCTCACCTTTCAGATAACCATATGCAAAACTGCCCTCAATATTCATAGTCACCGTCTTGATTCCGGCCTCATCCCCATCCTGAAGGTTAGCCACGCTCACTTTATAGCCATTGGTCTCCGCCCAACGCATATACATACGCATCAGCATGGAAGCCCAATCCTGACTTTCAGTACCACCAGCACCACAATTAATTTTCAATACACAATCCATTTGGTCAGCCTCCTGGCGAAGCATATTCTTCAGTTCCAATGCCTCCACCGCAGTGACAGCCTTTTGATATGCTGCATCCACTTCTTCTTCGGTAACCAAATCGTCTTTACAAAAGTCAAAAGCCAATTCCAGTTCATCTGCCATCGTCTTTACCTCACGGTAACCGTCGATCCATTTTTGCAGATCTTTGACCTTCCTCATTTGTGCTTCTGCTTTCTTGGCATCATCCAAAAACCGGGCGCCTGCGTACGCAGTTGTTCTTCTTCCACCTGAACCAGTTTATTTTCTATGTCCAGATATCTTTCAAGTGCCGCAGTACGTTCTTTTACGTCTTCAGTTGCTCTATTGTTATCATCTTGAGAATTTTGCATTTCAGGATGCAAAGATAGTGGAAATCTATTCATTTTCCCATTATTCTTCGTACATCTTTTCTATTTCGGCAGCATAGTTCTTGTTCAGCACATTACGTTTTATTTTCAACGTATTGGTCAGTTCACCACGCTCCATACTGAAAGGATGGGGCAACAAGGTAAACCTCTTGATCTGTTCATAATGTGCAAACTGCTGCTGCAGTGTATCAATCCGCTCTTTAAACAAATCGATAATTTCCGGTTTCTGCAACAGTTCCTCCATACTTTCATAGCGAATACCTTTTTTTGCGGCATACTCTTTCACCAGTTTATATTCAGGAATAATCAAAGCAGATACAAACTTACGCTCATCGGCAATAATAGAAATCTGGTCAATATACCGGTCTACCACCAATTTGGCTTCAATGGCTTGAGGAGCGATATACTTGCCGTTTGAAGTTTTAAACAAGTCCTTGATACGTTCTGTAAGGAACAGATGCTCATCTTTTATATAACCCGCATCACCGGTATGGAACCATCCGTCTTCAGTAAACGCCGCCTTCGTAGCAGCTTCCTTTTTATAATAGCCATGAGTGATTCCCTCACCACGTAACATTATTTCGTTATTCTCCCCTATTCTGACCTGCACATGAGGCATGATACGCCCCACCGAACCAACCACATGGTCATTATCATTCTCACAAGCAACCGTTGCAGTAGATTCCGTCAACCCGTATCCGGCGACCATATTAATTCCTACAGATAGGACAAATTCCTGCACAGCCGGTGGAATAGCCGCACCTGCCGTCGGGAAGAAACGCCCGTTTTCAATGCCAATAGTCTTTTTCAACAAACTATAGATCGTTTTCTCATAAAATTTATATTTCATGTGCAATACAGGCGGAGGAGTCAGCCCTTTGTACACATAATCCAAATTATGTTCACGTCCCACTTTAATAGCATCCAGCATCAACTTCTTTTTCAATCCGGTTGTTTCATTGATTTTTTCTTGCACGCCGGCATACACTTTCTCCCAAAAACGGGGGACACTGCACATGGCAGTAGGACGGATTTCCTTTATTGTCTTCTGGATATCAGCAGGACGCAGATTGATGGACAAAGTACAACCCATCGAAAGACACCAGCAAGTCCATGCACGCTCAAACACATGAGTAAAAGGAAGGAAATTCATAATCACATCCTGATCACCCAATTGAGGGAAACGTTCATCATGTGCCGGAATAGCCGCCTCATAGCAAGAATGATGCAACATCACCCCCTTGCTGTCTCCGGTTGTTCCACTGGTATAAAGAATATTGGCAAGATCACCATTACCCGACTCTGAAGTACGCTTGTCTACCTCAGCTTGATGCGGATGCGCCTCGCCCAATTTCAGAAAGTCATCAAAATAAATGGAAGTCTGGTCCCGCTCATCACGTTTTACCTCCTTGTCGAAAATTATAATCTGTTTCAGTTGGCTTCCCAGCTGCATAACCCGGAACGCCACATCATATTGCAACTGTTCACCTACAAAGATATAACGTATTTCGGCATCACCTACCATATAATGTACCTGCGCCTCGGAACTGGTAGCATAAAATGGTACAGTAACAGCCCGTACCCCAAAAGCTCCAAAGTCCACATACAGACATTCCGGTTTATTTTGAGAAAAAACTGCTATATTTTCCTGTATGCCTATACCTAATTCTATCAATGCATTCGAAACTGTTTTTACAGTTGCGGCAAACTGGTTCCAAGAAACTGGAATCCATGTTTCTGTTTTATAATCGCGGTAACGCAACGCTACACGATCACCATATTTCCCTGCCTGACGTTGTATCAGGACAGATAAGAAAGAACTACTCATTCCAAAGATTTATTTTTAATTCATCGGCAAAGTTATCGTTTAATTTGGAATTATCCTCTATAAACAGGCATTAATTTTCCCAACCAGTCAAAGAGTTAGAAGAAATCAGCCGAAAGCTTTAGTTGCATATCTAACTTAATTACCTACTTTTTTCATCACCGTTTACCACGCAAAAATAGTATCTTTGCAACACATTAAATTATTAAAATCAAGATGATTGATATAGAATATTACACTTCCGAAGCAACCACATTGCTGAATTCGTTAATCGGTATCCCCTCATTGAGCCGGGAAGAAGAAGCTGCCGCCGACTTTCTGCAGAACTATATTGAAGAAACAGGTATCATGACCGGTCGTTCGGGCAACAACATTTGGTGCATCAGTCCGATGTTCGACCTCAACAAACCGACTATTTTACTAAATTCCCACATCGATACCGTAAAACCGGTAAACGGATGGCGGAAACATCCTTTCACTCCGAAAGCCGAAAACGGAAAGATTTACGGTTTGGGAAGTAATGACGCCGGCGCCAGTGTAGTATCCTTATTTCAGGTGTACCGCCATCTTTCTACAACCGAGCAGGCATACAATCTGATCTTTCTTGCCTCATGTGAAGAAGAAGTTTCCGGAAAAAACGGAATAGAAAGCGTATTGCCCCAACTACCTCCCATCACCTTAGGCGTAGTGGGTGAACCGACAGAAATGCAGCCTGCTATTGCCGAAAAGGGATTGATGGTGCTGGATGTTACCGCATACGGCAAAGCCGGACATGCCGCACGCAATGAAGGAGTGAATGCTATTTACAAAGTACTGGAAGACATTCAGTGGTTCCGTGATTATAAATTCCCGAAGGAATCCTCCCTGCTAGGCCCCGTCAAAATGAGCGTAACACAAATAAATGCCGGCACGCAGCATAATGTCATCCCCGATACTTGTACTTCGTTGTGGATATCCGCAGTAATGAATGTTACTCTAACGAAGAACTATTCAAAGAAATAAGTGCCCGTCTAAAAAGCGAGGCGAAAGCCCGTTCTTTCCGCTTGAACTCATCTCATATCAGTGCCGAGCATCCCTTTGTGAAACGCGCGGTAAAACTAGGACGTATACCTTTCGGCTCTCCTACTTTGTCCGATCAGGCGTTAATGAAGTTCCCGTCTGTCAAAATCGGTCCGGGAAAGTCCTCCCGTTCACATACGGCTGATGAATATATCATGGTTTCGGAAATTGAGGAAGCAATAAGGCTTTATATCGAGATGCTGGACGGACTGGTGCTGTAAACGACTTACAAAGACGCTATTTCCCCTATAGACAGACCGGTAACCTGTGCAATTACATCAAATGCAATACCGGCCTGTTTCATTTTTTTGCATTCTTGAAGCATTCTTCCTTACGACCTTGCTCAAGACCTTTTTTAAGACCTTTTTCAATACCCTCTTTAAGACCTTCCTCACGCCCTTTTTTCAACTGGGTGGACATCACACTGTACCAGTCGCGGAAATTCTTCAAACTTTCCCAATACTCGCCTAACTCCTTAGGATTGAACTTAGCTATCTCGGCAGCCTCGAAAAGTTCCTTGTTCATTGCCGTGCCGAAAAGCAGTTTGAAGCCGAAATCGGTATAAGGGTTGATGTATTTATCCTGTATGCCTTCTGTTCCCATATCTATCCGAGGTTTAATAAGTTATGATACAGGATAAAAGTAATCAATATACTGCAATTCCCCGTCTTAAAAGAAAGATTTAACTATTTACCATTCATAGTAGCAACATATCCTCATCATAACAATAATTTATATCTTTCATTCCCCTTTTCTAGATAAGGTTTAATAATTCCTCATTATTCCATCTTTCAGCATATTCACTGCTTAAGTCTGCCGTGATACACTCGTGCTTATTTTCCCCTTTTTGTAAACCGATAACTCTGATGTCAGGAACAGTTTTAGCATACTTCTTATTGCGAGTTCCAATAAAATTCCTAAGCTTATCGATTTCATATCAGCGGATAAAACGTTCCGCACTTTGAGCGTCATTTAAACAGGAAAAAATAACATCTATTGCCTGTTCCCACGTAATAAAAAACCGGGTAGCTTCAGGATCTGTCAATATAAGCTCCTTCCTATTTTCTAATGCATACTTCCATTTTACCAAAACAGACCCTGTAGAATGCAATACATTTCCATAACGAACTATCCTATAAGCGCAATTCGATCCGTTTATTTGCTCAAAATCCCCAAAAAGATTCTCCATAAGCAATTTAGTAGCCCCATACGTTCCTGAAACTTGAACAGCTTTATCAGTGCTTGTTGCCAGAATAAATTTTATGTTCTGTTCCTCAACAGTTATTTTAAGAAGATTCAACGTACCAAGAATATTAGTCTGAACAGCTTTCAGAGGATGTTCTTTTGCCAAAATGACATCTTTAAACGCAGCCAAATGAAATATCCCATCACAACCATTCAATGCCTTTTTCAATAAAAGATAATCTTCAACGGGGCATGGAAAGATTTGAACGCTTTTAAATTTCTCCCTCAGAGCAATCAGTTTTCCTTCATTCCTGGCTATCGCATGAATAGTATGTCCTTGGGTAATCAACCGTTCTATCAATTTCTCAGCCAAATAACCGGTAGCCCCCGTTACTGCAATGGTTCCCATACTCAAGCTATTTTTTATCATTCATCAACACATCCCTCGCAACATAAGGCTGTGGAGAAAACTCAACAGTCAACACATTCGACTCTCCTAAAGCTGTTAATGTATGGACGCACCCCGTAAAGTCCTTACCAAATCCCCCTTTTCCCAAATCTCTTCTATTACAGCCTCACTATCATCATATTTCTGAAAAGTAGCCTGCATACGCCCCTGTAAAATAAGCATATATTCCACCTTTCTAAAATGATAATGATTACCTCTAAGAACCTTTGGGACGAATTGCAAGAATCCTATATATTTAGCGGCTTCCACCGCTGGAATTGAAGCACTCAAAGTAGTATCCTCGCCAATTACAAAACCAGTTCCCGCCTCCAGCAAGCTATAATTTTTCACATCTCCTACGGATTCCACTCTTATCAAATCCCTGACAGTTATTTCATCAAACATTTTTTTGATTGCTCACGCACGTCAATTTTACATAATCCGGCACGATATTTTAATAAAAACAATTTATGATGAGGAGCAAGATTCTCCAATCTCAAACACTCATCCATATCCAGCAAGACAAAAGATTCACCTTCCAAAATACGGATATCCGCTGCATCGTCCATCAAATAAGTATGATGAATATATTCCCATCTATCATAGTCTGCTCTATACTCAGACCCCAGATAGGTTATAGAACTAAAATGTACCTTTGAGGATTTCTTGTGTTCAAATTCTTCCTTCAGTTCTCTGATAATACCGTCTAGAGGGGTTTCCTCCTCCTCAAGGTAGCCAGACACAAGAGAATAACATCCGGAGTACTCTATATCCGGGTTCTCATCTCTTTTTTGCAACAATACTCTATTATCTGTTGTAGTAATAATCGCAGTAGTCGAATCCATCATCTTTTTCATCTTCATTATTTTTTAAATTTTCATTCTGTTGTATTTTCACCACACCCACGTGATGAATAATATTTTCCTTATTCAGCATATCAGTATAAATAGCATGGTTTAACACTATAATAAGCAACCAAATAAGAGACAATATGGCAAAAAAAGGTTGAGTGTATGATTTCAGCCATAACTCCCAAGATTTTTTCTCTCTTTTCAAATTAGAAGGAATCTTTGTGAAAAGTTTCACATACTCATCCGGAAAAGTCTTTTCCGCTTCACATAACATATTCTTCCAGTGCTCATGATAACTCCATAATCTCTGCATTACGTAAATAGACCATATTGAGAATGACAATCCTCCAAATGCAATAATAAATGTCAGGTATTCAGAAGTTTGGCATACAGAGTTAAACAAAACGGTTTCCAATCCGAATAAAGAAACATTTATTCCGAACATAATATTAAAACGGCTCCAGATACCAGCTCCTTCATACTGTAATTGACCAAGAAGGTGAGTATAATGTTCCATTAATTTAGTGTTCTGCAAGGCATCCCTATCATTTACCGCTTTTTTATTATCTACATCCGCATAAAAGTTTATACCGCATCGAACTAATTTCGTCATTATATCAAGAATATATTTTTATAATAAAAAAGGAGAGGATATTCTTCTGTAATCAGATTCATATCCCCTCCTCGCTTGAAGTTATCAAGAAGAAAGCATATCAAATTTAAACTATACTTCCTATCTTAGCCCAAATGTTTACTGTACTTTTCTTGTTACAGTTACCTTGAATGTCTTGGTTACAACACCCCAGTTATGAGTATAAGTAATGTTCAAGTTTACATCATGAGTATATACTGTACCTGTCGGAGTTCCCTTCCAAGTAAGAGTTGCAGTAGCTGCATCATAAGTAAAGTCTTTTTCATTCTCATCCAAAGAAATTTCCAATCCTGTAGCTTCAGCAACAGCATTACCAGCAGCATCTTTTCTATACAATGTTTCAGCTATGGTTTCTTCAGCAGCAATCGTAGTGGCATTGTATTTTACCAATACATTTTTAACAGCATCTTTCAATGTCAGTTCAGTCCATTTCTTCTTGTCTGCTGCACCTAAAGCATTAATCAAATCGATAATCTTAATCTGATCGTTTGTAGCCAATGCCGGATTATTATACTTCAAGTCTACTATTGCAGAGAATTCTAAGATAGGTTGTTCCACCTTCCAGTCTTCAGTTGCAAACAATACACGCTTAGCAGAACCAGCTGTAGCATCATAGATATCAACTTTCAAAGTTCCAACCTTAGCCAAATCTACACGCGGAGTAAAGGCAATCTGATTAGTGCTAGTCCATTCAATGTTATTTTCTTTCATCATTTCCTGAACATAAGCATTCTGCTTCTTATAATCCAATTCAAACTCAACTGTCGCATCTTCAGGAACAACATTGTACATCTTGTCGAATTCTTGAGATCCATGATGAACTTGCTATAAGTACCGCCAGTTTTTGTCCATGTACCGATAATAGTACGACTCTTGTATTCATCCTTGATAGGACAATCGAAGTTATAAGTTACAGAGAAGTTATCTACAGAAACCTTGAACAGTTTGTTTACGAAGCTGTTGTAAACACCATACGGTGTGTTCACTCCGTTAGTCATTTTCTCGGTAGCTCCCCAACCAGGATAATAAGAAGAAGCTCCAGCCAACAAGGACATATTCTTGAACTGTACAAAGTCAGCACCCGGTGTCAAAATCAAGAACAAAGAGTCTTTGTCAGCATTGTTTCCACCGTTCTTATAATACAAGACAGCTTCATTTTTAACCGTTTCAAGATTTTTAGCCAAGTCTGTAACTTTTGCAGGAATATTAGTCGATAAATTGTTATTTTGATAATATTGATTACAGTTATCAGATATTGATTGATAACTTAACAACTTGCCACCAGCATCATATACAGGCTTGTTCAATGTAATGAATGTGCAATATTCCTGATTTTTATTAGAAATAACATCACGACCTTCAATAGCAGCCTCAAAGTTACGAACATCCAAAGTAATGATCCGAGCTTTTGAGCTATTGTATGCAAATGCAAAGTTTTCCTTAGCATCCAACGGTTTCAAAGCAACGGTTCCAAATACAGGATTAACAGCAGGACGAACAGCCTTGATGAATACTACATTTTTCACCTCGTATTCTTTAACACCTTCTTCCTGTGGTTTAACTGTAGTAGTCACTTCTATCGCAGCATATTCATCAATAGCAGATGCCTGGTTAGTTGATTTCACAGACAAAACATCATCTTTAAATTCAAAGATACCCTGACGAGTCTTAATAGATTGTCCATTAAATGTATAATCCTCATTCTGATCCAACAATCTGAACACTCTGGTATATGAAATATTGGTTGACTTCAACCATACTTTTGCTGCTCCGGAAATGTAAGCGTCAATAGAATCATTTACATTATAAACACCTTGATAGTCAAAGCATCCATAAGATTTACCATCATAAGAAGCACCATCTGCATTGATTATTGCAGGGTATTCATCTTCTTTCATATTAGTAGAGGTAAAAGCATTTACAATGCTCTTTACAGATGCATGTGTTCTACTTACCGTGAAATAATCGGAAGCTGATGTATATTGACCATACATAGTTACATCCAATGAGGTTGCATAGGTATTATTTCCAATACCTTCATTCGGTAAAATAGCAAGGCTCAAAATACCGTTTTCTAATTTTGCAGAACCTTCCATATAGGTCAAAGCAGGAGCAACACTACGAACCTGATACGTATCAACAAAGGAGAATTTCGCATTATTCAATGAGAAATCACCCGGATATACCTTGAATGAAGCATAAGCAGGAACAGATGCAAACAAAACATCCTTATCCGGGTTAAAACTTCCTTCATTTTCCTGCCAATAGATATCATAAGCCTTACAAACATCACTATAATCATCAACAGCCTGTTTTCTGTAAACTACAGTCTGCAACCCTTTGAAAGCAGAACCTTCCTGCAATAAAGTATAGTTCTGTCCGTCGATAGTCACAATTACAGTCTTGCTTTCAGCATCTACAGCAATGTTAGGAAATTCATTGTTCTGCTTCAAATCAGTAACTTTGTCA
>ENA-OQCS01000655-OQCS01000655.1-human-gut-metagenome-genome-assembly--contig:-NODE-655-length-19286-cov-4.427475_pt1 | contig 19286 bp, 25 predicted proteins | sample MGYA00242757_ERZ504575 | MGnify/ENA primary metagenome ERZ504575 (study PRJEB26092, sample SAMD00036297) | human gut metagenome | host: Homo sapiens | study: EMG produced TPA metagenomics assembly of... | reverse complement strand
CTATAAAGGCGAAAAAAATCACCATACTCTACTGGAGTATATTCTTTGAAAAGCGACTGGAAATTCATATTTGATATTTTTAAAGTGACAAATCATTATTTTTATGTTTCTTTTTCCGTTTCAAAGGAGGAAGATCATCTTCTCTATTTTTCCTGCTACCGCCGGTAATATCAATATCCGGTATAAAAGGAAGAGCAGAATGTGACATATACTCATTATCGCGTTCTAAAGACTCTCGCCACTCCCCTATCTGTGAATCGTGTTGTCATGCAACAACGGTTCATTGGAGAAATGACTCTGAATATAAGCATAGGTAAATTTGCGAGATATATCGGATGCCTTAAATTCAAATGGAATATCTGTATCCATGAAAGAATAAGTAAGTACATATATGCCTTTACTATTCACATGTTCCTTTATACCGATACCAGATTCTTTCAATAAACGCTTAAATTCATCATAAGAATCTGATTTATCCAGTATCAGATTCAGCTTATTGAACAGGTAATGTTTTTGTTCATCGTATGACATTGACTTTGCATCAAAGTTCATATATCCATATCTGAATTTCTGAGGCAAGGATGTATCCTTAATATAAAATGAATCCTCGGACAGGCCATAAACATAATAGGACTTGTCTTTCTTACTTGTAAGACGCATATACACTCCTTCCTTCTGCAAATTGGCTCTGAACTCCTGAAAGGTGGTACTTGAAGCAAAAGCTTTATCAAGTCTGGATAAAAGATCATCCTTATATAAGGATTTCAGGAAGCCACCTTTTTTAAGGATAGAAAGAATTGAATCATATTCATGATTGCCAAGAACTGACATCCATTCTTCATTGCTCAGCTTTGATTTTTGTAATCTGTCGCCAAGCAGTTCAGCTGCACCTGAAGAAGATAAAATACTCATCACCCTTTCTTTAACAGCATAATTTCTGAGTGCTTTCTTCAAAGCATTATCAAAATAGTAGCGCTGTCCGGATATTGAGGATAATCGTTCTTTAGTTCTTTCGTTTGCTTTAAGGCTGACAAGATTATATTTCTTTTCAAGTTCCCGTGCTAACTTTCAGAGCGTTTGTAATCCAAAGAATTTGATACGGATTTACCTTCTGAATCTATGCGACTGTGTAATATATGGACATGAGAGTGTTCCTTATCCTTATTTAAAATAATGGAGTAACAACAGTTCCCATAACCCATCTTCTCCATATATTCCTTAGAGAGATTAATCCAATTAGCCTCAGACAATCTTTCACCTGGAGAAAGATTCAAGGTGATTTCAGAATAGGGTAATTTCACCCTGTCATTAAGCGAAGAGAAAAGAAACATATAATCAGAAAAAGAAGATAAAGAATCACCCGTAGAGTTGAATAATTCTTTTGCTTCACCAGAAGAAATCTTCTCCACTGATAATCTATTTTTCTGCTTAATGTTGACATGGATGAAAAAGCCGGTTCAATTTTAGCAATCATATCAAACAAGTTTTTTTGTTATTACTGATAGCATATTTAAAATATCGTGTAGTTCCTGAAGATAAAGTTTAATATTATCTTCATGAGGAATCAGATTAATTTGTTTCGCTATCTGATTGATATTGTTCCCTATTCTCTTTAATTCTATAACAGTTTGAATATCAGTTTTAGTAACTAATTTATCATTAATAACTAATTCTCTTATAATTTGAGCAATAGTTTTACCTCTTTCTTGAGCCATTTTACTCAACTTTTCCTTCTCCTCAAAAGTTAGTCTTAACTCTAAACGAGCTGTTCTTTTCTCATTCATGAAATTATATTATTATAATGAACAAAGTGAGTTATAAACATCAACTCGGTTGATGCAAGGTGTTTTTGTACGTACAAAACATACCTTGCGTGTACTAAAGTAATCAAGATAATTATGATAAGCAATAAACCCTGGGGGTTTTATTGATTTAATTAATCTGGATTAAAAAATCAAGGATATAATAAGTAATTATGTAACAAACGTAAATATATAACAGAATAACATATGTTACATATATACAATATTACATACGTTTATTAGTTACATCATCACTTTGTATCATTAGTAACAATGTAATATTATAACATTGTTACATTATTACTTTATTACTTACTTGCTTTATAACATAATTTCTTATGTTGTTAATATCATAATATAGTTTATATGTTATTTATTAATATCTTACGTTATGAATAAATATCTTACTTTTTCAAGTAATAAATAATGTGATTTCTTGCATAAGTAATTTATAAAGTATATATTTGCAAAAGAACATAATTTAATAGCATATGGGAAAAAAATTACCTGGTATTACTTTAGCTTTTGAGAACCCCAAAGGTGGGGTAGGAAAGTCAACCCTTACTGCGTTATTTGCCGGTTACGTACACTCAATGGGCGAGGATGGCATTAATATTGGGGTTGTAGATATAGACGACATGCAGAATACAATGGGAAGGCTACGTCAGTCAGAAAGTGATGAAAGCAATAACCTGAAGGAAGAATATGAAGTGATGAATATATCTTCTTCAGAGTTTATCAATCAGCTTGATATGCTGAAGGAAAGTTTTGATGTCATATTAGTAGATTTCCCGGGTAATCTTAAGCAAAACGGAGTAGTAGAGGCTTTGCATTTCATAGACATCGTAATCATGCCTTTTGAACCAAACAATACGGATTTAAGCGCAACACTATATTTCTACGATAATGTGTATAAAAATATAATAAAGGCAAGAAAAGAAAATGGCTTAAAGACAACTGTAAGAGGTGTAATGAATAGGGTAATGACGAATGTCATTGAGTTCAAAGAGTTAGTCAGTAAAAAGGAAAACCTTCCTTTCCAGCTCATGGAAAGCTTTATAAAAGATTCAAGAGTAGATTATCAGAGGAACTTGTCAACGTTGAGCAGTAATTACCATCATCCGTGTGACCAGTTTTGTGAGGAAGTTATAGAATTAATCAGCAAACATATAGAGGAGGAGTAACATGGGAAACAAAACAACTTCAATCGGCATGAGCAAGCTCTTGGCTAATGCATCCAAGATGGAAAAGGAAATAAAGGAAACAGAAAACGTGGCTCCTACAATAACTGTGGAAGCAGAGCAGACAAAACAGAATGGCGAAGAGCAACCACAGGAAGTAAAAGAAGTTATCAAACCTGAAGAAAACGTACTTTCGGAAAAAAAGAACAAGGACGAACAAGAGGATAAGGAAAAGAACAAGTCTTGCACTCGAAAGGAAGAGTACAGTTTATTATTCCAGGAAAGGAAAATAAAAGAAGTGGAGATGATCCGCATATCAAAAGAAACACATGCTAAACTGAAGAGACTTGCCAATGTATCGGATGTAAGTATGCACGTATTGGCAACTAATATTCTGGAAATAGCATTTGAAAAATACAATAAAGAAATTCAAGCGGCAGTTAAGAAATATATGAGTTTATAGTATTTTGAATCTGTTACAGAATCAAAAGCCAGGTAATGGGTAAAGCAGGAGTATAAGAATCCTGTTTTACCCGTTTTTTAACTTAAACATAACCGCACATGTCATAGATGAACATATGAGGTAGCATAAACTGATGATTATATAACCCGGACGCTTTTGCACAACTATTAGTGAAATCTGGGGTAAGTGGGACACTTTTACACAACTGCGGGAAAGTGCCCTAATTTTTATATCGCCAAAGCAGAATAGTTAATATATGTAAATAATTTAGCATCTAACCCGATAATATTTTTCCGAAAGTATGTTTACACAAGTCGAAGCATTTCTTTATTTAGGTTTTTAGGGTATTATGAATATGTGGGACACTTTTACACATCTGGCAAAAACAGAAAAACCGTAGATACCGCTTTGGGAAAGGCTTTCGGGGAATAAACGCAAAACTAAGAATGGGACACTTTTACACAACTGCTTCGAAGCCGGGACACTTTTACACATCTGAGAGAAGCAACTGGGACACTTTTACACATCTGGGAGAAGTAATCAGGACACTTTTACACATCTGGGAAGGCATAAAACCATCGTTTTAGGACGGTTTTACACAACTAATGGAAATACTTTGAATAAAAGCCAGGTAAAAACTTATGTTAATTTTTGTAACTGTCCCTTTTGTGGCATAATTTTTATTGTACGAATAGAAAAGAGCAACTGGGACACTTTTACACATCTGGACGAATGATTTATTTCATTATTAGCTATTTAGTGTATAAATAATACACTAAATGAATAGAAAATCGCTATATTTGCGAACAAATGGCGAAAATGATGGCTGAATCTGAACAATATAAAGAATTAAGCAGGGTACCACGCACACTTAGCGAGCCCTACAATGGTGATAATCTTGATCTGCTGATTGAATCAGGAGGAACAATCATGCATGATATTATAATTTTTGCCGCCAATACACAAATGAAGGACTTGTTTGGTGAAACTTGGTTTTCAATGGAAGACTTCTGCACTGTAATGGGGTATGAGAGGACAAAGCTCCAGCGTAAATTGACCGAAGAACAAAAAGCGAAAACATTTGGCGCAATTAAACCAGTCTATAAGACCGAATATGCGGGTGAACAGATAGAGCACCCCATAGAGACTTTTTTTGAATCCGCCTTATTCAGTTTAGGGAAGAATACACTCAGTGTAGCCTATAATGTCAATGGAGCCACAAGATACAAATTTATCCCTATCTTGGAAAGCTTCGACATTAAGGACAATTTTGGGACAAAGAAAAAGACCAAACGAATGTATAAGGTCAACCTGAGCAAAGAGCTGAAGAATCTGATGTTTACCGGATATAACCTGATAGACCTGAAGGATTATAGGAATCTGCCAAACAAAAGGTCTTACAGGAAATTCTATCTGAATTTATCAAAAATGATTTTTCTTATCAAGCACAAGATTCAAGCCGGTCAGGAGCCCGAGTTCACTATGATCGTAGATGAATTAGCCAGGCATTTTGACATTAACATCGCTAATAACCATGACCGCAAGAAAAAGGTGGTTACAACACTAAACGCAATTAACAAGAATCTGACACAAACGAGGTTCGAATACGAATTTGTTAAAAGGGAAAATGAGAAATGGGCATATAGTATCAAATTCAGATTTTCCGAAGAAACGCTCAAATACTTCGATGAAAAAGCAAAGGCTATAATAACCTCCAAATATTATGAAGGGCTAAAAGATGCCTTCTTAAAGAAAAAGGGTGTGCAAGTATATGAGACCTATAAATATAAAGATTGCTTCGTATTCGGCAGCGGTAACTTTAATGAGGAATTTACAGAATGGGCATACAGCGATGCCGACAAAGAACTGAAGACTGAGATATACAGAAACATTTATATTAATGTTATGAAAATGCCGCCTAAAGAAAATTATACTATAAATATGGCAGATATTAGGCCTAGATAAAGTATTAATGAATAACTTTTCATAAATTTGCAACGGATTTCCATGAAAAATGGGAGTCCGTTATTTTACATACATACAGCTGCCAAACGGAAGAGTGGTGTCAGAAGTTAAACTATAAAGCAGCTGCGAACCCGTACCGGATAATGCGGCGCGGGGAAGCAGTGCTTTATAAGGGCCACACCACTCCCTCGTTTGGCAAGGCGGAACCGTGCCATTACATAAATTTATGGCACCGACACAAATAACTAGACTTATTGATGAGACCATCAAGAAGATGGGGCTTCAAGAACACATCTGTTTCACACAGGAGGAAAAAGAGTATTTTGAAAAGAATTTCGAATCTTTTCATTTGAAGAAAGGACATTATCTGATTACTAAAGATGAACTGGTGGAACATTTCTATTTCCTGGAAAAAGGAATCCTGAACATCTGCTTTCCGGATTCCAAAGGTGGGTTTATAAATGCAAGGTTTATGGATGACAGGGCATTCATAAATCCTTTTTTCCTGCACAATCCAGAACACAAAGCCTGTTACAGCATAAAAGCGAATACAGACTGTAAGGTATGGCGAATGAAAAAGCACAGAGCTTTTGAAATGTTCGCTGAATCCTTCAATTTCTGTAAGCTCACTATTTTCCACCTTGAAAAGTCTCTCATGCACAAAATAGAAAGAGAGGAAGGAATACATTGTATGACCGCACACCAAAGGTATGAAAAGGTACTAAATAAAGAAAAATGGCTTTTTAAGCATGTGCCGTTAAAAGAGATAGCGAGATACATCGGAATAACCCCTCAGGCTCTCAGTAAAGCCAGAAAAAAGATCTTCAGATAGCTTATAAAAGGACAGGATACTTTTACACAACTAGTATCCTGTCTTTTTTGTATGCTTTTCATTATATGTTTTACATCATAACAAAAAATGAAACTAGATTAATAAAACAGCATGTTGCGGAAATTAAAATGTCTTTTTATTTGCGGTTTTGCATATTATCTATATGTTTGGACAGAATCAATTGAATTTCCTGACACAATGAGCAGGATTTGATACAATTACTAAATTTGAATATGATAAAACATAAAAATAATAAACTGGATAATATTAACTTTAAAAATAGAAAGCACTATGTACAGCAACATGAAAATCGTAATACTGATTCTCCTCCTGTTTACTGGAGGCAGTGTGATTAAAGCACAGAGACACTACAAAAGAATTTCAGCTTTAGAAGGTAGTTATGGTACCAATATATTCGGGAAAGCTGATAACATGGCAAATATATCATTCTCAAAATACATTGACAGAACATCCTACTGGAAAGCCGGATTGAATTATTTTGAAAAGAGTTTCGATTATTCAGTCAATACTGAAGCAACCCAGCCTTTAGGCATAATGCCGGTAATGCAGAACCAGCAAAGGGAAGAAACAGCCCGGAACTGGTTTGTAAACGGCAGTTATAACCGAACAATAGCCAGTAACCTTAAATCAATCTACTGGAATATAGGTATAGGATGTTTTCTGGGCACAGAATACACCAGACATCCATCAAAAGAGTATCAATTTATCGTTGGTCCGGAAATAGGGACTGAAATAGAACTTTTCATATTGCCAAAGCTCGCATTCACCGTCGGAATAAAAGAAATGTGGAGTCCGTTGTCTGTAAAGAACTGGAATACCGTATGGAATGCGGGATTGAAGATTCTCCTTTATAAATAAAAATCATGTTACTTATTGTCTTATTGCAAGCCAGTACAGATGTATCCGGCTGATATCGTTGTACCGTGAAGTAGGTGCAATGCTGGTTGGTATTGGCTTTATTTGTGCAGGATTATCTATACTTAAAAAGCTGATAACCAATCATGAAAAAACAAAGGAAGCTATTATTACCTATGTAGTAGCGTTGGTTGTCTGGCTATTAATATGGTCGTTGATATGAGCATAGCAGATGTTATTATACTTATTGTCATCTCTCTTGGTATCTATCATTTTCTGACTAAAAGAAAAGTCCCGAAAGACGGGCGAAATAATGAAAAGAAACAAGTACCTGGAGTAGAGAAAGACAAAAGGGAAAATATACAGGAAAAAGCGCCGGTCATCAGGGTAATCTTTCAAGTTGAGAACACCGAGGAAGATGACCTTGCCAAGGAGATAGCGGACATGTTCTTAGATGGGAGAACTTACTATTACAGTGGGAAAAAGCCGGAAGAAACAAAAGAAAAAACGGAAGACACTGAAATGGAAAAGTTCGTAAGGTTTGAAGATGTACAATGGAATTTAATTAAAACAATACAAGTATAAACTTTAAAATTAAAGAATTATGGAAGTACTAAAGCAATTAAGAAAGAGATTTGAGAATGTAAACAACAGTGTAAGCAGGTGGGCAGTAGGTCTTATGTTTCTGTTCATGGTGGCAGCTCCGATAGAATTAGAAGCACAGAGCGGCCTTAAGATAAGCAGTCTTTCGGAAGTAACAGACACAGCCAAGGAAGGTGCTGACACAATCCTTGATGTCGCAAAATACATTCTCGCAGCCGTTTTGGGTATCGCACTGGTGTTCGTGATTTATTCTCTTGCTACAAATAATCCACATGCCAAAGAATACCTGTTAGGATGGATCATTGCAGTTGTAGTGATTATGGTTGCCTTCCTGATTATCTGAGCCATGAGAACCATGAGGAAAATAAACAAGCCTATCAAGTTTTTCGGCTTGTCATCCGGGCAATTCGGAATATTCATGCTTATAGTAGCCATCACGATTATCGTCTACATATTCAAGCAGCTGCATCCGCTGGTCATAACGCTTCTACTCAGCGGAATAGTATTTCTGTCAGGGCTACTGTTCAATACCTTGAAAAAGGAACATAAGGCTGGAAATCCGGATTTTCTCACAGGTTTGAGTGTACGGAGCGCAACTCCCAGAAAAATAGTAGATAAAAAAAGATTTTCAATTTCATTCTAAACTGAACAGCCAATGGTCACACTTATCATCCTAACAGCCGTTGTCATTTGTTTGTTGGCTCTTCTCATTGCAATATTGTATATGCGCAATGAAGAAGTGCAAGTAACAGACAAGGCCACAGATCTGGCAGACATATTGCTATACAGACCATCACCCAGGATGCAATCATCAATGGGAACGGTGACATCACAGTAGGGTACAGAATGCTTCTTCCTGAAGTGTTCACACTTTCGGAAAAAGAAGCAGAATATATCCATGAGAGACTTGAAGCTCTCTTGAAGATGCTTCCGGCCGGAACTGTCATACATCAGCAGATTTTTTATTATACCGGAGAGTATAACAATCAGGAATATTCAAACAATGCTCTGATAGCAGAGAACAACCGGCATTTTGACGGCAAGGAGATTCTGAACAGTTATACTAATCTGTATCTTACATTTACCAATGGGAAAAAGAACGGCAAGATAAGAAAAAGTGCGACCAACACATCACTGTTAAGAAGATTACATTACCCGTTTAAGCAGCCATATAGGGATTATGAGAGACGAATGACAGAGATGGAAGCATCGCTTCTTAATTTTGAGAATGGTCTGGCATCTATCCAGCAATTCGAAATCAGGAAGATGAACAGCAAAGAGTTGAACAATGCTGTTTATGATTACATCAATCTATCTTATGATACACCTGTAGAAGATGCAACGGAAAAGGTTGTGAATCCGATGGCCATCACACAGAACGGTGAAATGAAAATCGGCCAGCAGTATGTATCGATGTTATCACTGACAATCGAGGGGGAGCATCTGCATGAACTCTCCGTTCCTCACACCGGTAAAGCACGTTCATACGGTGGAAACATTGAAATACCGGACAGTATCAAGAGCAAGTGCTCGATGTTATACCCCGTAGGTCTCGGATTACCTTTTAATCATATCGTCAATGTGGTCATCGAGATAACAGATCCTGATGCGACAGTAACAGCAATAGGAGCGGAGAAGGATGCCTTGAACTACATCACGAACTTCTATCCCCCTGCAGCAGAAAAGCAGAAGGAGCAAAGATTGTTCTGTGAGGAGATTACGAAATTTGACTATCAGACCGCTTACACTTCGTTCAATGTCATTCTTAATGATACGGACAAGACTTCACTGATGCGTAAGATAGCCCTTGTACAGCAAGGATTCTCCTTCATGAACCAAAGCAGCTGTTATGTTGAAAACGCAGAGTTGTGTAATCTGTTCTTTACGAACATACCCGGTAACGCCAGGGCAAATTACAGAGGTTTCATCAATACAACCAAACAGGCAATTTGCTATCTGCAAAAAGAAGGTATGTATGTTTCAGATACGAAAGGGCACATATACAATGACCGTTTCGGAACACCGGTCAAGATAAATCTTTGGGATTATCCGACATTGAATAACAAGAACAGGATAGTTATCGGGCCGTCAGGTTCCGGAAAATCTTTCTGGCTTAACAATTACATTCTGCAAAGCTATGAGCTGGGCAGAGACATCATGATCATCGACATCGGTGGTTCATACCGTTCTATGATAGCATTGAATGGAGGGAAATATTTTGATTCTACAGAACAGAAGAAATTTGCCTTCAATCCATTTCTGTGTGACCGTGACAAGAACGGTAAGTATCTCTATATCGACACAACGGACGCAGAATCAGCGGATGACCAGATAAAGACTATCGTAGCCATAATAAGCTATATCTGGAAGGCCAGGGAACAGATGATGCCGGCTGAGACGGCGATTCTTAGGAAATCCATCATCGGCTTTTATGACTATGTAAACAATTCTTCAGTAGGTCAGAATAATGAAAGAATCTTTCCTGATATGAAAGCATATAGAAAATATCTTCAGGAAGTATTCAAAAAAAGAATGAGTGATTTTGAAAAGCAGAAATTCGAGATTGAAGAGCTTATTCTTCTGCTGGAACCATATACAGACGGTGAACTCAGTTTCCTGCTCAACGCAAAGGAAAACGTGGATATTGTCCATGACAAGCTCATCGCATTTGACATGGAAGATGCGTCAAAGAAGGAATACTTCCGCTAGTGGCCATCATTACCCTTCAGATGATTGTCGATAAGATTAAGAAACGACAGGGTATGATGAAGGAACTGATTATCGATGAAGCCCTGGATTTCCTTCAGGATGAAAAGTTCGGAGACTTCATAGCCTATCTGTACCGTACATTCAGAAAGAAAGAGGGAAGCATCACTCTGGCAGCACAGAATATCCTTTTTCTGAAGAACATGCCTTCAGGAATAAAGGATTCAATTATCATCAACTGTGCTACAAAGATAATCCTGGATCACTCGGAGCACCGCCAGAACCTGCCGGAAATCCAGTCTGTCTTGTCCATCAATGACGAAGAAATCTATATGATAGAGTCATTGCAAAGGACAGACCGCTGGAGGGAGTTCTTCATCAAGATGTCCAATGATGCATTCATATTCAGAAATGAGGTCTCAGATTTTGCAGCGGTAGCATTTGACTCAAAACAATCAACCGTAGTCAGGATTAAGCAATTATTCAAAGAAACAGGCTCGACCTATACGGCCATAAACTTATATCTGGAAGAAAGGAGAAAGCAATATGGATGATGCAACAGCAGGATTAACGGAGTTGTTAAACTACAGCACTGACATGAACACGAGCATGAACAGTGTAGCACCCAGTATAGCAGCAGCATTATTAGGCATAGCCCTCATCTTTGTAGTTTGGGCTTTGGCCACAAAAAAGCAAAATGCACGTACATACCTGATAGCTTGGGTAGTATGCGTAATATTTACTATCACATTTATCATTTAAGCTTATGAAGAAATTATTTGGAATAATCATAATCACGACAGCCATGCTGTTTATAGGTGCAGGGAAGGCAGATGCCAGTGGGTTGTGCATGATCCGGGACATACCTTCCTTAATTCAACAGAGTGGTACACCAACGTAAAGAAATGGATAGAGCAGATAAAGGAGATGGAAGCAGCCCAGAAATTAAGGGAGGGTTTACAGAACATAGACAGAATGAAGGAACTGAAATCTCTGAAAGAGCTTGCTGATCTGTTGGATGACGTTGCCTGTCTGAGTCAGGACTACAGCTTTTATATGAATGTAGGTTCCAACTACCACTGTTTGAAGTTTCTTAATTTTCAAAGAGTAACAGTCAATCTCAGCGTCAGCACCGACCTTCTGATGAAGGTAGCAACGGTAACAAGTTATTTCTCGATGAACTCAGAAGGAAGAATCTCCTTTATCGAACAGGTAAAGGAGTCTGTTGAAAAGGCAGCAGATGAAATGAGAGAGTTTAACGAAACAGTCAGAAGTACAGTCATTTATAAATCGATGAAAGGACACAACCGGAAGACCTATTATCAAGGTCGCCTTTCAGCCTATACAAGATATACCAACTAAGCCTATGAACCAGGACAATTTTTTGTGGGGACTCCAAATAACAGACGGCCTCACTATGGAATTAGTTTCAAAGATGACAGTTATAGCATTTGGAGTTGCAGTCATCTGTTTTATATGCAATCTGGCTTATAATTATCTGTATCACGGAGCCAGTCAGTTGTTGACATCAAATGAAGACAAGTTTCCGGACATGATGGAAATCGGCCGCTGTCTGGTACTGTTTTTCTGTCTGACAATGTATAAGCCAATCGCACAGACCATTGTAGGAACAATGGAAGTCATAAACGAAGCTACATCGCTATCTTCAGAAAGAGCCAATGAATTTGCCCAATTTATGGCCAAGGCAAGCAACGAGCAGGGTGAAATGATAGCAGAATATGAGACCAATTCACTTGAAGCGGAAGTGGCAGCCGGAGAGGACACAACAGGAGCCATGCAGCATGAGCTTGATAAAAAAGCGGAAGAGGATGAGACAACAGGATTAAGAGCCAGTATAGAGAAACTTGTCAATATCCTTAATCCGGCAAACCTTGTAGCACTTGTATTACACGCTGCGGCAGCCTTGGTTGTAGGTATCATACAAATCATCATCCTGGGTTTAGGTGTAGTTATTGTAAAGATACTGGTTATACTCGGCCCGTTTGTCTTCGCGTTCAGTATGCTTCCGGTATTTCAGAAACAGCTATCCATCTGGTTCGGTACTCTCTGTTCATCCTGTATGGTGTTCACTGTGATAAACATACTCAATCAGATTATGTGGCAGACATTAAAAGCACTATGCGAATCACCGGCCGACATGGTTGATATGGCAACACAACAGTTGCAATATCTGGGCATGGATCTGGCTCTAATCGGCGCATATTGCAGCTGTTTCTGGCTGTCGTCAAAGATTGTCGGACACAGTGATGCCGGCAAGGTTATCTCAAAGGTTATGTCGATAGCAACGACAGCAGCCACCATAGCCCTGCTTGGTGGAGCTGGAGCAGCAGCCAAAGCAACAAATGTAGGAGCTGCGGCATCAATTGGAGAAAGTATAATCGATGATAAAAAATAGCAGATATGGACTTGATGAAATTTAAAGGTGTAGACAATGCCGTAAAGATGACTATAAGACTTTCGATAGGCTACTGTGTCGTTCTTACGATAGCTTTTATCACATGCATCATCTATCAGACGATGAAGCTTGAAAAAGCTTACAGCCAGGCATTGGTCATAGACAAGAATGGGGAAGTATATGAGGCAAGTGGTATGCCGGCATCAAATATGAGAAGGTTCGAATACATCAATCATGTCAAGACCTTTGTCGGAAAATGGTATGCCTTTGACGAAAATACCTATGAGAAAAATATCACAAGTGCCTGAATCTCATTGGGAACAAGGGGAAAGAGCTGTTGAACGAATACAATGATGTGAATATGCTCAATTCACTGGTTCAGAAGAACATCAGATACGGAGTATCAATTGACGAAATAGTCATTGATATGGGAACTATCCCTGTAACAGGGAAAATACTTTTCACACAGACGGGATATAGGGCCAGAGGAAAGATTTCAAGAAAGGTAGAAGCAGAGTTCTCCATCTACGATGTATCAAGAAGTGAGGAAAATGCACACGGAGCCAAGATAGAGGACTGGATCGTGCATTATTCGGCACCAATTGAAGACAACCAGGAAGAATATAATAATACCCAACCAGAAAAATCTGACGAACATGAAAACTAATAATTTTTTAAAAGACAAGAACAAGCTTCTGATGATTATACCCATCGTATTAGGTGGTCTATTTCTCTACGTGTTTTTTGTTCACGACACATCATCAAAGGAAGTTGCGGAAAATGAAAAAGAAAGGCAAAGTGTATTACTAGAGCCGGATTCGGAAGCAAAGGACAAAGCTCTCAATAAGATTGAAGCCTATAAACAGGATGAAAGAGAAGAGAAGGAGAAACAAAGAATCATGGATGAATCACAGGTAAGAGGTTCTGATTTCTACTTCGACCTTCAGAACAGAAATGAAAAATATGACCAGGCAACACTGGAGAAAATACGGAAAATGAGAAGAGATCCATACTCTGATGTAATGGGTGAATATGGCAGCAGCGACAGCCACCTCTCGGAACAGCTGGAAAAGCAGCTTGCGAGCATTGAGGATGAAGAAGAGTTGAAGGAGATTATAAGGGAAGCAAGGAAAAATGCTGAAATCCGAAAGGAACTGGAGCAGAACAATGTCTATAGACAAAAGATATATAAAAGGATTATAGGTTATGATCAGGAAAAGAAAAAAAGCCGAAAATCCCACAAAGCCCAAACCAGGCAGTGCAATGGACAGCCTTGTAAGCAACCAGCCTATATACATAGCCGAGAATGGCAAAAGGACAAGGAGGCAACAGGCAAGTATGCCAAGCAGCAACACCTTATTCAAGGCCTGCATACATGGAGACCAGACAGTCGTTACCGGCAGTACAGTAAGAATGCGTATGCTGGAAGATGCCGTTGTCTGTGGCATGAAAATACCGGCTAACACACTCTTTTACGGTGTGGCGACATTAGGAGCAAACCGGCTGGAGGTAGTGGTAAACAACCTGAAGGTAGGAAATACGATCAGCTGTTTCCTTTGTCATCTTCGACAATGATGCAATGGAAGGGCTGAACTTACCAAACAACATGAAGCTCAGGCAGCCAAACGTATGCAGCAGGGACTTGTCCAGAATATAGATATGCCTCTTGCCTCTATCGGAACAATGACAAGTGAGATAACCAGTGCTGTAAATGCTACGACTCAGATAGCAAAACAGATATTGAATATGAAACTTCGCAAGTCAAGGTACATCTGAAGAGCAATTATCAGATGTATATACAGGAAGAGACAAAAGAATCAAAGCTGAAACGGAAAGCTGTTCAGGAAGAATTGCAGAGACTATATGCTGAGCTTGAAGAGAACAAAAATAATCAGCCACATCCTTTGGAAACATTAATTGACAAGTTATGATTTTGAATATCTTGAATTATCTAATTGTTATAGCAACCCTGTTTTTCGGGTACAGAATCTATATATCAAGAAAGCAGGGTAAGAAGTTTACAGAAATCAAACCGCTTTTGGTTTCATTTTTCGCCTGTATTGTCTTGTTATGGGCGATAACAGTATTCACCGCATTTTATAATTGAAAGTTATGAAAAGAATCTATATTTTAATTGTTCTATGTGTGGCCGCATTCGGCTTAAAAGCACAGAGTCCCGAACAGGAGAGTATCAAAGCCAAGAACATTTACGTATCATTTGACTTTGTGAAGCATCTGGTATTCCCGGTACAAGTGTCCGATATTGAAGTAGGAGAGAAAGAGCTTATTTCGGCAGAAAGGGTTGAAGAAGCACCCCACGTTGTCAGACTGTGCGCACAGAGTGAAGACTTTGAGAAAGAGACAAATGTAACCGTCGTTTGTATCGACGGCAGTGTCTATACTTACCATGTGAAATATATAGCAAACGGTCTTGTCGATCCTTCCCCTAATATCTATGAAGATAACGGTAAATGGGAACACAACGATTATCAGGCGGATGTCAGTGACATGCACATGGCCGAGTTTTTCTTCCCCTCAGACATTATATACGGCACACAAGGTAACGAAATGTCCTTTGCTTTACAGAGCTACAACAATCAGCTGAAGGTTTCAACAGCTAAGGATGCCGTTGAAAATTCGAATCTTTTTGTCATCGACAAGAACATGAATACATACAGCATTGTCATCCGCAGAAACGAGACTTCGGTCTTCACCTACAACTATGATGACAAGCGTGAATATACTGCCCACATTGATGTGAACAGTGAGGTGATGGACAAATGCTTCAGGAGCTGAGAACAAAGAAAAGGAACATTTACAGTGTTGGCGAGGTAAAAAACAAGTTTGAGCTGTCAATGTCCAACCTGTATGTACATGAAGACTTTATGTTTTTCATCTTTGATTTGAAAAACAAGTCATATATAGACTATGACATTGAATTTGTCAAATGCTTTCAAAGAGACATCAAGAAAAGCAAGAATGCCATACAGCAGGAAACAACCATCGATCCCATTTACACCAAGGACTTTGAGACTAAGATAAAAGGCAAAAGCGGAAACAGGCTTGTGCTGGGGTTCAACAAATTCACAATCCCGGACAATAAAATCTTTGAGATAGAGCTATATGAAAAAGGTGGTGGCCGACACATGAAGCTGGCTGTAGAGAACAAGTATATTATCAGGCAGAACCTTTATTCGAAAAATGATATGAAACTGAAAGAAGCTTATGAGAACTATTCCTATAATAACATAGGGCAGTTCAGAGCCTTGTCGGAAACTCTTGGCTATAAAACAGAATATCATGACGGAAGCTATCTTTTCCACAAGGGGAATGACAGTATCCAATTATCTTTGGATGAAATCAGATCTAAAGCTAAAGAAAACCGGAATGAACAGCGAGCCGAGGAGTCAAAAGAAAAGGTTTGTTCGTTCTTTGACAAGAACAAGGCGAATGAGCCTTCATACATCGAAGAACTTAGAAAAAAAGGAATCAGTGTGATTCGGTGGAATGACATAAAGGGCGAAAACAAAGACGGTTTCACCATCATAGACCATAACCGTAAAGTATGCTATACAGGCCAGGAACTATACGAATATGCACACAACACCGGCAACCTGCTGGACGGTAAAGGAACAAAACTGGAAAAGGTATAATGTCAGACCTGATGGATATAGGTGAGAAGAAAGGGAAGCTGCGTATGAGTGAGAACGGCATTTCCGTCTTTTACCGCAAGGAAACCCTAACCATTCCGGACAGGATGCTTGGACACAAGCTTAACAAAACGGAGAAAGAGCGTCTTCTACACGGTGATATTGTTCCTTTAGATACCAAAAGAGGTACAATTATGCTTCAGGTTGACAAGGACTTGAATTCGGTAATCGTGAGATCAAGCAAAGAAATTAAGATACCTAATGTGATAGGCAAGACCGAGGAATATGACGGATATAAGTTAACCAAAGCAGACAAATATCTGCTTGCCAACGGTCATACGTTAGAGAGTAAGCTCATGCACAGCAAGGACGGATATATCCTTGCCGACATATCTCTCACAGATGACAAAAAAGGCATTCAGTTCTCAAACATACAGAGTATTACAGAAGGAAAGGCTCATGAACTGATAAAGGAGATGAGACCTAAACTGGAAGCTGTAAACCCCGTCATAGAAAATAAGGTATCGGCAGATAAAGGGCGAGACATGGACAGCGAGTTTAAGGAAGCGGTCGGTAAAAGGGACTTTGAAACGATTGACAAACTCAGGGAGGACGGTTATAAGCCAAGTGAAGATTACATCAGAGGTGTTGGAAAACAGCTGAATCTGAGTGATAATGAAATGAAGGAAGTTCAGAAGATTTTTCAGGTTAAGCCGGATGAACTGAGCGAACATCAGAAACAGGCTGCCAAGCTTTTAGATGCAGCCTCGGTAGGAAATTTCAGAGTCATTCAGGACATCCAAAAAACCGGATATCAGATAACACAGAATGATATAAAAGCCATGCGAGAAAATGGCGTACAGGAAAACACCATCATCGCCGTTCAGAAGATATTCGGTCTTGAAAACAAAGGCAAGACTTTGGGTGATGTGAAGTTGGCAAGCAGTCCGAAGCCGGACAATACAAAAGAAATGGCCAGACCAATTGCCAATACCGTAAACAAGATGTTCAACGACTTATAAAAATGCAATTATGGACTACAATGAACTGGTACAGAAAAGACAGGAAGGCATCATCGATGACCTGGAGTTTCTGCTCGCTCAGAAAGATTTGGCAGAAATATATCTTGAAGACATGAAGTCAAGAGGAGAGAGACCCAATAATGAGAATGCCGTCAAGTGGCTATGTGAATATGAGAATAACCATTTATACGAACAGTTATGAAAGAAGATTCAGCAGGTGACAAAGCACTGAAACAGTTTGCAGACCTCATGATTCAAAAAATCAAGGAGGTTGAGCATGACTGGAAAAAGCCCTGGTTCTCTCCGGAAGGTGGAGGGGGCTTACCCCAGAACATCGAAGGCAGAGTATATAATGGGATAAACCTCTTCATGCTGTACTTACTTTCGGAAGAAAAGGGTTACAGCACACCATTGTATATGACATTCATGCAAGCTAAGGAAGCCGGAGCCTCAATTATAAAAGGAGAGAAATCGTTCCCCGTAATATACTGGAACTTTTCAGTAAAGGACAAGAACGGGAACAAGATAAGCATAGAAGACTATCGGAATCTATCAGAGGACGAAAAGAGGGAATATAAAGTGACACCTTATATGAAAACCTATAATGTGTTCAATGTCTCTCAAACCAACTATCCGGAAGTCCAACCTGAGAAATGGGAAAAGCTGAAGTCACAGTTTGTTCCACCGGCTCTGAAGGATGAACAAGGCATGTACACCATGCCGTTGCTTGATGCACTTATCAGAGAAAGGCAATGGATATGTCCGATATATCCGAGAGAAAGCGACAGTGCTTATTACAGGCGTGGAGAAGGATGCCATATAATTGTCCCGCTGAAGGGACAGTTTGATACAGGGGAATCCTTTTATTCAACACTGCTGCATGAAATGGCACATTCAACCGGTGAAGTCGGTCATCTGGAAAGAGAAAAAGGAGAGGTTTTCGGAGATTCCAAATACGCCAAGGAAGAACTTATCGCAGAGCTAACTTCTGCTTCATGCGGTAAAACCATGGGTATATCAACCTGTATCAGGGAGGAGAATGCGATGTATCTGAAGAGCTGGCTGTCGGCATTGAGTCAAGATCCGAAATTCATATACACCATTCTTTCCGATGTGGCCAAGGCAAGTGCCATGATACAGGAGAAGGTTTACGGAATGGAACCTAAACTGAGCAATGATGAAAAATTCTTACTGGCGGCAAGCAGGGCGATGAAGATAAATTGAAAGAGTTGAAAGAAGCGGCTATAACCCTTCGTTGCTTATGATAGACAGGCTAAATGTCAATGTAAGCAACAATGAAGGGAAAGAGGCAGTAAGCAAGGTGTTTGGAATAGATTTTGAAACTAACAAAACAGCAGAAATGAGCAAGGAAATGGTCAAGCCTGCTGAAATAACAATGAATATTTAACCCCTAAATCGAAGAATTATGTTTACAGGACAATTCAATCGGTTATGTAGGTGCAGACGCACGTTCAAACAGAGTGGTAAAGGATTTATTTCCCTGTTTCATCAAAGTTTAAAGGAGTTGGAGACACAAGAAGACAAGACTCTTTGGATAACTTGCTTTGTAAACTTTGACACAAAAATCATGGAATATATCAAAAGGGTACTCAGGTATATGTGACTGGAGATATATTTATTGATGTATTCAAGAAAGAGGACGGAAACTGCATACCGTCTGTCACTATGAATGTAAGCCGTGTAGAACTGCTCGGCAAGAGTGAGAAGAAAGAAGAGACTAACGCATAAAGATTGAACTATGGAAAAAGA
>ENA-OQCS01000654-OQCS01000654.1-human-gut-metagenome-genome-assembly--contig:-NODE-654-length-19290-cov-2.758910_pt1 | contig 19290 bp, 19 predicted proteins | sample MGYA00242757_ERZ504575 | MGnify/ENA primary metagenome ERZ504575 (study PRJEB26092, sample SAMD00036297) | human gut metagenome | host: Homo sapiens | study: EMG produced TPA metagenomics assembly of... | reverse complement strand
TCCTTGGTAATCTCCATAATGATATCTTTTTATGTTTGTAACTAATTGGATTTCAACTACAAAGATACAAAAAATATCGGAGATTACCAACTTTTTTAGGCACTATTTCTTATCCCGAACTGAGGTATATTTGTCTCATCTGGGATATTAAATCCTTGGTAGGAATTATAGCCATGATTCTTAATGACAGATTCTTTAATAGAACTTATCTCATCTAACAATACTTGTTTTTGTGAAGGAAGAACTTTCATTTTTTTTACTTCTCTCGAAGAATGATTCTTTCCTATTCTAATGCCTTCGGCTTGTGGAAGATATGAACTCTCTTGTTGAAGTTCAGAAATAAGTTGCTCTAATTGTTTTAAAGCATCAGGTTCTGTAAAGTCTTTTTTGCTTCCTATGGGCTGGCTGCTACTTTTTTGCCATCCATTAGATATATTCAATTCTGGCAAAAGGTGCTTGCATATTTTATCATCCCATTCATATTGCTCCATCAAACGAACAAAATCAGATAGTGTTTCAGATGATTCTGGAGTTTGATCAACAATGATATATGGAAGTTGTAATTACAAATCGCCTCGTTCTCGACTGCATAAAACCTATTGTCTGGAGTTTTTATACAGTGGATATAGCCAAGGTTCTTATGAAAATAGTCAAGATTCTTATGAAAATCCCCAACGAAAGTAAGCATTGCTTTAGAGCTGAACTCTTTTACTTCATCAAGATTTTCCCATTCGTAAGCATTTGCAAAGGCTAATGCACTTTTGACCGAACTATCTTTGATTACTGGAGGAAGATCCTCACGCATCTGGTGAGAAATCCACTCCTTTAATCTTGTAATTTCCTGTTTGAGTTGCTCTTCTGGAGTTTCGGCAAAAGGAGTATTGAGGCAAAACCAATCTCCATAATTGACTTTACCAGTATGTATCAGATGCGGATAGCCACTAAGTGATTTTGTTCGAAAAACCAATTTGGCATGTGGAAACATAAAAGGAATTTCAACACGAAGAACTAAAGGATGAATCGTATTCAGAACCTCTATGCTACCAACATAAAGATTCTTTTCATCCTTATTCTCTGATACATTAAACTCCTCAAGAACAGAAAAGCCTTCTAGAGAAGAAAAATAATCTGTATAAAATTGAGCGTCTTTATAATCAAACATAATTCTTAAGCATGTCCTCGTGGAGAGGGAGTTGATGGTGTTGAACGTTGGGTTGTAACTCGGTCTTCTGTCTCTTTGCGAGTTGTTCGAAGTACGGTCCTTGAGTAAGAACCAATACCGTTGTATGAAGGATTGTCTATCATAATTGTTATATTTTAAAATTTACCGTGTAAAGGTAGAGCTTTTTTTCGAAATAAACAAATTTGTTGCGTACTTATTTTAATTTTTAACAAACATTTTTGTTGATGGGTGTGATTCCTTTCTAAATAGACTATGTTGAGTAAGAATAGAAATATAAAGTATGTAGTATTTTACATTATAGTGTTTACTTGAAAAATCTTTTTACGATATTGTTCCTATGGATATCAATAGGTACAAAGACAAAAATATAATTTAGGGCTTTTTAAAGTTGACTCTGTGTTTTATATATTCTTGCAAGATTAAAAAACTCCTTAAAAATTGCAGGTTTCGAATATTTTTCGTACCTTTGTACCCGCTAGAACCCGCCAAGCCTCTCAACGATGCTCAAATGTGCGGGTCGTTTTATTTTTATATTGTTTGTAAGTAACTACTCAAACTTCTTTGTTATATCTTGTTAAAGATTAGCCTTGAATCAGATATTTATTAAAAGAAATCACTATATTTGCTTTTTAGTAAAACTACGCTTGTACAACAATTCACAGAAAGTCATTGTTTGGAGAATGAGATTATGAAGCTGTTGGGCTGTATAAGCTTTAATAGTAATGTGGAAAGGAATAAAGGTATGAATAAACCGATAAACATATTGGACAAAGATTACTTGCAATGGATCAAGGAACTATGCAAGCGTTATCGCCAGAGCCAGATAAAGGCTGCGGTGAAAGTCAATACAGAAATGCTCAAATTCTATTGGAGTTTGGGTAGAGACATTGTTGCCCTTAAAGCAGAGGCTCGATGGGGTAGTAAGTTCTATAAAAATCTTAGCAAGGATTTAAAAGAAGCAAACCCTTTGGCAACTTGCTTCTCGCCGAAGAATCTTCTATACATGAAGAATTTTTATTGTATGTACCTACCATATACAGAAATTGGTCAGCAACTTGCAGACCAATTAGAGAAGAAGGATTTTTCATCTCAGCATAGGGCAAAAAATAGTAGCTTTGAAATTAATCAGCAACTTGCTGACCAATTAGAAAAAGATATATTCTCCATTCCATGGGGACATCACATGCTATTGATAGATAAGTTTTTAACAGTGCCTCAAAAGGCTCTTTTCTATGTCCGTCAAACAGTGGCAAATGGTTGGAGTAGAAATGTCCTTCATAATTTCATAGACTCATCTCTGTATGAACGACAAGGGAAAGCATTGAGTAACTTTAATCGAACATTACCTGATGTCGATAGTGATTTGGTACAAGAAATAACAAAAGACCCATACAATTTTGCGTTTGCAGGCATTACCAAGCCATATAATGAGTGTATTCTCAAAGATGCTTTGCTCAACAACATCACCAAGTTCCTAACTGAGCTGGGTACAGGTTTTGCATACGTAGGCAAGGAATATCGTTTGCAGATTGGAGAGAAAGAGAATTTTATCGACTTGCTCTTTTACAATTTGAATTTGTCATGCTATATAGTTTTGGAAGTCAAGATAGGATCCTTCACCTTTGCTGATGTCGGGCAACTTGGCGGCTATGTAGTAGCTTGCAATCATCTTCTTCGTAAGGAGGGTCGAGACAACCCAACAATAGGCATACTTATCTGCAAGGAAAAAGACCGCATTCAAGCCCAATATGCTTTGGAATCAAGTAGCCAGCCAATTGCAATATCAGAATATGACTTGGAGAAATTCTATCCAGAAAAGTTAGAGGGAACCATGCCAACAATAGAGGAATGGGAAGCCAAGTTGGGTGGAAGTATTGAACAATAGAATATCTGATTGACACTGCAAAGCTGAAAATGGCTATCAGTGTCAATATGGGTACACTCAAATGTGCGGGTCGTTTTTATTTTTATACATTTCCCTTGCTGAGATTCTCGTGTTTTCAAACGGTTCTTATTTCTTAGGGAATATTGAAAATATGAGAGAATATTGTAATTCGTTAATAATCAAATGATTATGATTTTACTGGTTAATAGCGTTGAAATAGAAATTCTATAGTTGTACGACTATAACCCCTGTAGTTGTACAACTATAACTCTACAGTTGTACAACCATAGCCTATATAGTCGTACGACTACAACTTATAGTCGTACAACTATAGGGTATTCGCTTAATTAGAAGCAGAAAATAGGGAATTTGATATGCTCAAAACTCCCTATTTCGTTGTAGATTCCAACTTTACCAGTATGCAAAATTTGGTTATAAGTATTGACAGAAATAACCCTTGTTGCTGAGGAAGATTACTTCTGCTCCAAATGAAATGGGCTTCGATGGTGAATGAAGTATTATTTAGAATTCTGCATCAAACAAGACACTGGTCTTATAAGGAGTATCATCCAATTTCTTAAACTGGTTGTTTCCTGCAATCTGCTGCTCCTTGCGAAGATAAATCTCCTGACCATTCAGTTCCGTGAGCTGGCGTTTGAACACGAATTTATGCTTCTGTTTGTGCCCTAGATAGCTTTATCTTCGAATGAAAAGATTCAGCTCGTTCATATACATACACAGAACTTATATCCAAAACTCATCGCCCACCAGCTGATATGCGCTTGCATAACAGGTGTCGCGCGAGCGTATATCAGCTGTTATGCAAGCGCACAACAGCTGTTGTGCGGCCGAAGACATTGGCTTCCCCGGCTTATTGCATTAATTCTTCCGGCAACAAGTAAAGGTTACTCCGAAGACTTTACGTAAAACCGATGCAACAATGATAGTACTTACAAGCAACAACGATAGTACTTACAAGGCGCAAAGACGTTACTGATAGGTCGCCATGATAGTATTGACGATGTGTAATGCGGCTTGTATCGCTTATTGCCTCACTATGGCACAACATTGCCCCTTACCAGGGCAATAATCTGCCATTGCCAGGCACAAAACAATACGTCGGGAGCTTTTTTTATAAAAGCACCACTCTGCTTTTTACTCTTCACTCTTCACCCGTGCAAGTTGCTTAGCTACAGATATTTGTGCCATTCTGGTGAAGAGTGAAGAGTGTTTTTGAAAGTGGCTTACTATTTACCATGCCCATAGAAGTGCTGATTAAAACAAAGAAGCCGCTGAAAATCAGCGACTTCTCTAATGATAGGGTGGAGCTGGAGGGAATCGAACCCTCGTCCGCACAAGGAAACCATACGCTTTCTACATGCTTATTCCAGCCTTCAATTTTCGAGGTATGACAAGACCTGGACCACCAATCATACCCTTATCCTCTAAAATTTCATCCATGCAACGAGGCGTACATGAACTATTTCCGATTTGCCTGCACCGCTTGATCAACAAGATTCGGAACTACATCCGTTGAGCGATGTCCCGTTCCAGCACCTTGTGCCGGAATAAAGCTAATCTACTGTACTTCGATTAAGCAGCGAGAGCGTAGTATTTTCGCCAATTAATTTTTGTTCACTAGGATTTAGGAGGTAGCCAACGAGCCTCCGCATGCTTACGTACCATTTCATCTCGCCGTCAAATCCAGTCAACCCCGAGATTTCTTGATAACTAGGTGCAAAGATAAAGCGAAATTTTGAAATCACCAAATATTTTCGGAAATTTCTTCGTTATTTCTTTAAAATATCGGAATATAGCGGTTGGGAGACCGCTTTTGTTTAGAATTTTGGAAGAATGATGTTTTTTCGAAGCTATCTCGTTTTTTGCAGTAACTTTGTGGGCAAAATAATTAAAAATGATGGCAATGGAGAAAAAAGGAAAGATACTGATAGTGGATGACAATGAGGATGTTCTCTTGTCGCTCAATATGCTTTTGAAACCATACGTGGAGGGTATTAGAGTTATCAATACGCCTGAACGAATCATCGGAATGATGGATTCGTTCATGCCTGATGTCATCATGCTCGATATGAACTTCCATCGGGATGCCATCAGTGGCGAAGAGGGGTATGAATGGCTGAAGAAGATTCTGGCGCATAACCCCAAGAGCGTGGTGCTGTTTATCACGGCTTACGTGGATACGGAGAAGGCGGTGAGGGCTATCAAGGCGGGAGCCATCGACTTTATTCCGAAACCATGGGATAGGAATAAACTGCTCGATACGGTGAAGAGTGCCGTGGAATTGAGCAGGGAAAGGAATCTGGATTCTTCGGATTCGCAGGAAAAGGAATCGGAGCAGAAACTGAATATGAATCAATGTTCTGATTCCAAGTCTGTTGTATCTTCTCAAGATGTGTTTGCGGGAATGATTGGCGAATGCCCTGCCATGAGGGAACTGAAAACGCAGATGATGCGTGTGGCGGCTACGGATGCCAACGTATTGATACCGGAGAGAATGGTACGGGAAAGGATGTGGTGCACATGCCTTGCATCAGTCGTTCGGGCAGGACAGAGCGTTTGTGAATATCGACCTGGGGTGTATCCCTGAGAATCTTTTCGAGAGCGAGCTTTTCGGATACGAGAAGGGGGCGTTTACGGATGCCAGGAATGCGAAGGAAGGACGAATTGAGACGGCGGATGGCGGTACTCTCTTTCTGGATGAGATTGGAAATCTGAACCTGCCGATGCAGCAGAAACTTCTGACGGTGATTGAGAAGCGGGAGACTCAGCGCATTGGTTCCAATAAGGTGAGCCGGGTAGATGTGAGGATCTGGCGGCTACGAATGCCCATCTGCGTGAGAAGGTGGGAGAAGGAACATTCCGGCAGGACCTCTTCTATCGGTTGAATACCATTGAACTGCATCTTCCGCCGCTGCGTGAACGTGGAGAGGATATCGTTCTGCTGGCAGAATATTCCTGAAGATTTATTCGGGAAAATATAGTGTGGGCGATGTGGTGCTGGGAACATCTGCCAAACAGAAACTTCTGAAACATACCTGGCCGGGGAATGTAAGAGAGCTGCAGCATTGCATCGAGAGGGCAATCGTATTAAGTGATAAGACGGAACTGGCTGCCGAGGATATCAGATTGGAGGATTCTGTGGTGGCATTGGGTTCTTCTTCATCAGATTCTTCATCAAGTTCTTCATCAGGTTCCATAAAGGTTGATTCGCTCAATCTTCAGACCTTGGAGCGTGAAGCCATTAAGCGCGCCATTTCCCTGAGCAATGGAAATCTTACACAGGCCGCAGAGTTGCTGGGTATTACCCGTTTCGCCCTTTACAGGAAAATCGACAAACTCGGGGTTTAATGCTTCGGAAATTTTTGAAACTATGTCAATCGTCAATAACTTATTCAATCATAAGAGCAATGAGCGGATGCGCCAACTGATTGAGGCTATCCGCACCCGTGACTTCTCGCTTCAGTATTCGTTGGATCATCTGAGGGGAGAAGAGCGGAATCTTGCAGAGCAGATTAACGAAGTGGTGAATGAATTTCGGGAAACCACTTTGCTGCAGGAAGCGAAATACCAGTATTTCGGAACGATGCTCGATACCATCAATGCCTTTCTCATTGTGGCGGATGAACAGGGAAAGGTGCATTGGATGAATCGGGCTGCCGTGGATGGACTCTGCGGTTTTTCGATTCATCACTTGCACGACTTGCAGGTGCTGGATGGGGCGCTTCCGGAAATGATGATGCAGCTGAAGCCGGGATTGCAGAAACTGGTACAGTTGGAGACCAAGACCAACGAGGGGGCAGCTAGCAAGAAGGCTTTGGATGCCGGAAATCAGAATGCGGGGAAGGCAGACTTTGTATTGAGCGTGGTCAACTTCTTTAATAAGGGCTTTGCTATCGCCTCTATACCTTGCAGAATGTGCAACCGGTGATTCAGAAGAATGAGACGGATGCGCAGCAGCAGCTGGTGAGGGTATTGACCCACGAAATCATGAACTCGCTGACTCCTATCATCTCTTTGGCTGATACGCTATGTGTAGGGGTGGAGCAGGATACGCTGGAGCATGATGATCTGCTGATGGCATTGCAAGCCATCAATCGAAGGAGCAATGGCTTGCTGCAGTTTGTAGAGAACTATCGAAAGTTGCAACGCATATCGAAACCTCAGTTTGAGGATGTAAGGATTGGTGATCTGGTGGCTGATTTGCAGCATCTTTATCCGGATTCGATATTCTATTATGAGATAGAAAACGAAGACCAGAGGTTGCTGATGGATCGTTCGCAGATAGAACAGGTGCTGATTAATCTGCTGAAGAATGCGCAGGAAGCTGTGGAGAATCGAGTGAATGATGAGGCTGCAGATCTTTCCGATGAGGCTGCATCTGCTCAAAATCAGATTCCTTATGTCCGTCTTACCACTCATCTTTCGAGCAACAAGCACGATTTCATCATTTCCATTACTGATAATGGTAAGGGAATCCTTCCGGAGGTGATGGAGCGCATTTTTGTGCCGTTCTTTACTACCAAGACGAACGGTTCGGGCATCGGGTTGAGTATCTGCAAGCAGATAGTAACCTTACATGGTGGAACCATCACCGCCTCTTCGAAACCAGGCGATAAAACCACCTTTAGCGTGGTGCTTCCTGCCTGATAGAGACGGATGCCTATCATATTGAGGATGTGCGCACCGTGCGAAATCGCACACGTTTCGTGCGGTTTCGCACGCTTTTTTATATCCGGAATTGCTTATCTTCCTGATAATCATATCTTTATCTTTGTGGCATGGCTTTTGTGTTAGTTTTTGCAAAAGTAATCATCATGAAGATCAAGAATTATATATTCATAGCATGGGCGCTTGCAGCATGAATGTCCAGGCCGACACTTTGCAGCTCGACTTGGCGGCTACCATTGCGATGGCGCAGCGGCAGTCGCCATCGGTGCAGAGTGCCCGCAATACCTTTCTGTCTGCTTACTGGGCTTATCGGTATCATCAGGCCAACTATCTGCCTTCGCTTTCCCTCTCATCTTCACCTTATATTAATAAGGAGGTGAACAAGATAACCCAGTCGGATGGTACGGCTCTCTTTCTGAAGCAAGATCAGTTGAGTGCCGACATTACTCTGAAAATCAACCAGAATATCTCCCTGACGGGTGGTAGCCTTTTTGTGAAGAGTTCGCTCAACCGCTTGGATGAGTTGCACAACAAGATAACAGCCTATAGTAGTCAACCCTTTATCGTGGGTTATGAGCAGAGTCTTTTTGGCTATAACTCGCTGAAATGGAATCGACGGATAGAACCTATCCGGTTCCGGGAATCCAAAAAGCGATATGCCGAAGCGTTGGAGATTGTTTCGGCAAAAGCCTGTGAACATTTCTTTGGTCTGGCTTCGGCGCAAGCAGAATGGGAGATGGCAAAACAGAACTTTGCTTCTGCTGATACGCTTTATCAGATGGCGAAGGGGCGATATGAGAATGGAACGATTTCGGAAAACGAGATGCTACAGCTGGAAATCAACCGTTTGAACGAGGAGACCAATGTGATGGATGCCCAGGTGGATTTGCGGGAGAAGATGCAGACCATCCGCTCGTTTCTGGGATTGGAACAATCGCAGGACATCTGTCTGGTGATGCCGGAAGAGGTGCCTGCCTTTGAGGTTCCTTTGCAGCGGGCGATAGATTGGGCTTTGCTGAATAGTCCGGATCCCGATTATTACCGTCGTATCCAGAAGGAGAGCGAAAGCCGGTTGGCGCAGGCTCGTGCCAATGCCGGATTGAAAGCAGAACTCTATATGCAGTTCGGACTCTCGCAGACGGGAGCCGACATCGGTGCTGCCTATCGCAGTCCGATGAGCCAGCAATCGGCAAGCATCACCATCGCCCTTCCGATATTGGATTGGGGACGGGGAAAGGGTAGGTAAGAGAAGCCAAATCGCAGTTGGCGCTTACCCAGACGCAAGTGGAGCAAGGCATGCGGGATTTCTACCAGAACGTAGAAAAACTGGTATTGCAGTTTAATATGCAAGCCGAAAGGTGCATGTGGCATCGCTCACCGACCAGCGTGCCGAGAAGCGACATGTGGTGGCGCGCCGGCTCTATATCATGGGTCGCAACTCGATACTCGACCTGAATGCAGCCATCAGCGAGAAAGATGCTGCCCGGCGCAATTACCTCTCGACCATGCGAACTTACTGGAGTCTTTACTATACGCTCCGAAGTATGACGGGATTCGATTTCGAGCACAATAAAGAACTGAAGGAAGAACTTCCTATAGAATAATGAATAACAGCAGAATAATATGGATATAAAGAAACAACCGAAACCGTGGTATATCCGCTACCGATATCCTATCCTGTCGGGTGCAGCAGGCATCGCATCCTGATCTATGCCCTTTTCCTGATCGTTACTTCGGGCACCCGAAGGGTGGATATGGATAGCGTAGTGATAGCCGAAGTGAAGAAGGCTCCTTTCTGGGAGTATGTGGATGTAGAAGGACTGGTTCATCCCTACAAGACCATCCAGGTGAATGCGATGGAGAATGGATTCGTGGAACGGGTGGTGGCAGAAGAAGGAGCCATGCTGCAGCAGGGCGATACCATCCTGGTGCTTCAGAATCCGGAACTCTATCATTCTATCGATGATGAGCAGGATGCATGGAGCAGTAAGCTTCGCAACTGTCAGGAACAGGAGATTGAGATGACGCAGAAGACCATCAACCTGCGCCAGCAAGCCTTGGATGCCCAGCATCAGATGGCGAGCTTGAAGAAATCGCTCAAGCAGAGCTGGGAGGAATATCGTATGGGCATCAAGAGTAAGGCGGAACTGGAAGTGGCTGAGGAAGATTACGAATATCAGCGGCAGAAGGTGCTCTTGCAGATGCAAAACCTGAAGCATGATTCCGTATCTACCCGATTGAAGCGCGAGATGATTGCTGCCAACCGGATGGAAGCCAACAAGAAATTATTGAGAATGAAGGGCCGCACCCAGCAGTTGGTGGTTCGGGCTCCCGTAAGCGGACAACTGAGTTATTTGGGGGTAACCCAAGGTCAGCAGGTTTCGTCCGGGGCGAGCATCGGACAGATTAAGGTGATGAGCCAGTTTAAATTGCAGATTTCGCTGGCTGAGTATTACATCGACCGCGTTATCGCCGGACTTCCTGCCCATATTGAGTATGACGGTCATCAGTTTCCACTGCGTGTATCGCGGGTGATTCCTGAGGTGAAAGACCATCAGTTTGTCTGCGAATTAACTTTCAGCGGCAAGACTCCCGCCAATATCCGTTTGGGCAAGAGTTATCGGGTGCTGTTGGAATTGGGCAAGCCGGAACAAGCCTTGGTGATTCCGAATGGTGATTTCTTCCAAACGACCAACGGATATTGGATATTCCGGGTATCTGACGATGGCAAGAAGGCGCAGCGGGTGAATATCAATGTTGGCAGACAGAATCCGCAGCAATTCGAAATTACTTCCGGCTTGAAGCCGGGCGACAAGGTTATCGTAAGCGGATATACTCAAATTGCCAGCGAAAAAGAAATAGATTTGAGATAGATTTTTATCTGAGATAATAAAAAACAAAATCTCTCATAGATAATAAAATTCAATCTTTCACGTAAATAAATTATATAAAGACTTAAAAATATGAACATGTTATTACACAACCTGAAGGTTGCCCTGCGCAACATTCTCAAGTACAAGGTGCAGACTCTGGGCAGCATCCTGTCGCTTGCCATCGGTATGGTGACGCTTGCCACGGTGCATTCGTTTCTGCAGAATTTTCGCATGGCTTCCATTAACCATGAACCTTATTATGACAGGGTTTATAACCTCCGATTTGATTCCATCCAAAAACGTCAATCGGAAAAATCAATTCATATCAATGGTGATATCGTAAGGGCGGTGAAGGCGAATGGAGGACCTCGTTGCATAGAGCAGGGTCCTTATGCTCCTAATGGTATGCTAACAGGCGGCTGGGCTGAGTTTACCCTAAGCGGTAAGACAAGGAGAAAGATGCCGTTGGATGCAGTTCCCCTTGATCGAAATTATCCCAACTTTGTAGGTATCCGTTCTGCCATTACGGGCGAAAAGATTAAGGTGCTGGGTCCTCATGATGCCATTATCAACGAAAAGCAGGCAAAGCAAATCTTTGGTGACAAGAATCCCGTGGGTGCAAGCATTCGTTTGAATAAAAGTTATGGGAATTATCAGTTGAGATTGGTGGATGTCTATCAAGACTTATCATTGACAGAGCTAAACATGAGCAGTTCTGCTCTCTTTTACTCGCCATGGGAGTTGGAAGATATGGATCCCGAGCAATTTTATGCTGTGAATTTGTATGTGGTGTTGAAAGAGGGATGCACGCCACAACAGTTGAAAGCAGAGGTGAACAGCAGATTGAAACCATTGGGGCTGAAGGTAAAAACAGAAAAGCTGAAAGATCGGTTGAGCGAAGAGTATTCTACCGTAGCAATAGCTTGTTCCATTACTTATCTGATTGGTTCGTTGATTCTGCTGGCTGCCATCATCGGTTTCCTGAGGATGCAGACGCAGCTGTTCTGGATGCGCAGACGTGAAATTTCGCTTCGAATTACCAATGGTGCCACACGTCTCCAACTCTTCTCTATGTTTGCTACCGAGGTGGTGATGATCGTGCTGGTGGCTTATTTGGTGGCAGTATTGATGGGAGCTGGATTTGTGATTATCTGGCAAAGCTCAGTTTGCAGAAATCACCTCTGAGTTAGGAACCATCAGTCATCTGTATCTCTATAGTCTGGTGATTGGTCTGGTAGTGATGATGTTGTGTCTCGCCATTATCTGGATTGTGCTGAGTCGAATTTGTAAGCATTCGCAAGCACTCGAATCAGGAATGAGAAGAAGTCATAACCATTGGTTCCGCAATACGATGTTGGGTGTGCAGGTGATGATCAGTATGTTCTTCCTGGGTGTCACATTCTGCCTCCTGTGCTGGGTGGGCAAGATGGCAGATTTCAATCATATACCTGATGACGAGCGTGCATATAAGCAGAGTCTGTTTCTGCAGACAAATGCGGCAGAAAATGTCCAGCGCCTCAGAGACAAGCTCATCCATTTGCCGCAGGTAGAACGATGGATTCCTTATAGCTATGGATTTTGGAAAGTTAACGAACTGGCAGAGAACGAGGAGTTCAGCAAGGCTGTTTGGAAAGATGATCTTTTGTTAGCTATAGTAATGTGACGAATTATAAAATTCAGATGACATCAGATACCTCCTATCTCGATTTCTTCAAGATCAAGGTGAATTGGAAGCCGAAGGCAAACCGGAAGAAATGTATCCTGGTAAATGAGGAGTTGTATAAGCTTATGCGTCAATATCATGTTGCTCCTAATGATATATTGACCGTAGATGAGATGGATTCCTATCAGATAGCCGGAACGTTCCAGTCGGTACCTTATGAAGGGAGTATGAAAACTGATATATACTCATTCATAGTCATTGACCCCAAAGAGGCTTATGGTGCCACACATTATATTCTTGTGGCAAAGCCGGGTGAATATAAGGAGATGCAGGTTGCCGTAGATAGAACGATACAGAAATTGGAGCCTGCTGTGGTAAAACCGATGTCATCCAATCTGCGTGACTATATGGCAAGGAGCATGTTTGCGTTGGAAATACTGCAAAATATTGCGTGGATCCTGGCTATCGTGAGTCTGGCTATCTGTCTGATTAGCATTTTCAGTACGGTGATGCTGGATACGCAGACCCGCAAGAAGGAAGTAGCTATCCGCAAGGTGAATGGTGCCCTGACAAAGGATATTACCAAACTCTTCGGAAGAGCCTATCTGGTGATTACGCTCATCGCCATGGTATTTGCGGTGGTAGCCGTGTTGCTGTTCCATATCGTTCTGAGTCAGATGTTCGATATGGTAGAAATCAATCCTGTCTTCCCTATCATCCTGAGTATAGTGATAGTGATAGGCTTCATTGCTGCTATCATCGCCTGCCAGGTACGCAAGATCATGAAGGTGGATCCTTCGGAGATTCTGGCTAAGGAATAAAATGCGTCATTTGAAAGTATAAAAGTATAATACGAATTTAAAGATACGATAAAGATTATGATTCAATTAAATAATATCAAGAAGTATTTCAGACAGAGGAAGTGGAGACCTGGGCTTTGCGTAATATCAGTCTGGAGGTTAAGGAAGGCGAATTTGTTGCATCATGGGACCTTCGGGATGTGGCAAATCTACATTACTTAATATAATAGGTCTGCTGAATAATCCTACAAGCGGCAGCTATCTGCTCGATGGCAAGGATGTGAGCACGCTGAAGGAGAGCGAGCGCACCTTGATAAGAAGAGGAATGATAGGTTTTGTGTTCCAGAGTTTCAACCTGATAGATGAGTTGAATGTGGTAGAGAACATCGAGTTGCCGCTTCTGTATATGGGAGTTTCGGGCAAGGAGCGCCGTAAGCGTGCCGAGGATGTGATGGAGCGAGTGGCGATATCCCATCGTGCCAAGCATTTCCCGTCGCAGCTTTCGGGCGGTCAGCAGCAGCGCACCGCTATCGCCCGTGCCATCCTGCCGCATCCTAAGCTGATTCTTGCCGATGAGCCTACTGGAAACCTGGATTCCAAGAATGGCAAGGAGGTGATGGAGCTGCTTTCTGAGTTGCACAAGGAAGGCACCACCATCGTAATGGTAACCCACTCGCTGCATGATGCCAATTATGCCGATAGAATCATCAATATGTTTGATGGTGAGATTGTGAATCAGGTAGAAATGTAGGAATTTATGATATGAAAATCGCCCGATAGCATATTCTTTGATGCTATCGGGCGATTATGTCTATATCTCTTCATCAATGAATCGGATGATTTCACCCTGCTGGTCGGGATGATACCAGTGGATTTCAGCATCTCGCTTAAACCAGGTGAGCTGCTTGCGCATGTATTCACGGCTATGCGACTGTATCTGGCGGATGGCTTCATCCTTATCTATCTCTCCATCGAAATAGGCAAACATTTCCTTGTAGCCCACGGTTCTCAAGGCGGTGAGCCCCTTGTGTGGATATACGCTTCGGGCTTCTGCCTCCAGGCCATCCTCCATCATCATCAGCACACGCTGGTTGATTCGGTCATACAATTCGGCACGGTCGCGGTTCAGACCTATCTTGATGATGCGGAAAGGACGCTGCTTCTTTTCGGCTACTCGGAAAGAAGTATAAGTCTTGCCAGTCTGGTGACAGATTTCCAAGGCATGCACCATGCGGCGGGGATTCTTCTTATCTACTATCGCCCAATGCTCCGGTCCATCTTGTGGAGTTCTTCTACCAGCGCTTCCAAGCCTTCGTCTTCCAGGCGCTGTTTCATCCAGGTACGGATGTCACCCCGCACGGTAGGAATATCGTCGATACCCTTGCATACGGCATCGATATACATCATACTGCCGCCTGTAAGAAGCGCCACATCGTGATTCTTGAAGATTTCTTCTTCCAGGAGATTCATCACATCGGCCTCGTATTGGGCTGCGCTGTAATAATCTTCGATGTGGTGGTTGCCTACGAAATAATGCTTCACCCGCTGCTGTTCGGCAGTAGGCGCTGCGGTTCCGATAGGGAGTTCTGCGAAGATCTGGCGGGAGTCGGCATTGATAATAGGTATAGAGAGATGCTCTGCCAGCGAAAGACAGAGCTCGGTCTTACCTACACCGGTAGGACCGAGCACTACAATTAAAGTTTTCATCATCGGATGATGCCTCGCTGAGAACTCTCTACGAAGTCGATGATGTACTGGATTTCCTTAGTCACCTCAAGATTCTTCTTGATTTCCTCGATACCTTCCTTCAGGATGCCCTTGCTGTAGAGCAGGCGATAAGCCTCGTGGATGTTCTGGATGGTCTCGTTGCTGAAACCACGGCGACGCAAACCGATGAGGTTGATGCTGCAATAGCGGGTTGGCTCCTTGCCGGCAATGATGTAAGGAGGAATATCCTGAGAGAAACGGCAACCGCCCTGGATCATCACGTACTGCGATGTGGCAGAACTGATGAACGAGAACGTTGGCACTGACGATGGCGTTGTCATCTACAACCACCTCGCCGGCAAACTTGGTAGAGTTACCGATAATCAAGCCGCTGCCCAGCTCGCAGTCGTGAGCCACGTGAACAGTCTCCATCAGGAGGTTGTTGCTGCCTACCACGGTCTTGCCCTTAGAGGCAGTACCACGAGAGATAGTAACGTTCTCACGGATGCTGTTGTTGTCGCCCACCTCGCAGGTTGTCACCTCGCCCTTGAACTTCAAGTCCTGAGGCTTGGTAGAGATGCTGGCACCTGGGAAGAATTCATTATTGTTGCCGATACGAGCGCCCACGTGGATGGTAACGCTGTTCTGCAATACGTTGTTATCGCCCAAAACGGTGTCCTTGTCGATATAGCAGAAAGGACCGATAATGTTGTTGTCACCGAGTTTTGCCTCTGGATGAACAAACGCTAATGGACTAATCTGATTCATATTTCTATCTTATTATTACTTGTTCTTAACAATCTGTGCAGTGAAAGTAGCCTCTGCCACCACCTGATCGCCTACGAACATATAGCCCTTCATTGAGCTGATGCCATGACGTACTGGTGCGAGCAACTCCACACGGAAGAGAAGGGTATCGCCCGGAACCACCTTCTTGCGGAACTCACGTCGTCGAGCTTCATGAAGTAAGTGCTCCAGCGCTCAGGCTCTTCCAGCTGGTTCAATACGAGCAGACCGCCACACTGTGCCATCGCCTCTACCTGGAGAACGCCTGGCATTACTGGCTCCTCTGGGAAGTGACCGGTGAAGAATGGCTCGTTGCTGGTTACGTTCTTAATGCCCACGATGCTGGTAGGACCCATAGCGATGACCTTATCAACAACTGCATTGGGTAGCGATGAGGCAGGAGCTGACGGATGCGGATGTTATCCATGATTGGCTCCTCGTTTGGATCGTAGATAGGAGCTGGATTTCGTGCTTGCGAATCTCCTTGCGCATGAGGCGGGCGAACTTGTTGTTCACGGTGTGGCCCGGACGGGTAGCATGATGCGACCTTGATAGGCTTGCCGATGAGTGCCATATCGCCGATGATGTCGAGCAGCTTATGGCGAGTACACTCGTTCTCCCACTGCAAAGGACGGTGCTGGATGTAACCCAACTTGCTGGCATCCATGTGAGGCACCTTGAGATGGTCGGCGAGCTGATCGAGCTGAGCCTGCTCTACCTGGCGCTCGTAGATAACGATGGCATTGTCCAAGTCGCCACCCTTGATGAGGTTAGCCTGGAGCAATGGCATGATATCGCGAACGAATACGAAGGTACGTGCTGAAGCAATCTCGTCAACATAGGTCTCCATCTTGTCGAGGGTGGCAAACTGGCTGTTGATGAACTTGCTCTCGAAAGAACACATAGCCGTAATACTGAACTCCTCGTCTGGAAGGATGGTGATGACAGAACCGTTGTCGTCCTTCACCTCAATCTTATGACGGATGATATAGTAGTCCTTCTCTGCATTCTGCTCCTGGATGCCCACGCTCTGAATCTTCTCTACATACATAGATGCAGAGCCGTCGAGGATAGGGAACTCAGGACCGTTTACCTGAATGAAACAGTTGTCGATGCCGAGGGCATAGAGTGCTGACATACCGTGCTCGATGGTAGATATGCGGATATCGCCCTTACCGAGTACGGTGCCACGCTGGGTTTCAACGACGTTCTCAGCTACAGCCTGGATGATAGGCTCGCCTTCGAGGTCGATGCGCTGTATCTTATAACCGGTGTTCTCTGGTGCAGGATTAAAAGTCACGGTGAGGCTCAAGCCTGTGTGCAATCCCTTGCCGCAAAGAGAGAAGCTACCTTTCAGTGTCTTCTGTTTTGACATAATTATATATAGTTTTATTTATTTTTCTTTAATTCTTCAATCTGCTTCTTCAGGTCGTTGAGTTCCTTGTATATGTCAGGCAGGCGACGGAAGATGGCCTGTGACTTGAAGTAAGCACGCTGCTCCATAGGAGGAGTACCGATGAGCTGCTGGCCGCTCTTGAGGCTGCCTGGCACACCGCTCTGTGCTCCGAGGAATACCTTGTCGCCGATGGTGATGTGACCTGCAAGACCCACCTGTCCGCCAAACATACACCATTCGCCTACCTTGGTACTGCCGGCTACACCCACCTGTGCAGACATCACGGTGTTGGCACCGATGTCGGTGTTGTGGGCAATCTGAACCATGTTGTCGAGCTTCACGCCCTTGCAACGTAGGTAGAACCCATGGTAGAGCGGTCAACGCAGGTGTTGGCACCAATCTCCACATCATCCTCGATAGTAACGATACCAATCTGAGGAATCTTGTCGTATCCGTCAGGACCTGGAGCGAAGCCGAAGCCATCAGCACCGATGACGCAACCTGCATGGAGAGTTACGTTGTCGCCGAGCTTACAGCCGTGATAAATGGTTACGTGAGGGTAGATGAGGCATTCTTGCCGATCTTCACACCCTCGCCGATGTAAGCGTGAGGATAAATCTGGCTACCTTCGCCCACCTCTGCGCCATCGCTGATATAGGCGAAAGCACCGATATAGACGTTCTCAGCCACCTTAGCCTTAGGAGAAACGAAAGCCAATGGTCGATGCCCGTCTTCTTAGGTTTCATTGATTCATACATCTGGAGCAACTTTGCCACGCACTCGTATGCATTCTTCACACGAATGAGGGTGGTAGAAACAGGATGATCCAATTCCACGTTCTCGTCGATGAGTACGATGCTCGACTTTGTGTCGTACACGAAGTGAGTATATTTAGGGTTTGAAAGGAACGAGATAGCGCCTTCCTTGCCTTCTTCGATTTTAGCGAAGGTGTTGACTGTTGCATTCTCATCACCTTCCACACGGCCCTGAACGAACTGGGCTATTTGCGCTGCGGTAAATTCCATATTTATCAATCTTCTAGTTTGTTTTACTTAGGGTCTCCTTGCAAGATTCTCTTTTAGGAAACACATTCTGTTTGCAAAAATAACAAAATAAATTTAGAATCTTGTCATTCTTTCGTAATATTGCTTTTTTCGCAAACAAATGGGTATTTTTAGGCGCAAAGCCTCTTTTTCAAGATACTTGCGCCTAAAATCTTATTTTTGGTGGGGGATTGCAAATCCCCCGGTTTAATAGGTCGAACCTTTTTACGGCGGATTTCAAATCTGCCGGGACGCCTAGCGGGAGACTTTCTTGGCGGACGCCTAGCGGGAGACTTAGCCCAGTTTGGCAAGCTCGGCTGCCATTTCCTCCTGGAGTTCCTTTGCCTTCTGGCTGCTACCTCTGCGAAGTCATCGCCATTGCTAGCGTAGATGATGCCGCGAGATGAATTGACGAGCAGACCGCAATCCTTGATGATGCCATACTTGCAAACCTCCTGGAGGCTACCACCCTGGCACCTACACCTGGTACGAGGAGGAAGTGGTTAGGAGCTACCTTGCGGATGTCCTCGAACATCTGACCCTGAGTAGCACCTACTACGTACATCATGTTCTCATCGTTGCCCCATTCCTGGCTCTTCTTCAGAACCTTCTCGAAAAGGCGCTCGCCTTCCTTGTCCTCTGTGAGCTGGAAGTCGTGGCTACCCTTGTTGCTGGTCAAAGCCAGAAGGATGACCACTTGCCTTCATACTCGAGGAATGGCTTGACAGAATCCTCGCCCATGTAAGGAGCTACGGTTACAGAATCGAGATTGTACTCCTCGAAGAAAGTCTGGGCATACATCTTGGATGTGTTGCCGATATCTCCACGCTTGGCATCTGCGATGATGAAGTGGTTTGGATAGTGGCTCTTGAGATACTTGATGGTGTTCTCGAAGGCGATCATGCCGTCGATACCACGCTCTCGTAGAAAGCCAGGTTTGCTTGTAAGCCACACAGTAAGGAGCGGTTGCGTCGATGATAGCCTGGTTGAACTTAAACATCATCTCTGCTTCTGCGCCCTGGATTTCCTCACTCTCTGTGATGCACTTAGGCAACTTATTGATATCTGTATCAAGACCTACGCACAAGAAACTCTTCTTGGCGAAAATCTGCTCTACAAGTTCTTCCTGTTCATTTCTTTTTTAAGTTATTTGAAATTTCTAGTTGCTTTGCTTTATCACTTGAATTTCAGATGTTTGCTCCACACGCCCTGAAAGCAGAAGCCCCTAGGCCCAGGGCAACACCCTGGGTAATCATGTCATCAGA
>ENA-OQCS01000652-OQCS01000652.1-human-gut-metagenome-genome-assembly--contig:-NODE-652-length-19292-cov-2.229168_pt1 | contig 19292 bp, 26 predicted proteins | sample MGYA00242757_ERZ504575 | MGnify/ENA primary metagenome ERZ504575 (study PRJEB26092, sample SAMD00036297) | human gut metagenome | host: Homo sapiens | study: EMG produced TPA metagenomics assembly of... | reverse complement strand
GTGCGCAGTTCAGGGGAGTTAAAGACAAGGCATTCTTTTTGTACAGACTGACTAAAATTTATGCCTAACAATAAATCCCTCAGGTTTTTACGTTGACCCATATTTTGCCGTTTTTTGCGTGTCGGGAGAAAACAAAATCCCGATTTCGCTTGGAAATCAGGATTTTACTGTCTTTTGCTTTTCTTCAAAGTGGTGCCACCAGGAATCGAACCGGGGACACAAGGATTTTCAGTCCTTTGCTCTACCAACTGAGCTATGGCACCAGCATTTTTATGTTTGCAACCAATGTTTCTCGATTGCGGTTGCAAAGTACGCAAACTTTTGGAACTTGCAAACATTTCAGCAGAAAAAATACGATTTTTGTGCAAAAAACGGCATTTTTGTGGGAAAAGTACCGATAATAACCTTAAAAACCTTCCTTTTTCAGACCGAAATAAAATCGGAGATTGAAAAAGGAAGGTTTTAACTTAGTTTATAAAAGAACTTTATCCTTTCAAGGGATTCCAGCCTTGTGCTTTCAACTCAAGTTCATTTCCGTCACGAGTCACAAGGGCGCATCCTAGTTCGGGTTTGGTGATGTGACCGATGACTTTCACGTCTTTCATCTGAGAAACGACTTCGTGCGCGGTCAACGGTACCGTGAAGAGCAGTTCGTAATCTTCGCCGCCGTTCAGTGCACAAGTGCTTAGGTTCATGTTGAATTCTTCGGCCATTACGGCTGTCTGATAGTCAATCGGAATGCGTTCTTCGTACACGCGGCAACCGGCATGGCTTTGTGAGCAGATGTGCATCAGCTCAGATGACAATCCGTCGGAGATGTCCATCATGGCAGTGGGTTTGATGCCGGCTTTAGCCAGGCTTTCTACAATATCCTTGCGGGCTTCCGGTTTCAAGAAGCGTTCCAGCAAGTATTCTTTGCCGGCAAAGTCTGGCTGTACATCTTTTTCGCCCTGGAACACGGCTTTTTCCCGTTCCATCAGCTGAAGTCCCATGTAAGCAGCTCCCAAATCACCTGATACGCAGATCAGGTCAGTTTCTTTGGCGCCGTTGCGGTATACCACCTTGTCTTTATCGGCTTCTCCAATGCAGGTGATGGAAATGGCCAGCCCTGTAACGGAAGAAGTGGTGTCACCTCCTACAAGGTCTACCTGATGCTGTGCACAAGCCAGTTTCAGTCCGTCGTAGAAATCTTCCAGGTCTTCGATGCAGAAGCGTTTGGATACAGCCAGTGATACGGTAATCTGCTTCGGAGTACCGTTCATGGCGTAAATATCGGAGAAGTTCACCATGGCTGATTTGTATCCCAGGTGCTTCAGCGGGGTATATACCAGGTCAAAGTGTACACCTTCCATCAGTAGGTCGGTAGTGACCAGTACCTGCTTGTCGGAAAATTCCAGTACGGCGGCATCGTCGCCCACACCGTATTTCGTTTCCGGATTCTGTAATTTAATATCTTGGGTGAGGTGCTTGATAAGCCCAAATTCACCCAACGTTGAAATTTCTGTTCTGTTTCCTTCGTGCATAGTATTTTTACGCTCTGTTGATAAGTTCTCTCATAATGGTTGTCATGCGAGGCTGTGCTTCGTCGGCAGCTTCTGCACTTCTGCGTGTGATACTTCCACAATCTTTCCTTCCACGCCCAAGTCGGTGATGACTGATACGCCGAATACCTTAATGCCGCAATGGTTGGCTACAATTACTTCTGGTACGGTAGACATTCCTACGGCATCAGCACCTAAAATGTGGAACATCTTATATTCCGACGGAGTTTCGAACGTAGGACCTTGCGTACCGAGGTACACGCCTTGTTGCACCTTGATGCCTTTTTCCTGAGCAATTTCCAGGGCTTTTGCAATCAGTTTTTTGGAGTAAGCTTCACTCATATCCGGGAAGCGTGGTCCGTATTCGATATTCTTCCCACGAAGCGGATGTTCCGGGAAGAGATTGATGTGGTCAGTAATAATCATCAGGTCACCGATTTCAAAGTCGGGGTTGGTACCTCCTGCAGCATTCGATACGAAGAGGGTCTTGATGCCCAGCTCACGCATCACGCGTACGGGGAAAGTCACTTCCTTCATGGAGTAGCCTTCATAAAAATGAAAGCGTCCCTGCATGGCCATGATATCCTTGTTACCCAGTTTCCCGAAAATCAGTTTCCCGCTGTGTCCTTCGACGGTTGAAACCGGGAAATTCGGGATTTCCGAATAGTTGATTTCATACTTGTCGGTGATTTCGTGCACCAGACTGCCCAATCCTGTACCCAGGATGATGGCTGTTTCGGGTGAGTGTGCATTTTAGCCTTCAGAAAGGCAGCTGTTTCTTGAATTTTTTCTAACATACTCAATGATTTTAGGGTTAAATACTAGTTCTCCTTTGTGCAGAAACTCCACTTCTATAGGGAGCACGTAAATATAGGGTTTCAGTTCTTCGCAGAGCTGCGGATGACCGATAAGCCGTGAAGCATCCTTCTCGGTGGTCAGGATGAGGCGGCGGGTTTCCGGCAGCTTGTGGAACTGCTGTGCAATCTGTTGCATATCGGCACCGTCAAAATTGTGATGGTCGCCGAAGAGCAGCGGAGTGATACGAGCAGCGTGTCGGCCGATTCCTCCATTAGTGGTGCCGGTGAGGCAATGCCGGTGACCAGCAGCACTTCTTTATCTTTTAACACATCCAGGGGTTGGGTAGGAGCATCCATAAATAAGGGATACAACTTTCCGTAGGCCAGGGTAGTGAAAAACACTTCCTGATGCGGAAGTAGCTGTATGCGTTGTCGGATACGTTCGCATTCCTCCAGGCTGAGGGTAGGCGGACATTTCGTGACGATGAGCAAATCGGCCTTTTCTTTCCACTGGCTGGTTCCCGAAGGCGTCCGGCAGGAAGAAGCTGGTCACATTCCACAGGGCGATGGTAATCCATCAGCAGAATGCGCAGTCCCGGTCGTACATAGCGGTGTTGAAAGGCATCGTCCAGCAGGATGACTTCGTATCGGGTGCTCCTTGCGGAGAGGTAAGCTGGCGGATACCCCGGCAGCGGTCTCCATCTACGGCTACGTGAATGGCGGGAAACTTGCGGGCCATCTGGTAAGGCTCGTCACCGATGTCTTCCATCCGGGAGGTAGAAGAGGCCAGCACGAAACCTTTAGATTTCCGCTTGTAGCCCCGGCTTAGTACGGCCAGCCGGAACGAGTTCTGCAACAGCCGGATGAGGTATTCCGTGTGAGGAGTTTTCCCGGTGCCGCCTACAGTCAGGTTACCGATGCAGATGACAGGTAACGGAAAACGTTCTTCGTGGAGCCATCCCACATCGAACAAGAGATTCCGCACCCTCACACCGATGCCGAAGAGGACACTGAAGGGCCATAGCCCCCAATATATTTTGCATTTTCCGCTCATGAATGCGCCTCCTGCTTATTGGATACGCATGTTGAATGGCAAACGGGCTTGCAGGCGGTCAGACTGTTCCACGTGGCGCAACCATTCAAAACCTTGATAATATTCACCGAATGTTTCCTGCAACTGGCTGTGAATGTAACGGTCAGCGCGGGTATTCAGCAGTTCTGTCAGGAAATCCTGCTTAGTCGGGTAGCTTTTCAGTTTATAGTCTTTTACTTTACCCAGTTCGGCAGCCAGCTGATGGCAGTATCCAGTCCCCCCAGTTCGTCTACCAGTTTCAGCTCCTTAGCCATGCTTCCGGTCCATACGCGGCCTTCCGCAATCTTGCAGAGCTCCTCTAACGGAATATTTCGTCCTTCGGCACAGCGTTTGGTAAACAAGGCATATCCTTGGTTCACCATTTGTTGCATTAGGGCCGATTCTTCCGCATTGAACGGGCGGCTCATGCTGCCCATGTCGGCCATTTTATGTGTCTTGACTCCATCAAAATGAAGTCCCAGTTTATTGGTCAGTAATTCTGAAGCGTCGGGCATCATACCGAAGATGCCGATGGAACCGGTCAGAGTAGTCGGTTCAGCTACGATTTTGTTGGCAGCGCAAGAAATGTAGTAACCGCCGGAAGCTGCATAGTCACCCATGGATACGACGACCGGTTTTTCAGCTTTCAGCAAGGTCACTTCACGCCAAATCTGTTCCGAACCATAGGCACTTCCTCCCGGAGAGTTCACGCGAAGCACGACCGCTTTTACGTTCTTGTCTTTACGCAAATCGCGTAAATCCTTCGCTACTTCTCGGAGTTAATACCTTCGTCGTATGAAGAGCCGTTGTCAATTTCTCCGTAAGCATAATAAACGGCTACCACGTCTCTTGTCTTGCTTTTCGGAGTGACTGATTTTACACGAGTCATTTCGTCCAGACTCAGGGTCTGAAGATTATCTTCTTCGGTCAGTCCGGCGAGGGATTTCAGGTAGCTAAGCACTTCATCCTTATACATTAAAGTGTCGGCCAGTCCGCAGCGCACGTAGTCTTCGGCTGGGCGTAAGTCCATATTCTGGTCAGCTAATAAGTTTAGGGAATCGACCGAAATATTTCTGGAAGCAGCTACATCGCTCACAATGCTCTTCCAGGTAGATTCCAGAAAGGCCTGTGTTTGTTCACGGTTGGCCGGACTCATTTCGGTATTGGTCATCGGTTCGACAGCCGATTTGTATGTACCCACACGGAAAATCTGCATTTTAACTCCGATTTTGGCCAGAAAATCTTTCAGGAACATAGTTTCGCTGGCCAGTCCGTGCCAGGAGAGACTTCCTACAGGTTTACAATTACCTTGTCAGCTACGCTGGCAGATAATAACCGCCCTGTGTGTACATGTCGGCATAGGCAATCAGGAATTTGCCACTCTGCTTGAAATCAGCCAGTGCACGATGAATGGCCTGCAAAGAGGCTGTAGAACATGCCAATGCTCCAGTATGCAAGTAGATACCCTTAATCTGTTCGTCTTCTTTAGCTTTCTGGATAGAATTTAGAATATCTTCAGTCCGTATGTGGAAATCTGGTCCTCAAAGAACTGGTCTACTGGACTGGGCTGATAGCGTTCCTGAACAGTGCCTTTCAGCTCAAGCGTAAAAACAGAATTGGGCATGACTATGGTTTCGCTTTCAGAGGAAGCTACAAATCCTGCCAGCATGGTGACACCTAAGATGATAAAGATAAACCCGCAAATCAGTACACCCGTAATGGTGGCCAGGGTGCTTCGAAGAAATTCTTTCATTGTCAGTCGTTTTTAGATTAGTAAACAAAGTTATTCTTTTTGCCTGAGAAAGCAAAAATACAAGAGGGTAAATTTCTTTTTTACAGAGCGGTGATTATGCTCTTAGATTTGATTTAAATTTATTTTAGGTAGTTTTTGAAGGAATTTTTATAGTATAATATAATAAGGTGGTGCTGAGGGCTTGATTCAATAGTCTGCTGCAAAATTTATTGTTGATTTATAATTGTTTGATATTTAGTTTGTTATACAATCTTAATCCATCGTGAAGGTCTGCGTATTGACGAGTGTGAAAAACGCACTTGCGTTCAATCCAAAACGCACTTGCGTTTAAGATCAAACGCCCTTGCGTTTTATATCAAATGCACTTGCGTTTTTGAGAGGTTGCAGAAAATATCTCCCGATTTATTTTGTTTTTTTACGGAACTTCCCCAATTTTGCCAAAATTGATTTTGTGAACTTTAAATAAATACGATATGGCAGAAGAAATGATTGTCAAGGAACTGGACGAGGTAGTAGTCCGTTTCTCAGGTGATTCCGGTGACGGAATGCAGCTGGCCGGAAATATGTTCTCCAATATTTCGGCAACCGAAGGAAACGATATCAGTACATTCCCGGATTACCCGGCGGACATTCGCGCCCCGCAAGGTTCATTGACTGGTGTGTCTGGCTTTCAGGTGCATATTGGTGCCGGAAAGGTATATACTCCGGGCGATAAGTGCGATGTGCTGGTAGCCATGAATCCGGCAGCCTTGAAAACACAGTATAAATTTTGTAAACCGCAGGCGGTAATTATTATCGACTCCGATTCGTTTACCAAACGTGACCTGGAAAAGGCTAAGTTTACGTTGGAAAATCCCTTCTCGGAACTGGGTATCAAGAATGAAGTCGTGTCGGCAGCTATCACTACCATGTGTAAGGAAAGCCTGAAAGACAGCGGGCTGGACAACAAGTCTATCTTGCGAACAAAGAACATGTTTGCTCTGGGATTGGTATGCTGGTTGTTCCATCGCGATGTGAAGGTGGGCGAAAAAATTCTGCGCGAGAATTTGCCAAGAAACCGGAAATTGCCGAAGCCAATGTGAAGGTACTTTACGACGGTTATCATTTTGGTGAGAATACCCATGCTTCTGTATCGATGAGCTATACCGTGCCGAGCAAGGCACAGAAAGAGCCGGGAAAATACATGGATATCAACGGTAATAAAGCGACGGCATACGGTCTGATGGCGGCTGCAGAGAAAGCAGGTCTGCAATTGTATCTGGGTTCCTACCCGATTACACCGGCCACAGATATTCTGCATGAACTGGCCAAACATAAATCGCTGGGCGTGAAAACGGTGCAGTGTGAAGATGAGATTGCCGGATGTGCTTCTGCTGTAGGAGCTTCGTTTGCCGGCGCATTGGCTGTAACGACCACTTCCGGACCGGGTATTTGTTTGAAGAGTGAGGCCATGAATCTGGCGGTGATTACGGAACTTCCGCTGGTGATTGTAGACGTACAGCGTGGAGGCCCTTCTACCGGACTACCGACCAAATCGGAACAGACCGACTTGCTTCAGGTGCTGTTCGGACGTAATGGAGAAAGTCCGATGCCTGTGGTGGCGGCTTCTTCACCGACCGACTGCTTTGATGCGGCTTATCTGGCCTGCAAGATTGCTCTGGAACACATGACTCCGGTCGTTTTGTTGACCGATGCCTATATTGCCAACGGTTCTGCTGCATGGCGTTTGCCCGATTTGAATACTTATCCATCCATCTGTCCGCCTTACGTGAAGCTGGAAGTGGCTGATTCGTGGACACCGTTCCAGCGTGATCCGCAGACAGGCGTGCGTTACTGGGCTACACCGGGTACCCCGGGCTTTATGCACCGTATCGGAGGATTGGAAAAGAGTAACGAAACCGGAGCCATTTCTACGGAACCGGAAAACCACTTCCTGATGACGAAGTTGCGTGCCGAAAAGGTAGAAAAGATTGCCGATTCATTGCCACCGCTTACAGTGGAAGCGATCCGGATGCCGATTTGCTGATTGTAGGTTTTGGAGGTACTTACGGACACTTGCATTCTGCCATGGATCAGTTGAACGCCATGGGAAAGAAAGCAGCGCTGGCACATTTCCGTGTCATCAAACGTTGCCGAAAAATACAGCCGAAGTATTACGAAAATACAAGACCATCGTGGTGGCCGAGCAAAATATGGGACAGCTGGCAGGCTATCTCCGCATGAAAGTGGAAGGTATTCACCTGCATCAGTTCAATCAGGTAAAAGGCCAGCCGTTCGTAGTGAAAGAGCTGGTAGAGGCTTTCAGTCAACTTTTTTAATGATTCATCAATAAATATTCTGGAGGAATAACAATGAGTGAAACAAAATATACGGCAGCAGATTACAAATCCGGACAGCCTCGCTGGTGTCCGGGCTGCGGCGACCACGCTTTCCTGAATTCTTTTCACAAGGCTTTGGCCGAACTGGGAGTACCTCCCCATGAAATTGCGGTGATTTCCGGTATCGGATGTTCTTCGCGTTTGCCTTATTACATGAATACGTATGCATGCACACCATTCACGGACGTGCGGCTGCCATTGCTACGGGAGCCAAGGTGGCTAATCCGAATCTTACTATCTGGCAGATTTCCGGTGACGGTGACGGCCTGGCCATCGGTGGTAACCATTTTATCCATGCTATCCGTCGTAATGTAGATATTAACATCATCCTGTTGAATAACCGTATTTACGGATTGACCAAGGGACAGTATTCTCCGACTTCAGCCCGTGGGTTTGTAAGTAAATCTTCTCCCTACGGTACGGTGGAAGATCCTTCCGTCCGGCAGATTTGTGTTTCGGAGCTCGCGGCCGTTTCTTTGCCCGTTGTGCGGCAGTAGATGGCGGCCCCTCTGTGGAAGTGCTGAAAGCAGCTGCCCGTCATAAAGGTACGTCGGTAGTGGAAGTATTGCAGAACTGTGTCATCTTCAATGACGGTACGCATAATGCCGTAGCCAAGAAGGAAGATCGTGAACGCAATGCGATTTATCTGGAGCACGGTAAGCCTATGCTCTTTGGTCCGAACAAAGAATTCGGTCTGATGCAGGAAGGCTTCGGCTGAAAGTGGTGAAACTGGGTGAGAACGGTATCACGGAAAAAGACATCTTAGTGCACGATGCCCATTGTGAAGATCACACCCTTCAGTTGAAACTTGCGCTGATGGAAGGCCCGGATTTCCCGATAGCCTTGGGTGTGATTCGTGATGTGGATGCACCGACATACGATGAGGCAGTAGAAGCCCAGATTGAAGAGGTTTCAGCCAAGAAAAAGTATCACACGTTTGCCGAATTGCTGGAAACGAATGATACGTGGGAGATTAAATAAATCTGACATGATAAAAAGAAAAGGAGCCAGTGATTTTTTCGTCTGGCTCCTTTTTTGTCTTTATTCTTTTTCTCCATAACACAAATCGCCTGCATCTCCCAGTCCCGGCACGATATAGGAATGGGCATTCAGTTCCGGTCGATGGCGCCGCACCATACGGTGGTTTTTTCAGTAGGGAACACCTTTTTGATATGCTCGATGGCCTGACGACTGGCAATGACTGAAGCAATGTGTATATGAGATGGTTCTCCCTTGGTAAGCAAGGCTTCGTATGCCAGTTCCATGGAACTGCCGGTAGCCAGCATCGGGTCGGTCAGAATCAGAATCTTTCCGTCCAGTCGTGGAGAAGCGATGTATTCAATGTGAATGTCGAAGTTATCTTCGTTGATGTATTTACGATAGGCCGATACGAAGGCATTTTCCGCATGGTCAAAATAGTTGATGAAGCCTGATGAAGCGGAAGTCCTGCACGCAGATGGTGGCTACCACAGGTTGCTCGGAAGGTACATTCTCTACGGCTGTAGCCAATGGGGTTTGTACGGATACCGGATGGTAAGGAAGCGTCCGGCTGATTTCGTATGCCATGATTTCGCCTACACGCTCTATGTTTGCGGCGGAAGCGGATGCGGTCACCTTGTATATGCACATCACGGATTTCAGAAAGGAACTGGTTGAAAAGGCTGTTGCTTTGGTTAAAGTTGATTATTTTCATAAACATTTTCAGGTTCTTAGGGGTTTTATTATTTAGATTCCAGTTTGCAAAGAAACAAAATAAAATTGATTTGTAAAGTGGATTTGGCAATTTTGTTACACAAGTATAAATCTTTAAATGATTACGGATTTTTTTCTGTAATAACTTCTTTGAATTAAAAATATCTACTACTTTTGTAGCGCCTAAAACAAGGAGATGTTGAAGAGCAGAAAAGCGGATTAGGCTTACAGATTTAGACAATAAACATTTGATATAATAACCAAATTAATCATTTGAACAATGGCAAATTTAGATCTTACTAAGTACGGTATCACTGGAACCGTAGAAATCGTACACAATCCTTCTTACGATGTATTGTTTGCAGAAGAAACAAAAGCTGGTTTGGAAGGCTTCGAAAAAGGTCAGGTAACTGAACTGGGTGCAGTAAACGTAATGACTGGTATCTATACTGGTCGTTCTCCTAAAGATAAATTCTTGGTAAAAGACGCTACAAGTGAAAACACTGTATGGTGGACTTCAGAAGAATATAAAAACGACAACAAGCCTGTAACTACAGAAACTTGGAATGTATTGAAAGAATTGGCTGCTAAAGAATTGTCAAACAAGAAATTGTATGTTGTTGATGGTTTCTGCGGCGCTAACGAAGCTACTTGCTTGAAAGTTCGTTTCATCATGGAAGTTGCATGGCAGGCTCACTTTCGTAACTAACATGTTCATCCGTCCGTCTAAAGAACAGTTGGAAAACTTCGAACCTGATTTCGTTGTTTACAACGCTTCTAAGGCTAAAGTTGAAAACTACAAAGAACTGGGTCTGAACTCAGAAACTGCAGTTGTGTTCAACTTGACTACTAAAGAACAGGTTATCCTGAACACTTGGTACGGTGGTGAAATGAAGAAAGGTATGTTCTCTATGATGAACTACTTCAACCCGTTGCGTGGTATCGCTTCTATGCACTGTTCTGCTAACACTAACATGGAAGAAACTGAATCAGCTATCTTCTTCGGTTTGTCTGGTACAGGTAAGACTACTTTGTCTACTGACCCGAAACGTAAGTTGATTGGTGATGACGAACACGGATGGGATAACGAAGGTGTATTCAACTACGAAGGTGGTTGCTACGCTAAGGTTATCAACCTGGATAAAGAATCTGAACCAGATATCTACAACGCAATCAAACGTGACGCTCTGTTGGAAAACGTCCTGTACCTCAACAGCAAACTTGCTCCACATTGGGTGGTGAGTGTAGCTGGTGATGGTAACATAATCATCGAGGTTCAAGCCGAGGCTCTGGCAGAATGACTGTGGAGTGTACTGCTTGCCCTGATATGTGAACTTCTCTGGAGTCTTACCGATATATGAGTCGATGATACCCTGAAGACCGCTCTTCCAGGCAGAAGAAATCTTCTTAGCATTGCTCTTAGCTACAGCCTCTACGTATGGAGTCATTACGTCGAAGAACTCACCGAAGTTAGCGAGTGAGTCGCCTGTCAAAGTACCTGGAGCTGGCATTGCGCCCTCCGGTACGATTCCGTAGTGCTGCAAAGCATAAAGTACATCGTATGCGCTACCGCCCTGAGAGAAGCTTACGTCGCCGTGCATTCTCACTGCCATAGTGGCGCGGTCCATATAAGTCTTGTTAGCTACGAACATCTCGCTGAGGTCGTAGGTTTTACCTGTATGCTTCAGAATCTCGCTTTCGAAGTAGCTGAGTGTAGAGTAAGCCCAGCACGTACCGCTGCGGTTCTGGTCCTTGATGCTTGTAATAGGATTCTGCTTCACTACTGTGAATACAGGCTTGTTCTTTGCAATAGTTGCAGAATCAGTTGCTGATTTCGCATTTGCGCCAGTGGCAACCATGGCCAACATGGCTGCAACGATCATTGATTTCTTCATGAAATTTTTCTCTTAAATTAATAATGTTATTCTATACTTATATCTCTCTATGAAAAATCCTCAAGTATTGAAAAACTTGAGGGTTCTTCGTTCATTTGCTTGAATGGATTTTTCTATTTAAAGAATCTCTCCTCTGTGGGCTGCCATATACTCCTCTACATCCTTTGGATGGTAAGGTATACGGTCGGTTCCGAGGAATCGGCAACCATCCTTGGTGATGAGCACATCATCCTCGATACGGATGCCTCCGAAGTCTTTGTAGGTCTCAATCTTATCGAAGTTGAGGAACTCTGCACAATGACCTGAAGCCTTCCAGTCGTCGATGAGAGCTGGAATGAAGTAAACGCCTGGCTCGTCTGTTACTACGAAGCCTTCTTCAAGGCGGCGACCCATACGCAGGCAGTTTGTACCAAACTGTTCCAGGTTAGGGCGAACTTCATCATCAAAGCCAACGTTTATCTGGTCGAGGTTCTCCATATCGTGAACATCCATACCCATCATGTGTCCCAATCCGTGAGGCAGGAACATAGCGTGGGCACCAGCACGTACAGCCTCTTCTGTATCACCTTTGGCAAGGCCTAACTCTTTCATACGGTCGAAGAGCAAGCGGCATACGGCAAAGTGGACATCAGCCCACTTCACACCTGGCTTTGCAACTTCCAGAGCGTAGTCGTGACACGCCTCTACGATAGAGTAGATTTCCAACTGGCGTTGGCTGAACTTACCGCTGACAGGCATTGTACGGGTATGGTCTGAACAGTAATTGTTCATAGTCTCTGCACCTGCATCACAAAGTGCCAGTCTTCCTTCCTCGAGCAGATTCATAGATGGATAACCATGCTGAATCTCTCCATGCTGGCTGAAGATAGTAGGGAAACTAACCATTGCTCCATAAGAGTGAGCAATTCCGCTTACCTGTCCTGCTACATATTTTTCTGTGATTCCTGGGCGGACGAGCTTCATAGCAGTGGTGTGCATCTTATATCCGATAACAGAAGCACGCTCCAATTCCTCAATTTCCTCTGGAGTCTTGGTAGAACGCATCTTGACAACCGCCTTGATGAGATCCATGCTGGCTTCCTCTTTCTGCTGGTTTGGATGAATTCCGAGAGGTCAAATACCTGAAGCTTGATATACATAGCGGTAAGGTGGCAAGAAGTGAATCTTGCGTTTCTTCGCCATAGCATCATTGCAGATGGTCTTCAGGCTCTTCATTGGTGCTGAATTATGTACGCCCACCTGCTCTGCGAGATCGTGGACGCTATCTACGCTTCCGTACCATACAATATCTACCAAGTCATATCATCACCGATTAAAGTTTCGATATCGTTATCTATGTCAATTACACCAACCAAACCGTCTCGCTGCAAACCGAAATAGTACAGGAATGTTGAGTCCTGGCGGAATGGGTAATATCCGTTATTAGGGAAATTACAAGGTGAATTGTTGTTTCCGAAAAGAATGATGACGCCGCTTTTGACGAGCTTCTTAAGCTCTTGTCTGCGGCTAATATAAGTGTCCTTACTAAACATATTTTTAGAATTTTACTTTATTTTGCTGCAAAGTTAGCAATTATTTCGCAAAAATGTATTATCTTTGCAATCAAAAATAGAAAAAACTAGCGAATTTATAAATAATTAATATAAAAATGCTCTTTTTGAGGGACAAAATGTAAGAAAATGAGTTTTCTCAGAGTGCAAATCGTTAGTAATGCAGAGAGTGATAATCTGTAAGAGTATGAATGTTGATTAGTGTAATGCAATCAAAAAACAGTGGAAGGATAAAGGTTATGAAGTTGAATTTGGAAAAAACTGGTTTGGTCTTGGAAGGTGGAGGTATGCGTGGCGTCTTTACCAGTGGCGTACTTGATGCTTTTATGAAGCATGATGTTTATTTCCCATATACGGTGGCGGTGTCGGCAGGTGCATGTAATGGTATGTCGTACATCAGTCGCCAGCCGCGTCGTGCCCGTATCTCAAATATCGATTATTTGGCGAGGTATCAGTATATCGGCATCCGACATCTGGTAACGCAAGGTGTATTTTCGACCGTGAGTTGCTTTACGATAAGTTTCCGAATCTGTTGCTTCCTTACGATTTTGATACCTATTTTAAATATGCCGACCGATTCGAGATGGTTACCACGAATTGTCTTACGGGCAAGCCTATGTATCTTTCGGAAAATCATGATCGGCAGCGTGCCCTTGATATTGTGCGTGCTTCCAGCAGTTTGCCATACGTGAGTAAAATCGTGGATGTGGATGGTATCCCAATGCTCGATGGTGGAATAGCAGACAGTATTCCCGTGATGAGAGCTATAGACAAAGGTTATGAGCACAATGTGGTTGTCTTGACCCGCAACAAAGGTTGGAGAGATACTGGCAAAGATAGAAAGCTACCTTATTTATATAAGAACTATCCGCGCCTGCGAGTGGTCTTGAGTCATCGGCATAAGGTTTATAATGAGCAGATTCAACTGATTGATGATTTGGAGGCTGCTGGCAAAATAACTTGTATCCGTCCGATTCGTCCAATGGAAGTAGGGCGCATAGAAAAGGATACGGATAAGTTAGAACGTCTCTATGAAGAAGGATTTATGCTGGGAGAAAAGTTTTGTGAGAAATTCCTATAATGAAGTTCTCATTATGGATTCCTGATATGGAATACTCTTTATGAAGCAGCCTGTTCTCAAAACACGAGTTTCTGTTTAGAGAACAGGCTATTCTTATATATATGCTCACCTTTAATATATATGCTTATTTTTTATATATGCCATCCTGCAGATTGGCTTTAGCCTATTATTCTTTAAGCAAGTCGGGTCTTAATCGCTTGGTTCGTTCCATTGCCTGGTCAAACTCCCACTGGCGGATTTTTGCTTCATTGCCGCTAAGCAGGATTTCAGGAACCTTCCAACCCTTGTAGTCTGAAGGACGGGTGTAGATAGGAGCTGACAGAATGTCGTCTTGAAAGCAGTCGGAGAGGGCACTTTGTTCATCGCTGATGACTCCTGGTACGAGGCGGATTACCGCATCTGAAATAATAGCTGCTGCCAGTTCGCCGCCCGTGAGCACATAATCACCTACGCTGATTTCTCTGGTAATAAGATGATCGCGCACGCGCTGATCGATTCCCTTGTAGTGACCGCAGAGGATGATGAGGTTTCCACCCAGCGACATTTCGTTGGCTATCTTCTGGTTGAAGGTCTCGCCATCCGGAGATACATAGATGACGTCATCGTAGTCACGCTCTGTCTTCAGGGCAGTGATGCATCGGTCTATTGGTTCGCATTGCATCACCATTCCGGCGCTTCCTCCGTATGGATAGTCGTCCACTCGTTTCCATTTATCTAATGTATAGTCGCGCAAGTTGTGGAGATGGATCTCTGCGAGGCCCTTCTTCTGCGCACGTGCCAGGATAGATTCATTGAAGAATCCCTCCAGCATCTCTGGTAATACTGTAATAATGTCTATTCTCATAACATCTGCAAAGATAATAAATAATGTGTATAGCGCCAAATGTTTTATCGTTTTTCTTTTTCTTCTGCAATTGTTTTCTTATTTTCTGATGCTTTTACTATTGTTTTCTTGCCTTTCTTGTATTTTTACTTTGAATTCTTTATTTATAGTGGAAAAATACCATTCTTACGCATAAATATGCAACAAATTCATCAAGAATCAAGAAAAATGCTAGCAAAATGATAAATTTTCAATAAAATGTGCTACTATTTGCAGAAAAAGTCGTATATTTGCAAACAAAAAAGTTCGGTAGTGCGTATTATGCTGTTGTATGGTGTGCGCACACGAATGTATAGTTAATCAAATAATTAGTGAATAAGATGATACTGGACATTGAAATGCTGAGAAGCTTTTATGCTTCGTATTCGGAAAGTGTAAAACAGGCTAAGGCTACTGTGAAACGACCTCTCACTTATGCCGAGAAGGTGCTTTTTGCGCATCTTTTCGACCCTGCTGAGTTGCGCCCATATAAAAGAGGTATAGAATATGTGGATTTCCGACCTAACCGCGTGGCGATGCAGGATGCTACCGCTCAGATGGCGCTCTTGCAGTTTATGAACGCAGGTAAGGATAAAGTGGCTGTTCCTGCTTCAGTACATTGCGATCACTTGATTCGTGCAGACGTGGGTGCTACTCAAGACCTTCCTGAAGCATGTAAGACCAACAAGGAGGTATATGATTTCTTGAAGTCGGTATCTCAGAAATATCACATCGGGTTCTGGGGACCAGGAGCTGGTATCATCCACCAGGTGGTACTCGAGAACTATGCCTTCCCAGGCGGTATGATGGTGGGTACAGATTCCCATACTCCAAATGCCGGCGGTCTCGGTATGGTAGCCGTGGGCGTTGGTGGTGCCGATGCGTGGATGTGCTCACTGGTCAGCTTGGGAACTCAAGATGCCTCGCCTCATCGGTGTGCATCTCACGGGTAAGCTCTCTGGCTGGGCTACTCCAAAGGATGTGATTCTCGAAATCTTGGGCATTCTCACTGTGAAGGGTGGTACCAATGCCATCCTCGAATACTTTGGCGATGGCCTCGACGGCATCTCTACCACGGGTAAGGCTACCATCTGTAACATGGGTGCAGAGCTGGGTGCTACCTGCTCCATCTTCCCATTTGACCAGAATGCCAGCGAATATCTCCGCAAGACGGGTCGTGAGGAGATTGCTTCCCTTGCCCAGAAGAATGCAGCCGAGCTTCGTGCTGATGATGAGGTGCTTGCCAATCCATCTGCCTTCTACGACCAGATTGTAGAAATCGACCTCTCTAAGGTGGAGCCACATCTCAATGGTCCGTTTACTCCAGATGCGGCAACCCCTATCTCTCACATGAAGGCGAAGGGGCCTGCCAACGATTATCCTATGGTAGTAGAAGTAGGATTGGTAGGTAGCTGTACCAACTCTTCCTATCAGGATTTGGCCCGTGCGGCAAGTGTGGCACGCCAGGCTTACGAGAAGGGCATCCAGGTAAAGGGGCAGCTCATCATCAACTGGTTCTGAGCAGATTCGCTATACTGCCGAGCGTGATGGCATCCTCGATGACTTCAAGAAGATTGGAGCCTTGATCATGACCAATGCTTGCGGTCCTTGCATCGGACAGTGGAAGCGTCATACCGACGATAACACCCGCAAGAATGCCATCGTCACCTCTTTCAATAGAAACTTCCGCCGTCGTGCTGATGGCAACCCTAATACATTTGCCTTCATCGGTAGCCCTGAGCTCACCGTGGCACTCACCATTGCCGGCCGCCTGGATTTCAATCCTGCACCGATACCTTATCAGATAAGGATGGCAACAGCGTGAAGCTCGATGCGCCTGCTGGTTTCACCTTCCCTCCTAAGGGATTTGCCGTAGAAGACAAGGGCTTCATCGCTCCTAGCGAAGCAAATGCTAACATTGAGGTGGTAATTGCTCCAGATAGCAACCGCCTGCAGAAATTGGCTCCATTCGCTCCTTGGGATGGAAAGGACCTGGTAGATATGCCTCTCCTCATCAAGACCGAGGGCAAGTGTACCACCGACCATATCTCAATGGCTGGTCCATGGTTGAAGTTCCGCGGACATCTTCAGAATATCTCTGATAACCTGCTGATGGGTGCCGTCAACGCCTTCAATGGCGAGAGCAACAAGGTGAAGAACCAGTTGGATGGCAAGTATGTGGAGGTTTCTACCGCAGCCAAGGCTTACAAGGCGCAGGGCATCAGCAGCATCGTGGTGGCTGAGGATAACTACGGTGAAGGCTCATCTCGTGAGCATGCAGCCATGGAGCCTCGTTTCCTGAACGTGAAGGTGATTCTTGCCAAGAGTTTCGCCCGTATCCACGAAACCAACCTTAAGAAGCAGGGTATGCTCGCCCTTACATTCTGCAATAAGGATGATTATAATAAGGTACAGGAAGACGACCGCATCTCACTCACCGGTTTGAAGGAGTTAGCTCCAGGTTCTAAACTCACTGTCATCTTGAAGCATAAGGATGGTTCTGAGGATAGTTTCGAGGTAGAGCATACTTATAATGATACACAGATTGCATGGTTCAAGGCTGGTTCTGCATTGAACTTTGCAGCAAAGAAGTAACAGTTATGAATAAAGAATATTTGATATATAAATTAAGTGATGAGGTAAAGAACTCATGCAAGATAGATAAGGATGCATTCTCCAAGTTCAACGTAAAGCGTGGACTTCGTAATGAGGATGGCTCTGGTGTGCTGGTAGGATTGACCAACATCGGTAACGTTGTGGGTTACGAGCGCGATGAGAATGGCAAGCTGAAGCCTACCGAGGGTAAGCTCTATTATCGTGGCTACGAGCTTGACGACCTCGTTACTCCTCTTCTGAAGGAGAAGCGATTCGGATTTGAGGAGGTTGCCTTCCTGCTCCTTTCCGGTCAGCTGCCGGATAAGGAGGAGCTGGAGGCTTTCAAGGAACTCCTGAACGACAACATGCCGCTCGACCACCGTACCATACTCACATCATCGAGCTGGAGGGTTCTAACATCATGAACATCCTGGCTCGTTGCGTGCTCGAAATGTACACCTTCGATCCGAACCCTGACGATATCAGCCGCGACAACCTGATGCGTCAGAGTGTGGAGCTGATTGCGAAGTTCCCAACCATCATCGCCTATGCATACAACATTTATCGTCACTCTGTACAGGCAGAAGCTTGCACATTCGCCATCCACGCGAGAATCTCTCTATCGCCGAGAACTTCCTCTATATGATGAAGCACGAGAACTACTCAGAGTTGGATGCGCGTATGCTTGATCTGCTCCTCATCATCCAGGCAGAGCATGGTGGTGGTAACAACTCTACCTTTACGGTGCGTGTTACTTCTTCTACCCGCACGGATACCTACAGCTCCATCGCTGCCGGTATCGGTAGCTTGAAGGGTCCTCTTCATGGTGGTGCCAACATCAAGGTTATCAATATGTTCCATCATCTGAAGGAGGCTATCAAGGATTGGACCAATATCAACGAACTCGATATCTACCTGAAGCGTATGCTCAACAAGGAGGCTTATGATAAGACGGGTCTTATCTATGGTATCGGCCATGCGGTTTATACCTTGAGCGATCCTCGTGCCGTAGAGTTGAAGCGACTGGCTGGCGAGCTTGCCAAGGAGAAGGGTAGAGAGGATGAGTACAACTTCCTGAAGCTTATCGAGCAGGAGGGTATCAAGTGCCTGCAGGAACATCGTGGCGGCAGCAAGCTGCCTGTGCCAACCTCGACTTCTATAGTGGTTTCATCTATGAGATGATTGGTCTTCCTCAGGAGATTTATACTCCTATCTTTGCTATGGCCCGTATCGTGGGTTGGACTGCCCATCGCATCGAAGAACTCAACTTCGAGGTCGCCGCATTATTCGTCCTGCTTACAAGAATATTCTGGGTGAGTTGGATTATACTCCATTGGGTGAGAGATAAAAATACATCAAATAATAAATACATAGTATTTAAAAAGGGCAATGCTTCTATGAGTATTGCCCTTTTATTTGGTGTGTACAGGGGGAATATGCTTTTCTTTTTGGCTGTAGTCTTTTTTTTCGATACTAAATAGCGTGTCTTGTTTTAAAAACGGCTTTAAAAAAATATTTTAGTAAAATATAGTTAAGAAAATAATGTTTGGAGATAAATATTTGCGGATTACAGATAAATGTAGTATCTTTGTCGACGAATTGCATGAAATGCAAGACTACAATAGTAAATTGTTATAATAAATAAGAGTATAAGAGAATAGGTGATGTCTGTAGATAGCCTATTAGACTGGTACCTAAATAAGAGGAGTAATAAAAGTTAATGGAAAAAGAATTTGAAGAGTATTGGAGCGCACACAGCAAGAGAATGCTTTTGAATGCTCCTGGCAACCTGCGGCAGGAATACCTGGAATCAACGAAATTAGATACGCCTATGGATTGGGTGTGTTATATCCTTCCCGTGGCTGCAGGTATTCTCATTCAACCTCATGTCAATCTGAAGAGTGAGGTGCTGTCTTGGGCCATTATTTTATTGATAGTGGTAGTACTGTTTGTTTTTTTGCAGATGGTAAAGCCTTTTTTTCAGAAAAAGAAGTCAACCATTCAGGCAATTGATCAAATTAAACAGTATTACTACGAAAGATATAAGAAATATGGTCTGGATAAAATGGAGCCTTG
>ENA-OQCS01000651-OQCS01000651.1-human-gut-metagenome-genome-assembly--contig:-NODE-651-length-19311-cov-2.400803_pt1 | contig 19311 bp, 29 predicted proteins | sample MGYA00242757_ERZ504575 | MGnify/ENA primary metagenome ERZ504575 (study PRJEB26092, sample SAMD00036297) | human gut metagenome | host: Homo sapiens | study: EMG produced TPA metagenomics assembly of... | reverse complement strand
GTTGGGTATTACCTCAACCTATTTTTTATAGAAGGAGTCTTTATGAAAAAAACTACACATATATTATTTACCATTTATTTGTTTTTAGTCATTTGGATCATACTTTTTAAATTATCTGTTTCTATTGATCAATTACCACATTTTAGAAGTATCAATTTAATTCCCTTCTATTACCCAAATAAAACAACTTATCAAATAAGAGAAGTTCTTGATAATCTGATTATTTTTATTCCTTTTGGGCTCTATTTAAAAACATTAAATATCAATAGTGAGCGAACAGTATTTCTTGGCTTTCTATTAAGTTTATCATTAGAGCTATCTCAATATATTTTTTGTATAGGGGCAAGTGATATTACCGATTTAATTACGAATACAACAGGCGCTTTTATCGGTGTTGTTCTTTACTTTCTTTTAAAAAAGATTTTTAAAGAGAAGACCAATAAAATTATTTTAGCATTAGCAGCTATTGTAACGATTTTATTTGTTTCTTTGATCATTATTATTCTTATAAACAATTAATGCACATAAATCACAAGTTATTCACAATTGTGCATAATAAAAATGAGGTCTCCCTCATTTTTTTATTCTGTTGGATGACGATCACCTAATAAATAATCATCTACATGTTCAAAGATATATTGAATAGATAATGGTTTTCTTCCTGTAAGTGAACTAAAATCACTAACAGGAACATCTAAATAGCCTTGTGTGACAGTTGTTCCAAAAGTAACCATTCCTTCTGATGTTGCTTTAATTGGACTTTTTGAAAAATCTCCATCTGTATTTCTAGGAACACCAATTGAATCAAAATAAGCATAAAGTTCATCATCTGTAAGTCTTGTATAAGTGATATGATTTCCTGTTGCTTTGTTTCCAATAGCTAAGAAATCTTCATAAGATAGTGGTTCTAAACCATTAATATTTAAAACAGCTCGATGTAATAAATGATTATTTAAAGCACAAGCTGCTGCATAAGCGCAATCCTTACGTGAAATAAACCACACACGTCCATCACCCATATTTTTAGAAATTGTTGTTTCTTTAGCTTCTACTGCTCTTAAATAGTCACTTGTAAATGCTTCAACAAAAAGAGAATTTCTTAAAAAGATATAATCAAGCAATGTATTTTGAATAATTGCTTCTGTATAAGAATGATCTACATTTTCAATGCTTGGGTTAAATGGATGTGCTGCTGATAAAACAGATGTATAAATAATTTGTTTAACATTTGCTTTCACACATGCATCTACTGCATTTTTATGAGCTTGTCTTCTTTTTTCACCTACAAAAGGCATTGAAATCAATAGAACCTTATCCGCATTTTCAAAAACTTTAACAAGTCCTTCAGGATCATTAAAATTAGCTATAGCTGTTTGAATCCCTTGTTCCTTATATTCTTTTAAACTTTCTTCTTTAGGTGCTGTAAATACTAAATCTTCTTTGTTCATCAATTCTAAAGCGTATTTAGCCACTAATGAACCAAAATTTCCATCAACACCATTAATAACAATTTTACTCATCGTTCATACCTCACATGTGAAAATTATATCATGAATATTTTTATAAAATAGACCTTAAAAATTAATAAAGACTATAAGTTTTTCTTATAGTCTAAAATAATCTTCTACATATTTCATAAATTGTTGTATCGCCTTTTTTTCATTATCTTGACGATATCCTACAGCATAATCAGCATGATGATGACTTTCTTTTAAAGGAATCACTGCTACTTGATCATTTTCACTAATGACCTCTGTGGCCGAAGTCCTATTCCTTCCCCTAAAGAAATTAGCCATCACATATTCATTTAAATCATCTACTTCTTTTTATATAAGGAATCATTCCATCTAAACGGAAAGCTTCCATATAATCATGATAGTACTTCTTTTCCTTGTTTTTTCGATAAAACAATAAGAGGTTCATTTTTGATATCTTTAATTGTTACATATTCTTTATGACTTAAAGGATGTTCTAAAGAAGTAACGACACAAACATGTGAATGATAAATTGTACGATAAATAAGATCTGGATAATTTTTAAAGTTATTACTTAAGCCAAAAGCAATATCTATTTCTCGATTGTTTAATTTTTCAATACAGGTAAATAAATTAAAAGCTTTGATATCAATTGAAATAGTATCGTTTTCTTTGAATTGTTTAACAATAAATGGTACATGCTTTCTTTCAAAAGGACCTGTAATCCCAATCGTTAACACATCTTTTTGTAAATTTTCTTTAATATCATTATATTCATTTTTATAATCACTCAATAATTTCTTTGCAAGATCATAATACCTTTTTCCTTCTTCTGTTAATGTTGGATAATAAGTCCTACGATCAAAAAGAGAAAATCCCAAATCATTTTCCAATTTTGTGATTTGCTGAGAAATTGCTGATTGTGATAGATAAAATTTTTTGGCTGCTTTTGAAAAACTTCCTTGTTCGACTACTGCTATAAAATAATAAATTACTTGTTTAAACATCTTTATCACCCTATCTATCATATCATTTTATTCACATTAATGTTCAAATTGTGCGCAAAAAGTGAATAACTTAAGTTATTCACTTTATTCACAACCATATTCACAATACACAAATAAAAAACACATTTAAGATGTGTTTATCACAAACTGGCAGGGGTAGTAGGAGTCGAACCCACATCAACGGTTTTGGAGACCGGTATTCTACCATTGAACTATACCCCTAGTTTGGTTTGCCTAATTAATATATCATATAAAAAACAATTATGCAATAGTTAATTGCCTATAAATTAAAAAAAATGTCTCATAAGATAATTTTGAGGAGGTTAAATATGAATGAATTAGAATTAACTATATCCTCTATCAAAATACAAACATTTAAAGATATCTATAAAATGAATGTTGCTTTTGATAAAGGAACTATTTTTAAACAATTGGATAAACCATGGGTGATGCAACGTGGATGATACATTATTACAAATAAGTAAATTGGATTTTTGTATCCAAGATGTTACTTTGTTTTTAGATACCCACCCTGATGATCAAGAAGCTAAAAAATATTATAAAGAAGGGATGAAGCATCTTTTAAAGATGAAAGAAACTTATTTAAAAAATGGCGGTGCTCTTACAAATAGAGACGGAAAGAATATTGAAAACTATATTAATGAACCATTTCCTTGGATGAAAGGAGGATCAACATGTGGTTGTATGAAAAGCGCTTGCAATATCCCGTTAATGTAAGAAAACCTGATGCTAAAACTGCTAAAATCGTTATTTCACAGCTTGGTGGACCTAATGGTGAATTAGGAGCAGCACTTCGTTATCTAAATCAACGCTACACGATGCCTTATCCAAGAATTCAAGCCTTATTGACAGACATTGGAACAGAAGAACTTGCTCATGTTGAAATTATCAGTACTCTATTCTATCAACTTACAAAAGGTTTATCACCTAAAGAAATTAAAGATGGTGGATTAGATGCCTACTTTACAGATCATACTCTAGGAGTTTATCCAACAAATAGTGCTGGTATACCATTTAGTGCAGATACTTTCCAATCTGTTGGTGATCCTATTACTGATTTAACAGAAGATATGGCTGCTGAACAAAAAGCTAGAACCACTTATGATAACATTCTTGCTTTAAGTAAAAATGAAGACGTCAATAAAGTCATTCGTTTTTTAAGAGAAAGAGAAATCGTGCATTATCAACGTGCTGAAGGACTTGAATATGTCAAGAGTCAATTAAACAAGAAGAACTACTACGCTTATAATCCCTCATTTACTTCATCAAAACGTGAACAAACATGTGAATAAGGTGAATAACTCAAGTTATTCACCTTTTATGCACTTATTCACACTTTCCCCACAAATATTCACTTAAATCTGTTGCTAAAAACATTTGTATTTCTTGAGCCATTTCCTTATTTATCTTAGAAATTCTCCCTTTATTTTCTACATAAACATCGATATATCTTTTTTTAGCCGGAATTTGTTTACAAAAAAATTCTTTATTTTTTCCTTTTATAAACACAATTTAATTGTCGAAAATCATCCCATAACTGTTTAATTTCTTTATCTTTTATTAATAAATCAATAAAACTCTTTTCTTGAAGATAAAAATCATCTTCTTTAACTACACCCCTATCAACTGCTTTTTTAATAACATAAGATAAATATTGCATCGCATAACGATCTTCATCACAAATATAAACATGTGAACACTTCAACATCATTCTTGTAAAAAGAACAGCTATGTCTTCATGTTTAAAAATAAGTTCATCTTTCTTGTCATTTACTTTGAGATCCTTATAAATCATTTGTATCATCTCTAAATCACAAAATCCATAACTATACATATTTCCTAATGTATATTCCAAACGATCTGCAGAAAGTTTAGGAGATTCATTATCAGCCAGTGGATATAAATGATAGTTACAAACATCTTCTATCGTTAAATGATACTTATGCAACAAAGAAACTAATAAAGTATCTTGTTCAATTACCTTTTTCGTATCTAATTCTGTTGATTCTTGTTTTAAATGATCTTGGTGATAGAAATCTATCGTATGTGCAAAGACAGGAGTTGCTATATCATGAAGCAAACCTGCAACTGTCTGTCTAAGATCATGTGTAAAATGATAAACAATTAATGCAACCCCTATACTATGTTGATAACGAGAATATGGTACAATGTTTGAAAAGAAGTCAAAAGCAGTATATTCCACTCCACAATTCATCCCAATATCTTTAAGTCTTTGCATTGATGGAACATGTATAAGACCATTTATAAATTCTAAATGCTCTTTTTCATAAATTTTCCATAAATTATTCAATTTTTTTCAACTCCTTAAAATTTTAAATTACATTCATTCTATCACACTTTTTTAAAGTATATTAAAATAGAGTAAAATTATTTTAATATTTTTTTAAAATAAAGCTTGATTAAAGTGAAAATATATGTATAATTATAAGGGCAGTAACGGGAAGTAGCACAGCTTGGTAGTGCACCTGGTTTGGGACCAGGGGGTCGCAGGTTCAAATCCTGTCTTCCCGACCATTTATAAAAATTGGGCCATAGCTCAGCTGGGAGAGCACCTGCCTTGCACGCAGGGGGTCAGCGGTTCGATCCCGCTTGGCTCCACCAATTAATTTAATAAATTTCAATATTATGGCGGGATAGCTCAGTTGGCTAGAGCATTCGGTTCATACCCGGAGTGTCGAGGGTTCGAATCCCCCTCCCGCTACCATTAATATTGCGGAGATTTACCCAAGTCTGGCTGAAGGGACTGGTCTTGAAAACCAGCAGAGGATTAACGTCCTGCGGGGGTTCGAATCCCTCAATCTCCGCCATTTATTAAAAAACTTAATATCGCGGGATGGAGCAGTCTGGTAGCTCGTCGGGCTCATAACCCGAAGGTCGTTGGTTCAAATCCTTCTCCCGCAACCAAAATGGTCTGGTAGTTCAGCTGGTTAGAATGCCGCCCTGTCACGGCGGAGGTCGCGGGTTCGAGTCCCGTCCAGACCGCCAAATGATGGTTCCGTAGCTCAGTCGGTAGAGCAGAGGACTGAAAATCCTCGTGTCGGTGGTTCGATTCCGCCCGGAACCACCATTTTTATCTTTAAAGGAGAAAAGTTATGTTTAAATATAAAGATTTAAGAATGGTCGTTATTTCAATTATTTTGGTTATTTTATGTGCGTTTAGTGGAATTTATTTTCGTTATGATCGAATGAAATTAGTGGTTGTTTTATTACTAGCGTTAGGGGTACTTCCTACTTTATTAATACGTTTTAACGCTTCTGTTTTTGAAGATGGTTTATTAGTATATTTCTTTAAGGGGATTGGTTTTATGCCTCAAATGATTGAATTTAAGGATTTAACAGCATATTCACTTAATTCAAAACATCAAATTGAATTACAATTTAATAATCATACAAAAAATATTTATTTAGTAAACGCTACATCATTTTATGAAGAATTAGATAAAAAATTTAAATCAATATAAAATGGACAAGAGATTTAATCTCCTGTCCATTCTTTTTGTTTATTAATAGATTCCTTGAGAAATCATAGCTTCTACTACTTTTTCAAAACCAGCAATATTAGCACCTTTGATTAAGTCAAATCCTAATCCATATTTTTCAGCAGCAGCAACAGAGTTGTTGAAAATTGATTTCATGATATTATGCAATTTTTCATCAACTTCTTCACTTGTCCAGTTATATCTCATAGAGTTTTGAGACATTTCTAATGCTGAAACAGCAACACCACCAGCGTTAGCAGCTTTTGCAGGTCCTAAAGTACCACCATTTGCTGTAAAGTAAGCAATTGCTTCAGGTGTACTTGGCATGTTAGCACCTTCGATGATGTATTTACATCCATTAGCGATCAATTGTTTAGCTTCTTCTTCACCAATTTCATTTTGAGTAGCGCAAGGGAAAGCCATATCTACTTTTAATCCCCATGGTTTTTCACCAGGATGGAATTCACATCCGAATTTTTCAGCATAGTCTTTTAATTTAACATCATTTGATGAACGAATTTTTAATAAGAAATCAATTTTTCATCAGTACTGATCCATCAGGATCATAAACGTATCCATCTCTACCAGAAATAGAAACAACTTTTGCTCCATATTCTTTAGCTTTGATACATACACCCCAAGCAACGTTACCATATCCAGAAACAGCAATTGTTTTTCCTTCATAAGTATCGTTGAAATGAGCTAATACTTCTTTACCATAGTATACAGCACCAAAACCAGTAGCTTCTGGTCTAATTAATGAACCACCATAAGTCATACCTTTACCAGTTAAAACACCGTTTTCATAAGCATCTTTAATACGTTTGTATTGTCCAAATAAATATCCAATTTCTCTACCACCAACGCCGATATCTCCAGCAGGTACGTCAACGCTAGGTCCAATGTGACGATATAATTCAGTCATGAATGATTGACAAAATCTCATAACTTCAGCATCTGATTTACCTTGTGGGTCGAAATCAGAGCCACCTTTACCACCACCGATAGGAAGTGTTGTTAATGAGTTTTTGAAAATTTGTTCGAATCCTAAGAATTTAATAATTCCAAGGTTAACAGAAGGGTGGAATCTTAAACCACCTTTATAAGGTCCAATAGCACTAGAGAATTGAATACGATATCCTCTGTTTACTTGAACTTTACCTTGATCATCCATCCAAGGTACTTTAAACATTAAAGTTCTTTCTGGTTCAGTTAATCTTTCTAAAATAGCCATATCTTCATACTCAGGATGAGCTTTGATTACTGGTTCTAAGCTTTCTAATACTTCTTCAACAGCTTGGATAAATTCAGGTTGATCAGTATTTTTAGCTTTTAAGTTTTGTTAATACTCTTTCAATATATTCCATTTGTTATATCCTCCTAGGGCTATCATACATCTTTAATAATAATAAATGAATAAATTAAGAAAAAATTATCATATAAATAAGTTATCGTGATAATAAAAATACTACACAATATGTTTTATCACGATAAAAATTGTATACAATCAATTATCAAAAATAAAAAATTAACAACTTATGATTTGCATACAATAAAGTATTTAAAGTATAAAATATTTCATAAAAATACATAATCATCTTTTCTTTGTATACAATCTATGCTAGAATAAAGCACAACAAGAGGTGATTACTATGAAAATACTAAATAACACACAATTACATCACCATCATTGGAAAAAGTAGGGTTATATCATTTATGATACAGCCCATTTTGTCTATCACAATTAAGCTGTATCTAATGATGTTGAAACGAGTCATTAGATGACTCGTTTTTTTAGTAATAAGGGGGATTTTTATGGAAGAGTTTAAATATTTGATACCTGAAGAAAGCATAGATGCAATTATTACAAATGTAGAAAAATTAAGGGAAATTGAAAATCATTTACGACATGTTTTTTCAAATCATGGATACAATGAAGTATTAATGCCATCATTTGAATATGTTGATTTATATACAAAATTGGATTGTGGTTTTACTGTTGATAAGATGTTTCAATATATCAATCATGAAGGTAAAAACGTTGCCATGCGTTTAGATTTTACAATACCACTTGCCAGACTTTATGCTAATAGTGCAAATGAAGGGGAAGCACGTTACAGTTATTTTGGAAAGTTTATCGTAAAGAAACAATGCATAAAGGAAGAAGCAGTGAGTTTTTTCAAGGTGGTGTAGAATTAATGAATAAGCCAGGACTTCAAGGAGATAAGGAAGTTATGACAATGATTCAAGAATCTTTACCAGGAATTTCATTAAAAAATATTCTTTTAGAATTGGGCTCTGCTAAATTCTATAATCGTTTATTAGAATTGGTGGGAAATCAAAGAAATGAATTAGAAGATATTTTAAGATTAAGAGATATTAGTGAAATGAAACGTTTTGTTTCTAAAAATGATTTTGAAGAAAGCTTGAATCAATTGCTGTTATCTTTACCAACATGTTTTGGAAATATTGATTTACTTCATCAAATGATGGATAAATGTCAAGATTCTGTTTTGTTAGGGGCTTTACAAGAATTAAAAGATCTTTATGAATCATTAGATAGTAAAGAAGGAATTATTTTTGATTTAGGAATGGTTCCAACCATGAAATATTATACAGGCTTTATGATTAAAGGATATAGTGATCAAAGTGCAAATCCAATTTATCAGGAGGACGTTATGATGATTTGCTTCCTAGATTTAATGTTGATAAAACAGCTGTTGGGTTCTGCTTTCATATGAATCATTATTTTAAAAGACCATTGAAAAAGAGGGAGAGTAACATGAATTAAAATAGACTATTACTAAAGGAAGAATCGAAAAACAAGTATGTAAACTGCTTGCAGAAGCAGGTTTTGATATGGATCCTTATTTTTAATAAAGATCGAGAATTATTAATTGAAACAAAAGATGGAATTTCAATGATTTTTGGTAAACCCAATGATGTTGTTACATTTTTGGAACATGGGATTGTTGATATTGGTTTTGTAGGAAAGGATACGTTGGATGATGTAGATTTTGAAGATTACTATGAACTTCTTGATTTGGAAATAGGAAAATGTTATTTCGCAGTAGCTGCTTATCCAGAATATCGAAATAAAGTATTTAATCGTCGTAAAAAGATTGCCAGCAAATATACAAATGTTGCGAAGAAATATTTTGCTTCTAAACAAGAAGATGTGGAAATTATTAAATTAGAAGGTTCTGTTGAACTAGGACCAGTGACAGGAATTTCTGATGCAATCGTTGATATTGTGGAAACAGGTTCAACTCTTAAAGCAAATGGTCTAGAAGTAATTGAAAAAGTAAGTGATATTTCAACAAGAATGATTGTTAATAAGGTAGCTTTTAAATTTAAGAAGGATGAAATTATGAATATTGTAAATCAATTAGAAAAAGTAATAGGGGGAAATTAAGATGCTTAAAGTAATTGAGTATGATGGGAATTTAAAAGAAATTGCACAAAAATTAAATAATCGAAAAGAAGAAATTTCGATAGAAGTTAATAATGCTGTAAATGATATTATTAATGATATTAGAAAAAATGGAAATCAAGCCTTGATCAACTATTGTCGAAATTTGATGGTTATCAAATTAAAGATGAAAATGATTTCGTTGTTTCAAATCAAGAAAAAGAAGAAGCTTTAAAACAAGTGGATCAAGATTACATAAGAATCCTTGAAAGAACAAAACAACAAATTACAGAATTCCATAAAAATCAAATTGATAAATCATGGTCATTATATAAAGATAACGGAGTGATCATGGGACAAATGGTAAGACCAATTGAAAGAGTTGCTTTATATGTTCCAGGTGGAACAGCTGCCTATCCTTCAACAGTTTTAATGAATGCCATCCTGCAAAACTTGCTGGAGTTAAAGATTTAGTCATTATTACACCGGTTAAAGCAGATGGCAAAGTTAATCCTGTTATTGTTGCAGCTGCAAAAGTATCAGGTGTTGATACTATTTATAAATTTGGTGGAGCACAAGGAGTTGCTGCTATCGCTAATGGAACAGAAACAATTGAAAAAGTAGATAAAATCGTAGGACCAGGAAATATCTTTGTTGCGACAGCTAAAAAATTAAGCTATGGGGTTGTCGATATTGATATGGTGGCAGGTCCAAGCGAAGTTTTAGTTATTGCTGATGAAAATGCGAATCCTAAATATATTGCTGCTGATTTAATGTCACAAGCAGAACATGATAAACTTGCTAGTGCAATGCTTGTAACAACAAGTAAAGAACTTGTTGAAAAAGTCAATGTTGAACTCAAAAGACAAATAGCTTATTTATCACGTAAAGAAATTATTGAAGAATCTCTTCAAAATTATGGAGGAGCAATTCTTGTAAAAGACTTAAAAGAAGCTTTTGAAGTATCTAATTATTTAGCGCCAGAACATTTAGAAGTTTTAGTTGAAAACCCAGTCAATACACTTCCTTATATTAAAAATGCAGGTTCTATTTTCCTTGGAGAATACTCACCAGAACCTCTAGGTGATTATATGTCAGGAACAAACCATGTTTTACCAACAGGAGGAACAGCTAAATTCTATTCAGCATTAGGTGTTTATGATTTCGTTAAATATTCATCTTATAGTTATTATCCAAAGATGTTTTAGAAACATTTAAAGATGATGTTCAAACTTTCGCAAAAAGTGAAGGTTTAGATGCTCATGCAAATAGTATTGCTGTACGTTTTGAGGAGGAATAAACATGAGAGAAGCTAAACTAGAAAGAAATACAAATGAAACACAAATTAGTTTAGAAATTAATTTAGATGGTACAGGGAAAGCAGAAATTCAAACAGGGAATTGGTTTTTTGATCATATGTTGACCTTACTTGCTTTCCATAGTGAAATGGATATCAAAATGATTTGTCATGGTGATTTAGAAGTAGATAGTCATCATAGCGTTGAAGATATGGGAATAGCTTTAGGTAAAACTATTTTAGAAGCTTTAGGTGATAAAAAGGGTATTACACGTTATGGGCATTTTACAATTCCTATGGATGAAGCACTAGTAACATGCAATTTAGACATTTCAGGAAGAAGTTTCCTTGTTTTTAATGTAGATATTCCTAAAGTTAATTTAGGAAATTATGAAAGTGAAATGACAGAAGAATTTTTTAGAGCGGTTGCTTACAATATGAATGCAACATTGCATTTAAATGAGGCTTATGGAAATAATGTTCATCATGTAATCGAAGCATGTTTTAAAGCTTTTGGAAGAGCTTTAAAAGAGGCGTTACGCATTGATGAAAAAATAAAGATAAGATCGTTTCTTCAAAAGGAGTTTTATAAATGATTGTTATTATTGATTACAATGTAGGAAATTTAAAAAGTGTTGTCGGTGCTTTTAAAAGAATTGGATTGAAGCTGTTGTTTCTAGAGATGAAAAAGTTATTAAAGAAGCTAAGGGAATTGTTTTACCTGGAGTAGGAACTTTTCCTACTGCGATGAAAAATTTAGAGAAGTATCATTTAGTTGATATTTTAACAGAGCGAAAAGAGGCAGGAATTCCTATTCTTGGGATTTGTTTAGGAATGCAAATTTTATTTGAGAAAGGGTATGAAGTAAAAGAAACAAAAGGACTAGGATTTATTCCAGGTTCAGTACGTTATATGGATATTGATGAAAAGATTCCTCATATGGGATGGAATCAATTACATATAACAAATCATCAACCAATTTTGAAATATGTACATGAAAATGATGATGTTTATTTTGTACATTCATATATGGCACATTGTAAAGATGAAAATCTTGTAGCGTATACAGATTATGGAACTACTAAAGTTACAGCTTTAGTGCAAAATAAAAATGTCATTGGGTGCCAATTCCATCCTGAAAAATCAGGAATGGTTGGGCATAAAATATTACTTGCGTTTAAGGAGATGGTCGAATGTTAGTTATTCCAGCAATAGATTTAAAAGATGGACAAGCAGTACGTTTATTTAAAGGAGATTATAATCAAAAAACGGTTTATAGTGATCATCCAGAAGAACTTGCTCAAACTTTTGAAAAAGCAGGAGCTATTTATTTACATGTTGTAGATTTAGATGGCGCTAAAGACGGTTTTGCTAAAAATTTAGAAACGATTAAAAAAATTAGAAATAGCATAAAAATGAAAATGGAACTTGGTGGAGGAATCCGTGATTTAAAAACGGTTCAACTCTATTTAGATGAAGTAGGAATTGATCGTGTTATTTTAGGAACTGCAGCTTTAAAAGACCCCGAATTTTTAAAAGAAGTATTAAGACAATATGGCAGTGAGAAAATAGTTGTCGGTGTAGATGTTAAAAATGGTTTTGTTTCTACAGCAGGATGGTTAGAAACAAGTCAAATGCCTTATATTGAATTTATTCAATATTTGGAAGCTATTGGTGTTGGTTATATTGTAGCAACAGATATTTCTAAAGATGGAACTTTGACAGGACCTAATTTTGAAATGTATGATGAAATCGCTAAAAACAGTCAAATTCAATTTGTTGTTTCTGGAGGAATTAAAGATTTTGATAATATCCAAAAAGTTGCTCAAAAAGATTATTATGCATGTATCGTTGGAAAAGCTTATTATGAAAAGAAAATTGATTTAAAGGAGACAATCAAATGCTTACAAAACGTATAATTCCTTGTTTGGATATCAAAGATGGGAAAGTTGTTAAAGGAGTCAATTTTGTTGGATTAAAAGATGTTGGAGACCCTATTGAACTTGCTAAAAATATGACGTACAATGTGCAGATGAAGTTGTCTTTTTGGATATTACAGCTTCTTATGAAGATAGAGGCATTATGAAAGATATTATTGAACGCGGGGCTTCAGAACTAACAATTCCTCTAGCAGTAGGAGGTGGAATTAGAACATTAGATGATTTTAGAATGATTCTTGCCTCAGGTGCTGATAAAGTTTCTATTAATTCTGCAGCAATTGCTAATCCTCAACTAATTAAAGAAGCAGCTGATGAATTTGGGGTTCAATGTGTAGTAATTGCTATTGATGCCAAAAAAAGAGAAGATCAAAGTGGATGGGATGTCTACGTTAAAGGTGGAAGAGAAAATACAGGTTTAGATTTAATTGAATGGGTAAAAAAATGCGAAAGTTTAGGTGCTGGAGAAGTATTGCTTACTTCGATGGATGCTGACGGAACTAAAGCGGGTTATGATATTGAAATGCTTAATACTGTTTGTAAGGCTGTTGATATTCCAGTTATTGCTTCAGGTGGTTGTGGAAGTATTCAAGATATTGTTGATGTTTTTGAAAAAACAAATGTTGATGCAGCATTAGTGGCTTCACTTTTCCACTTTAATGAAGCAACTGTTGAAGATGTAAGAAATGAATGTAAAAAACATGGTATAAATGTAAGGAGAACAAGATAATGAGACCAGATTTTAATAAAATGGAATTAATTCCAGCAATTGTCCAAGATTATCAAACAAAAGAAGTATTAATGTTAGCTTATGTCAATGAAGAAGCTTATGATAAAATGTTAGAACTTAAACAAACTGTTTTTTATTCAAGAAGTAGACAAAAGTTATGGCATAAAGGAGAAGAATCAGGACATTTTCAAGATATTAAAGGAATGTATTTAGATTGTGATTTAGATACTTTATTGATTTATGTCAAACAAACAGGAGCGGCTTGTCATACTGGGGCTTATTCATGCTTCTTTAATGAAATACAAGCTTATGATGCAAGAGATATTTTTAGAGAATTGGAAAAAACAATTACTGATCGTAAGATTCATCCAGTTGAAAAATCTTATACAAATTACTTATTGAATGAAGGGGTTGATAAGATTTGTAAAAAAGTGGGTGAAGAGGCAAGCGAAACAATTATTGCAGCAAAAAATGATAATAAAGAAGAATAGGTTGGAGAAATATCTGATTTATTATCCACACTTTGTTTTAATGAATGATCGAGGTGTCAGTTTAGAAGATATTCAAAATAAACTTAAAGAAAGACATCAAGTAACTGGAAACAAAAAAGAATTTCATACAAGAGGAGATTATTAAATCTTCTCTTTTTATGTTTCATATTATGAAAAAATGTAAACGAATACATGAAAATGAATATAATAATAATCAATGATAAAGGAGGAATCAAATGGGATTAAAGAAGGATTTTTCTGGGGAGGAGCAACAGCTGCAAACCAATATGAAGGTGGATGGAATGAAGGTGGACGTGGTCCAGCCTTAACAGACTTTACAACAGGTGGAAGTGTTAAAGAGCCAAGAAAAGTAACTTGGATCGATAAAGATGGAAATGCACATGCAACACCACAAGTTCATTTTGATGATGCTTTACCAGAAGGTGGAGATCATTATGCTTGTTTAGATGGATACTTATATCCAAATCATGAAGGTACTGATTTCTATCATCATTATAAAGAAGATATTAAATTATTTGCGGATATGGGATTCAAGATGTTTAGAATGTCTATTTCTTGGTCAAGAATTTATCCTCGTGGAGATGAAGAAACACCTAATCAAGAAGGTATTGAATTTTATAGAGATGTTTTCAAAGAATTAAGAAAATATAATATTGAACCATTAGTTACGATTCATCATTTTGATACACCAATTTATTTAGTAGAAAAATATGGAGATTGGCAAGATCGTAAATACATTGATTTCTTTGTAAAATACTGTAAAACAGTCTTCACAGAATACAAAGGGCTTGTTAAATACTGGCTTACATTTAATGAAATCAATAACACTTTAAATGTTATCAATATGTTTGGTGATGGAACAACTGATGAAGATTACAAAAAAACGTTTAACGCACTTACATTATCAATTTGTGGCAAGTGCAAAAGCTGTTAAATTAGGACATGAAATTGATCCTGAAAACAAAATTGGATGTATGCTTGCAGGAGCAATCACATATCCACACACATGTGATCCAAAAGACATGTTATTAAATCAACAAACAATGGAAGAAAACTTCTGGTATTGTGGAGATGTTCAATGCTTTGGTGCTTATCCTCCATTTGCAAAGAGAATTTGGAAAGAACATAACATTACAGATTTAGATATCACTGAAGAAGATTTAAAAGTCTTAAAAGAAGGTGTTGTTGATATGTTTACATATAGTTACTATATGACAAACAATGTGACAACTCATGAAACAGAAGATACAGTACAAGGTAACTTTGCGGCAGGTATTCGTAACCCATATTTAACTTATTCAGATTGGGGATGGGCTTTAGATCCATTAGGACTTCAATATTCATTAGAAAAAATCTATGACCGTTATAGAATTCCACTAATGGTCGTAGAAAATGGACTAGGTGCTTATGATACAGTAGAAGAAGATGGATCAATCCATGATGATTATCGTATTGATTACTATAGACCACATATTGAAGCAATGTCAGCTGCTTGTGACAATGGGGTTGATTTAATTGCTTATACAACATGGGGATGTATTGATTTAGTTTCTGCTGGAACTGGAGAAATGAGAAAACGTTATGGTTTCATTTATGTAGATAAACATGATGATGGAACTGGAGATTTATCAAGAAGACCAAAAGATTCATTCTATTGGTATAAAAAAGTAATAGAATCAAACGGAACTGATTTAGATTAATTTAACAGATAATTTATGAATAAGAGAAAATAGAAATATTTTCTCTTATTTGTTATAATAAGGAAAAATGGAGGATAAAATATGAGAGTTATAGATTATCATATGCATACACATTTTCAGGGGATAGTGAGGCAAATCCTAGAGAACATGTTTTAAAAGCAATAGAAATGAATTTAGATGAAATCTGTTTTACAGATCATCGTGATTTTGATTATCCAATAGATTCTTTTGAATTAGATGTTGAAAACTATTATCAAGAGATTCAAAGTTTAAAAGAGGAATTCAAAGATCAAATAAAAATTAAATGGGGTATTGAAATGGGATTGGATTTAGATCATCAAGAAGAAATTGAAAATTTAATTCAACAATATCCTTTTGATTTTGTTATTGGATCTATTCACGTGATTCATCATACAGAATTTTATTATGGCGAATTTTTTAAAGGAAAAACCAAGGAACAAGCACATCGTGAATTTTTTGAAGAAACATTAAAATGTGTAAAAGCTTTCGATTGTTTTAATGTTTTAGGCCATTTAGATTATATTGTAAGATATGGACCTTATGAGGATAAAACTGTTGATCATCAAAAATATCAAGATATTATAGATGAAATCTTTAAAACACTTATTCAAAAAGGAAAAGGTATTGAAGTCAATACATCGGGATATCGAGATTTAAAAACATGTGGATTTCCTAATTTCGAACAGGTACAACGTTACTATGATTTAGGAGGACGTATTATTACCATTGGTACTGATAGTCATACGAGTGATCGCGTTGGTGAAAATTGTTTAAATGTAACAAAAAAATATCAGGAAATTGGTTTTGACGATGTCAGTACATTTACGCAAAGAAAAAGAGATTAACACAATGTTCTTTTTTTCTAGATATGGTATAATATAGAAGCAAAAGGAGTGAAGAAGTATGGAATTATATACTAAAGAAAGTTTAAAAGAAGTTATTGAAAAATCAAAGGATGAATTTTATATGCCAAAGGTATTATTTGATCATTATAAAAGTTTAAGATTAGAAACAAAACTTGCTTATGTTTCCATTCTAGAAACAATGAAAAATAAAGCAGGTTATACAACTGAAAATACAGCTTATATTAAAGTGGATAATCCCCAAATTCAAGTAAATCTTGCAATACTTGCTAATAAAGAAGTTGATCAAGAAAAGTAAATAAATATTTAAAAGAATTAGAAGAAGTTGAATTAATAAAGGTAGATAAACAAAATATTTTTGTTTATGATGTTTTATCATGATTCATTTTTTAACACAAAGATTTATTGAAAATTATGATGATTATAAAAATCAAAAAGTAAGACAAGCTTATGGAACGTTATGTTCCATTTTGTCCATTATATGCAATATTGTTTTAGTTATTTTTAAAATAACAATTGGTTTAATTGTTCATTCGGTTGCTATTCAAGCAGATGGTTTAAATAACTTATCGGATGTAGGAAGTAATTTAGCTTCTTTATTTGGCTTTAAACTTGCTAATAAACATCCTGATAAAGATCATCCCTATGGTCATGGACGTTATGAATATATTGCAGGAATGGTGATTGCTTTTTTAATTTTAGTAGTAGGTATTCAATCTTTAAAAGAATCAATTGTTAAGATTTTTAATCCTGAAAAAGTTATGTTTTCATTTGTTGCAGTAGTGATTTTAATATTTTCTATTTTAGTGAAGCTATGGATGTATTATTTTAATAATCAAATCGGTAAAAAAATTGATTCATCATCTTTAAAAGCTGCAGGACAAGATAGTTTAAATGATGTTGTGACAACATTTGCAACGCTTGTTTCTTTAATACTTACATTGATAACTGATTTACCAGTTGATGGAATTATTGGGACAATTGTTTCTTTAATTGTTATTTTTGCAGGAATTAATGTATTTAAAGATACAATCAATCCTTTATTAGGATTGGCACCTGATAAAGCCTTGATAGATGACATTGAAAATTTTATTATGTCATATGATAAACCTTTAGGTATTCATGATTTAATGATGCATGATTATGGACCAGGAAGAATGTTTATGACACTTCATGTGGAAGTAGATTGTCAAGAAGATGTTATGAAAATTCATGAAGAAATCGATGATATTGAAAGAGCAATTCAAGAAAAATATCATATTCATACGACCATTCATTATGATCCAGTGGATGTGCATAATCCAAGGTTATTAGCTTTAAAACAACAAGTTTTAGAAATTGTAAAAGGAATAGATGAACATTATTCGATTCATGATTTTAGAATGGTTCCAGGAAAGAATCATACAAATTTAATATTTGATGTTTTAATACCAGCTAATGATCAAATTAGTCATCAAATTTTAAAGAATAAAATAAGTGCAGAAGTCAAACAAATCAGTGACGAATATCATTGTGTCATTGAAATTGATCATGCTTTTGTTTAAAGAGGAGAAATCCTCTTTTTATTTATTGTGATACTTGTATATACATGATAAATAATGCTTATGAGGAGGATGTTTATGAAAAAAGTAATGTTAGGTGTTTCTTTATATCCAGAACAAGAAACATTAGAAGAAATTGATGCCTATTTAAAAAAAGCATCGACTTATGGTTTTAAAAAAGTATTTACAAGCATGTTTTCAGTACCAGGGACAAAAGAAGAAATTATTGCTTATTTTAAAGATTTTACAAAAATCGTTCATAAATATGGCATGATTGTTTCTGGTGACTGTAATAGTGAATTATTTCATAGATTAGAAGCAACAGAAACAGACCTTTCGGTTTTTAAAGATATTGGGGTAGATATTTTAAGAATGGATTTTAGTTTTAACGATGAAAGGGATGCCACTCTTATTAATAATAAAGAAGACATTAAAATTGAAATGTCTACAAGTTTTATTGATGTCATTGAAACAGCTATTAAAAATGGAGCTAAACCAGAAAATATTTCTACATGTCATAATTTCTATCCAGAAAGATATACGGCTCCAAGTTTAGAAGCTATTAATGATATTAATAATTATTGGAAAGCTAAAAATATTCCGGTAGCTATCTTTATTTCAAGTTTAGTTAAAGGAAGTCATGGACCATGGCCAGTGAGTGATGGTCTTCCAACCATTGAAGAACATCGAGATATGCCGATAGAAATTCAATTAAAACACTGTTTAGCTTTAGACAATGTAGATGAAATAATCATTGGAAATGCCTATGCTAGTGATGAAGAATTTAAAGCAATCGATCAAGTAATGAAACAAGTGTATGTAGATATTCCTAAAAATGAATCTTTAGGGTTTTTAGCAGATTTTGTGCCCCATGGTTTAACTAAAGAATACCTTTTAAGATTCATTTAGATAAGGGTATTACTGCTTTGGAAAAAGAAATTTTATTTAATTATCCAAGTCATAGTGATTAGGTGATTGTATGAATTATATGTTACGTTCACGTTGGACAAGAATGATTTATAAAGGAAAAGAAATTCCATGTCGTCCTTGTGATAAAGCGTACTATACAAGGGGTGATGTTGTAATTGTCAATGACAATCTTGTACATTATCGAGGAGAAATTCAAATCGTTTTAAAAGAAATGAAGGTAGATGGTCAAAGAAATTTATTAGGACATATTGATGAAAATGAAATCTTTATTTTAAAACATATTAAAGCAAAAGATGTTTTTACCTTTGTTGAATAAAGTAGATAGAAATCTACTTTTCTTTTGTTTTTATAGCTAAAAAGAAGAA
>ENA-OQCS01000650-OQCS01000650.1-human-gut-metagenome-genome-assembly--contig:-NODE-650-length-19318-cov-16.211870_pt1 | contig 19318 bp, 23 predicted proteins | sample MGYA00242757_ERZ504575 | MGnify/ENA primary metagenome ERZ504575 (study PRJEB26092, sample SAMD00036297) | human gut metagenome | host: Homo sapiens | study: EMG produced TPA metagenomics assembly of... | reverse complement strand
AAATGCCATGCGGTTCATGACCGGGATACGAATGCAAGTATCAATATTCTGAAAAAAGGACTGCAGATGCAGTCTGCATAAAGATAAAAACTGTACCGTAGGGCATACGGGAACAGTATAAATATAGCTTGTGGACACTGTGTAAGACATTGCAGTACCGTAAGGTGTTTGCCAATGCAGTAGTGGGAGAAGCAAGAATCCCCCTGCTTTAGTTGAGGGGAGTGTCAAGCCATTGTAGAAACTGCCGAATTTCACCGAAAGCCCCGATTCGGTGAAAAATATCATAGCAGGAATATTTTTTGTAATGTATACTATATTTGTTAGGGAATCCAGATATACCACAAAGCAGAAAGGAAAAAAGCGTATGAGAAGAAATTGGAAAAAAGCTTTATGTGGCATTTTGACAGGTTTTATGATTGCAACGGCGGCACCAGCTGCGGTTCCGGAGTTGATCAGTGCGACAGAAGTACAGGCGGCGATAAACGTAGCAACGCCGGCTATGTCTTCTATTAAGATCTCCGGCAGGAATAAGATTATTTTCAGCTGGAAACAGGTAAAAGGAGTTGCCGGATACCGGGTATACCGCAAGACCGGAAACAGCGGATGGAAAGCAGTAAAAACCCTCACAGGAAGCAAAAATGTTACGTTTACCGATACAAAAGTAAGTACGGAGTAAGCTATACTTACACAGTGAGAGCTTACCGGAAATCCGGAAAAAATACGATCTGGAGTAGATATAATGAAAAAGGTCTGACAGCAATCGCAGGTCTGAATTATCTCACCCTGAATAAGACCAGCCTGACACTGGCATCGAAAAAAACTTATACACTGAAGATCAAAGGCACCAGTCTGAAACCGTCATGGAAGAGCAGCAACACAAATGTTGTCAAGATAACTTCTGTCGGAAAGATCACCGCGGTAAAAACAGGAACAGCGGTTATCACAGCGACTCTTGGTGGCAGAAAATTCACCTGCAAGGTTACTGTAAAGAATCCGACCTCGGCTAATACCAGATTGACGCAGAATTATAGCAAATTGAAAAAATACATCAGTCAGAAAGGCAAATATACTGAAGACGGAAATCAGTTTATAAATGTCAAAGTAGATAAAGAAAGTACTCTGATGATCGGTTATCTGAAGAAAGAAGATAAGATAGATATTGGGATGATGCTCTCTATGCCTTCAGATGGAATCCTTGCCGGACTGGATATTATCGGAAACTGTGTGAAATCTGATACGGTCAGTGTGAAGTCCGCCCTGTCTACAAATGAAGTCTTTCTGCTGGTGACTTCTTCTACAAAAGCATCTGCTTATAAAGGTCAGAATCTGACTTCTTGTATACAAACGGAAAAAAAGCGATGACAGATCTGCAGGATTCTTCCAATATTATGATGAAAGCGACAATGAAAGTAGCAAATGATTATCTGAAAAAGAATTTAAATCTGACAATGAAAGATCTGGGATTCACTGCTTATAAATAACAGTAACATCCTATGATGATGCCGTTAATAAAATTCGGTTGACAAATTAGTATAGAAAGCATAAGATGATAGTAGCTAAGAAATGTGATGAAATTCAAACATTGGCAAAAACGAACCCCGGAAGTCTCGCACACTTCCGGGGTTTTCTATGCCGTTATGTAAGGGGGCTAAAGCCTTTCAGGCTGTTACTGCCTGTCTTCTGTCCAGCCATTTGCGAATATAGTAGCTAACTATATCCGCCGTAACAGAAACAAAAAATGTGATGATTAATTCGCACACTGGACTTCACCTCCTTTCTGCTGGAGGGTTGGCAGCAATTATAGTGTACTATAGTTTAGAACAAATTGGAACTATTGTGAGAAAATTTAATGCTCTTGACATTGATCATAATTCGCCTTATACTAAACCATGTAAATAACAGGGGAGCTTGTGATGGCAGGCTGAGAGGAAGTCTTCAACTTCGACCCTTATACCTGATTTGGATAATGCCAACGTAGGAACGTATAAGATGAATTTACGGGAGATACTTTGGTGTATCTCCTTTTTTATTGGATGCGGATGTTTTTATCCGATTGAATACGTAAGATCAGGATTTACAGGGAAGGGATCAAGAGCGAATGCTTTTAACCCCGGTATCGACAATTGAATATTGGGAAATTTGAGAGTGAACTGAGTTCATGAAGGGGTGCACCACCGCGGGTGTATTTCTTTGTGAACTCTTTTTTATTGACGAATAGCTTTTGAAGTTTCCGGAAAGGAGAGATCATGATCACAGTAAATGGTGAAAGCAGAACATTGGAAAAGCCGGTGACAGTAACAGAATATCTGGAAGCATGTAACTATGTTCCGGTGCAGGTTGTAGTAGAGCTGAATGAAGAGATCATTAAGAGAGACACTTACGATACAACAGTACTGAAAGATGGCGATGTTGTGGAGATTCTGCAGTTTATGGGCGGCGGAAGCTGCTGATGTCGCTATAGAGATAAAATTAGGTATATATACCACGGCAGTAACTGACAGATAAGTTACTGAAAAAATGCAAATGAAGAATGATCTGGCAGAAGAAGGCGCTGGTTATAAATCGGTGGAAATATTTTCTGCAAACAGACATAAAGAAAGGTGGACATAAAAAATGACAACAGCAAACACAAATGAAGACAAACTGATCCTGGGAGGCCATGAGTTTACTTCCCGTTTTATCCTTGGTTCCGGAAAATTTTCTCTGGAGCTTGTAAAAGCATGTATTGAAAAAGCAGGAACTCAGATCGTAACACTTGCCCTGCGCCGTGCAAATGAGGGTGGGCTTGCCAATATTCTTGACTATGTGCCGAAGGATGTTACTCTTCTTCCGAATACATCAGGAGCCAGAAATGCAGAGGAAGCAGTCCGTATCGCAAGACTTTCCCGCGAGCTTGGTTGTGGAGATTTTGTAAAGATCGAAGTTATCCATGACTCCAAATATCTTCTTCCGGATAATTACGAGACCATCAAGCAACAGAGATCCTTGCAAAAGAGGCTTTGTAGTTATGCCATACATGTATCCAGATCTGAATGCAGCCAGAGATCTGGTGAATGCAGGAGCTGCCTGTGTAATGCCACTTGGCTCTCCAATCGGTTCCAACAAAGGAATCTGTACAAAAGAATTCATCCAGATCCTTATCGACGAGATCGACCTTCCGATCATCGTGGACGCAGGAATCGGCCGCCCGTCACAGGCATGTGAGGCTATGGAAATGGGTGCTGCAGCAGTTATGGCAAATACAGCTATCGCAACTGCAGGAGACGTCCGTGTTATGGCGGAAGCTTTAAGAAAGCTATTGAGGCAGGAAGAAGTGCATATCTTTCCGGTATGGGAAGAACTCTGGAGAGAGGTGCAAGTGCATCCTCACCACTGACCGGATTTCTTCATGAGTAAAATTGATAAATGAATGATTGAACGCAGAACACTAAGCGGGGGACAGGCACTGCCTGTGTAGTGAAACACAGGTATTGTCTGGTTTCAATCGAAATTAAGTTTACAGATATGCAGCAGTGAGGACCAGAGTATTGCTGCAATATATGAGAGGAGCGACATAAGAGTAATGGCAGAGACAGTACAGGCCAGTCAGCAGGACGGCCATTTTAATGAAAGTATCGTAAATGAAGAAATTCTGGAAGATATGAAAAAGAACCGTATCGATCACATGAAGTACCTTCCGGATATGGAACAGCTGGAAGAATCTGATGTAATGGATCAGGTTATTTCCGCAATGAACGCATATGATTATGATAAGTACACAGAAGCGGATGTACGGAGAGCGCTTGCTCATGACAACCGTACACCGGAGGATTTTAAAGCACTGCTTTCACCGGCAGCGCTGCCTCTTCTGGAAGAAATCGCACAGGCTGCACGGATCGAAACAAGGAAACATTTTGGAAACAGTATCTGCATGTTTACACCGATCTACATTGCAAACTACTGTGAGAACTACTGTATTTACTGTGGATTTAACTGCCACAACAAGATCCGCCGCGCACAGCTGAATGCAGATGAGATCGAGAAAGAGATGGCAGCTATTGCAGAAACCGGACTCCAGGAGATTTTGATCCTTACCGGAGAGAGCAAAACGAAATCTAATGTGGAATATATCGGAAAGGCTTGTGAGATCGCCCGGAAATATTTCAAGGTAGTCGGTCTTGAGGTGTATCCGATGAATTCTGATGAGTACGCATATCTTCACAAATGCGGTGCAGATTATGTAACGGTTTTCCAGGAGACTTATAATTCTGATAAATACGAAACTCTGCATCTGGCAGGCCACAAGAGGATTTTCCCATACAGGTTAAATACACAGGAGCGTGCGTTAAAAGGCGGCATGCGAGGTGTTGGTTTTGCGGCACTTCTGGGATTGGATGATTTCCGCAAGGATGCTTTTGCAACGGGATATCATGCATATCTTCTGCAGAGAAAATATCCACACGCAGAGATCGCTTTTTCCTGCCCGAGACTTCGTCCGATCATCAACAACGACAGGATCAACCCGAAGGATGTACACGAACCGCAGCTTCTTCAGGTGGTATGCGCGTATCGTCTGTTTATGCCTTTTGCAAGCATTACGGTATCCACCAGAGAGTGTGCCCGCGTGAGGGATAATCTGGTAAATATTGCGGCGACCAAGATCTCCGCAGGTGTCAGCACAGGAATCGGAAGCCATGTGGAAGATATCGAAGATAAAGGCGACGATCAGTTTGAGATTTCCGACGGAAGGTCTGTGGACGAAGTTTTCAACGCCTGAAAGACCACGGCCTGCAGCCGGTGATGAATGATTATATTTATCTGTGAGATGAAGGCGGCGAAAGAGGATCACACAGACTACCGAGGATAACTTCTGTGGAATATGTGGAAAACCATTCGCCCGAAAGAGCGATTTTTCAGGGTGAGTGTGGATAACTGTTTCGGAAGAATGAATGCAGAAAGATTTTTGGCAAACAGAGGACAGTGCTGGAAGAATTTGTCGTCAGAACAAGAGTAATTTTTCAGTCCGGGTCTGATAAAATGGATATAACCCGGTTTATCTTAAAGAGAAAAATGCAGATGAGGTTTTTGTCAGAATGAAAGAAAAGCAGTTGCATGGAGAAGAACTGACCAAAGAAGATCTCAAACGTGCTGTCAAAGATGAAGCTTACCGCAAAAAACTCCTGGAAGAGCTGAATTCACAAGGTTGATTGCGTTTTCACAAAATCTTTCAACGGTGATGAAGAATATGCAAAAAAGAGTGCGAAATCTATGGATAACAGCTAAAAATCAAACATAAAAACCTGTAAAATCCGCCCAAATATCCCTGATTTCGAAAACTACTGAAAACGGTTTCCAATCTAATAGTTTTCATAGGTACTTACTCATGTTTATAATAGCCCCAACAACAAAACACGAGGCAAAACACAGGAGGTAAGTATTATGAAAAGAAGCTGCAGAACAGTGAAAAAACAGAGTCTGCAGCTTCTTTTATGTAAATATGATGTGCCTTTTGCGACTGGAAAATCTGTACCTGATATATAGCAGCTGTCAACATCACATGCAGCTACGGATTTTCCGGTCTGCAAAATAACGGCAGAGGGGGCAATGTGAATCACAAGGGATCAGGCATGGCTTCCTTCGGTCAGGGAACAGCCGTCCATTATACGGATCCCGTTTATGACATCCAGATAAGTGTCATACATTTCCTTCCATTCATCAGAGGCGTCCTTGGAGTACTGGCTGATGGTGGACAGAAGATCGTATTTTTTGCCGTCGACGGTTTCGATACGGCCGAGATAGCCCTGCCATACACTGTCCAGAGGCTGGTCTTCGCCATCGTAATATCTGGCTTCCAGAGTCAGTACAGGAACATCCTCATTGTAATAAGTCAGTTTATATCCACCATTTTCGGTTTCGGTTGTTTCATAATGGCAGAGATATTTCCAGCGCTCCGGAGTGAGGACCTGGAAGTAATCCGTCATGGCCATATCCACACGCTCTGCGTAAACGAAATCTATGGATTTGATCAGCTCTGTGGCTTCCTTTTCGGCGGCCTTATCATAGGTGTCTGACGGAGTCAGGACAAAAAGTCCGAAGGTATAATCGTCAGTCTGGCATACAAGAGCATCTACATTTTTTTCTTCTTCGTTGACTTCGGTTAAGTATTGATATTTCGTGGCAGGATAAGATTCAAAGGTAAGATCCTTTTTGGTGATGATCTCACCCTTTACCGGATAGTATTCTGCCAGAAAACCCTTCAGGAAGAATCCTCCAGAGAGGAATTCGGTACTTTTAAAACAAAGGCAGTGCTTTTTCCGCCATTTACGGAACGCTGCTCGAAATAACCTTCTTTTTCGGGCATGGATTCTCTGATCGTATCATCGGCAGGGAATCCAACCCGCATATGAAGCTCGCCGCGCTTTTCCGATTCGGAGGAATCTTCCGTGTTTGTATCGGAAGAGGAATTTGGGTATGAAGAATCGGAATCCTGCGAGGAGGAGTTTCCACTGGTATCGGAGGATTCTTCTGAAGAATCTCCGGAGGAGGAATCAGTTTCAGAATCGGAATATTCCTGAAGATTGCCGTAGTCATCAATATAATATTTATCTCTGGAGCCAATATATGTGGTTCCGGTGGCATCTTCCAGCCACACACTGCCGTCCTCATAATAATAATGAGCTCAAAATAACCGTCCTGTTCGGTCCAGCCGGCATCGTTGCCTTCCATCAGTTCACCGGAATCCGGGTCAGGGGCATAATTACCTTCCCCGATATATTCATCCTCGGAACCATTGCGGTACCAGTAATCTCCGTTTTCATCCTGCCAGATGTACTGACCGTCATCGGTTGGAGGGTCAGAAGCGAGGACCGGGACTGCAGATATAGAAAGAGCGATCGCGCCTGTTAAAAGAACTAAGATTTTTTTATGCATAGGCACCTCCTGATAAATTGCGCAGCAGTTAGCTGCTTACTATTCTTTGATCATAAATTTTTACAAATAAAAAAAGATCTGTCTGTTAAGTACATTGTAACAGACAGATCCCGATATCCGGAAATGTGAAGAAAAAGAGACATTTACGGAAAGCTGCGTACAGGTCTGGAAATATGCTATCCGATCGTGAAAAGACCGGCTTACCGGCAGGTAAAAAGATATCCCTTCCCATAAACCGAGACAATGTCATACTCATCGGTATCTTCGGCACCGATCTTGGTCCGGAGGTTAAAGATATGCCGCCGTACCGTGCTGGTATCTGTTCCTGCACAGCTGCCCCATACCGCTTCGTAGAGCTCCTTTGCAGAAAAAATCTTCTCCTGGTTTTCTGCAAGGAGACGTAGCAGAGAGAATTCGGTCCGGGTAAGGCCTGTGTCGGCATTATTGAGATATGCATGGCCGTCCGAAAGATCCAGCCGCAGGCTGCCGATGGTGATCTGACGGGAGGACTGAAATTTTTCTTTTATTTTTTCTTCCATTCGTTTCTGGCGTTCCAGAAGCATCTGGATCACGGCCAGAAATTCATCGAAATTATAAGGTTTGGTGAGATAATAGTCGCCTCCCTGCTGAAGTCCTTCTACCCGATCCCGGATATCACTTTTTCCGGTGAGAAAAAGAACCGGATTTATGGTCTTTTCGCGAAACGGCGGCAGATATCCAGACCGTTTCCGTCCGGAAGCATAATGTCCAGGATAAGAAGATCCGGCAGCTGTTTTTCAAGCTGATGACAGGCTTCGGCGGCTGTCTGTGCAGTGTGGACATCGTAGCCACGGCGCCGCAGCATACGGCAGTTGGTATTCAGCACCTGTTCTTCATCCTCGACCATAAGGATAAGTGATTTCTTTTCATTCATTTATGATTCCTCCTCCGGAAGTGAGAAGAACACCTGAGTCCCCTCGCCTTCTTTACTTTTCAGCCATATTTTGCCGCCATGGGCAGTGATGATCTGATGACAGACATAGAGGCCTATGCCGTGCCGCCAGTAATCCTTATCAGCGGAAACATAACCCTTGAGTGCGTTTTTTCGCATTTCTTCTGACATGCCGGTTCCGGTGTCGGAGACGCAGATGGTCTGCCAGCCGGTTCGCCGGTAAGCGAAATGGTGATGGTTCCGTTTTGGGTGTGACGCTCTGCATTGGAGATCAGATTGGTGACAACTTGGATCAGCGTTCCGGATCAGCAGAGATTTCCGGGAGTCCGGATTGTGTTGTAAGGACCAGCTGATTGTTCTTTGAGCTTGGATGACTGCAGTAGTCTTTTTTTACAGAATACAAAAGACCGGACAGATCTGATGGGATAAGGGAAAGGGCAAGCCGTCCCTGCTCAATGGAAACCGTATCCATCAGATCCAGCACGATCCGGTCGATCCGCATTACCGACTGTTCAATGGTGCGGAGATTTTCCTGCATAAGAGAGAAATCCAGAGGCTCTTCCTCAAGGAGCTCGGAGGTGTCCCGCGCGTGGAGGGAAATGGAACTCAGAGGATTTTTAATCTCATGGGCAACGGTGGTCAGGAAGGTGGACTTGGCATTATCAAGGGAGCGCAGTCGCAGATTCTGTTCCTCCAGAAGGAGCTGCTGCTGGTTATATTCCTTCAGATGAAAATAGAGAACACTGCCGCAGACAATACTTACAGAGACAAACGCCAGAAGGATATCTGCCAGCCGGTCTGCTTCCGTGGCAAAAGGAGTTACAGTGTCCGGGAAATGGTATGCAACCAGACACAGTCCCATATAAAGGAGGATCTCCAGCAGGGAAACGATCAGAGCGCGTCTTTTTTCCAGCATCAGCACGGTAAAAATAATAGCAAACACAAAGAATGCCGCATGCCGCCACGATAACCGCCGCTGGTAAAAAACATCACCGGAAAAACGATCAGAAAGATCACGACAATGGTAATCAGGTAGCAGCGCTGATATTTTCCACTGTAATAGGAATAAAGAAAAAGCCCTCCGGAGATTGCAACCAGCGCAAAATTGATCAGTACATTTCCCCAGGAACCGGTCCCGAGACTGAGAAAGGCCATGATCAGGCTGATCACAGTACCTCCCAAGGCGAGGATGTTGAACAGCCGGACGCGGAAATCAAGGGTGGGACTGAATAAAGAGTGAAAAATATTCCGGAGCTTCGGGTTTATATTGATAGGGATCACCTCCTGTTCTTTATGTAGGTTTGTATGCCTGCGGGCATCTTTCTTTTGGTGCTGTAATTATCGCAACTGTTATAATTGTATCATGCTGTCGTATAGTTGTGTACACAAAAAAATACATTTAATCCCGTTTTCCTATTGACATACTATGAATAGTAGGTTAATATAAGTGTCAACAAAAGAAAGGGAAGAGGCTATGAACGAATACGGCTTTAATACAGGACTGCTCCACGGCACCAACGAGAAATATCCGCAGGGAGCAACACAGGTTCCAATCTATCAGAGCAGCGCATTCCGACATGACAGCGCGGAAGACCTGGAGAAAATTTTTGACAATAAAAAATGGGCTTCTCCTATACAAGGATCAACAATCCTACGGTAGAGTCCTTTGAGAAGAGAGTGACCATGCTGGAGGATGGGATCGGCAGTGTGGCCTGTGCTTCCGGAATGGCAGCGCTGACCAATGCGTTTCTGAACATTCTTCAGGCGGGAGACGAGATTGTGGCAGCCTGCGGACTGTATGGCGGAACCGTGGAACTGTTCGATGATCTGAAGCCTTTCGGGATTTCCGTAAAATATGTGAAAGAGAATAAGCCGGAAGCTTTTGAGGCAGAGATCACAGAGAAGACGCGACTTGTTTTTGCGGAGACCATTGGCAACCCCAAGCTAGATGTTACCGATATCCAGGCAGTTGCGGAAGTGGCACATAAGCATGACGTACCGCTGATCGTAGACAACACGGTGGCAACCCCGTATCTGATCCAGCCACTGAAGCTTGGAGCTGACATTGTGGTTCATTCCTCTTCCAAATATATCAATGGAAGCAGCGATGCCATCAGCGGTATTCTTGTCTGTGGTAAGGGTCTGAAATGGGACCTTACCGATATCCGGGACTTGCTCCATACCGGAAATTCGGACCATTTGCATACATCGCCAAGCTTAGAAACGGACTTTTCCGGAACACTGGCGCGTGTCTTGCTCCGCAGAATGCTTTCCTTAATAACCTGGGACTGGAGACCCTGGGACTTCGAATGCAGAGACAGTGTGACAATGCACTGGAGCTTGCGAGATTTTTACAGGGCCTGGGTGGTGACATTGAAGTAAATTATCCTGGACTGGAAAAAAGCCCTTATCACGAAATTGCGGAAAAGCAGTTCAGGAATGGCTACGGAGCTATCGTAACCGTAAGAACCGGAAGCAAGGAGAAGGCTTTTTCCATTATTAATTCATTGAAGATCCCACTGATCATCTCCAATATCGGAGATACGAAGACCCTGGTGATCCATCCGGAATCCACCATCGCGGCACACATCTCCGACGAAGAGAAGCTGCAGTCCGGAGTATTCGAGGATCTGATCCGTATCAGTGTGGGAATTGAAGATATTGAAGATTTAAAAGAAGATTTCAAACAAGCGATAGAAAATAACCGATAAAATCTAAGAGCTGCACCAGCAGAGAAATGGAGAGTTCGTTATGGCAAAAGTAGATTACGCTACATTAAAAAAAGGTGGTTTCATGAGACAGAAGCAGAAAAATAATTTTTCTCTTCGTCTTGCTTGTGTAGGCGGTACACTTACCGCAGAAAACCTTAAAAAGATCGCAGAGGTAGCTGAGAAATACGGTGACGGATATGTACATCTTACTTCCAGACAGGGAGTTGAGATCCCGTTCATTAAATTAGATGATATTGATGATGTAAAGGATGATCTTGCAAAAGGCGGATGCAAGCCTGGTGTCTGCGGACCGAGAGTCCGTACAGTTACAGCCTGCCAGGGCAACGCTGTCTGTCCAAGCGGAAATATCAACAGCTATGACATTGCAGTGAAATTAAATGAAAGATATTTCGGAAGAGAGCTTCCTCATAAATTCAAATTCGGTGTTACCGGATGCCAGAACAACTGTCTGAAGGCAGAGGAGAATGATGTAGGGATCAAGGGAGCGGCTGAGGTCAGCTGGAAAGAGGATGCATGTATCCACTGTGGTGTATGTGAAAAGGCCTGCAGAGAAAACGCCATCTCCTTTGAGGATGACAAGCTGGTGATCGATACAGAGAAATGTAACTACTGCGGCAGATGTGCAAAATCCTGTCCGGTGGATGCATGGGATGTAAACGAAGCATATATCGTTTCCTTTGGCGGAACGTTTGGAAATCACATCAGCAAGGGACAGGAATTTCTTCCGCTGATCACCTCTGAGGAGCAGCTTTTCAGAGTGACCGATGCAGCGATCCAGTTCTTTGATGATCATGCAAATCCGGGAGAGCGTTTTAAATTTACCATCGACCGGGTAGGCGCTGAAAAACTTCAGGAAGTTTTGAAAGGAGCATACAATGACTGATATTAAGATTGATGATACCGTAGATATTACCGATGTGGTCTGCCCGGTAACCTTTGTAAAAGCAAAGGTAGCACTTGAGGAGCTGGATGACGGACAGATCCTGGCGATCAAAATGAACGATGGCGAGCCGGTACAGAATGTGCCGAGAAGCGTGAAGGAAGAAGGACATCAGATCCTGAAGCTCGAAGACAACGAAGACGGAACTTATACACTGATCGTAAGAAAAGTTGAAGAATAGGAGAACAGAGAAATGACAATCACAGTTGCAGGAAATAAAAAAGAGTACGAAGACGGACTGAAGCTTACAGAGCTTATTGAGAAAGAGGATATTGAAAGTCCTGAGTATGTAACCGTAACTATCAACGATGAATTCATCAGCAAGGCAGACGTTCCGGAAACAGAGGTAAAGGACGGCGACGTTGTTGAGTTCCTGTACTACATGGGAGGAGGCGCAAGATAATGGCTTTTACAAATGAGCAGCTTGAGCGGTACTCCCGCCATATCATCCTGAAAGAGGTTGGAGTAAAAGGTCAGAAAAAGCTTCTGAATGCCAAGGTTCTGATCATCGGAGCCGGCGGACTTGGAGCACCGGCAGCTCTTTACCTTGCAGCAGCAGGTGTGGGAACCATCGGGATCGCGGATGCAGATGAGGTAGATCTTTCCAATCTTCAGAGACAGGTCATCCACACAACTGCAGATGTTGGCAAACTGAAAGTAGAGTCTGCGGCTGAGACCATGAGAGCCATCAACCCGGACGTTACTGTAAATACATATCATACCTTTGTAGATTCCAGCAACATCATGGATCTGATCAAAGATTACGATTTCATTCTTGACGGAACAGACAACTTTCCTGCAAAATTCCTGATCAACGATGCCTGTGTAATGGCTGAGAAACCGTTTTCACATGCAGGAATCATCCGTTTCCAGGGACAGCTGATGACTTACGTTCCGGGACAGGCCCATGCTACAGATGTGCGTTCCAGAGCCCGCCGCCAAAGGATGCCGTACCGACCTGTAAGCAGGCTGGCGTGATCGGAGCCATGGGCGGAGTGATCGGAAGCTTCAGGCAATGGAAGCGATCAAGTACATCATCGGACAGGGTGATCTTCTTACAGGAAGACTTCTTACCTACGATGCGCTGAAGATGACATTCCGTACCGTGAAGCTTCCGAAGAATCATCATTGCCCGGTATGCGGCGATGATCCGACGATCACAGAACTGATCGATTATGAGCAGGCTGTGTGTGAACTGAAGCATTAATAAACACTGATCACAGAAACGAAAAGGTGTCTGCTGGTGCAGATACTGTAAATAAGTATAGAAACCCATTGGAGGCTGCGAAGAAATGCTGAAATTAAAAAAAGAAGATTACGAGAAAATATTAGACCACTGCAGAAAAGGACTTCCCAATGAGTCCTGCGGCCTTCTGGGCGGGACCATTGAGGACGATGTAAAAACCATAGAGAAGGTGTATCTGCTGACAAATATCGATGAAAGCAACGAACACTTTTCCATGGACCCGAAGGAACAGCTGAGCGCGATCAAGGATATCCGTCAGAACGGATATCAGATGATCGGAAACTTTCATTCTCATCCGGAGTCTCCGTCAAGGCCTTCCGAAGAAGATAAACGACTTGCATTTGACCCGAACATCGAATATCTGATCCTCTCCCTTATGGATGCAGAAAATCCGGTGTTGAAGGCCTTTGGTGTAGATAAAGAGAAAAATGTAACTGTACATGAGCTTCAGATAACAGAGTGATGAGTATGAAAAACAGATTAAACACAAAGGAAATTACAACAGATGTGCTGATCATAGGTGGAGGTACCGCAGGCTGCTATGCGGCGCTGGTTCTCTCAGAACAGAAAGCCGGCAGGGTACTGATCGCAGAAAAAGCAAATATCAGACGAAGCGGCTGTCTGGCAGCAGGTGTTAATGCAATCAATGCCTACATTGTAAAAGGCCGCAAGCCGCAGGATTATGTAGATTATGCAACAAAGGATGCCGCCGGGATCGTAAGGCAGGACCTTCTTCTTACAGCAGCGGAGAATTTCAACGAAGTTACTGCAAAGATGGAAAAGCTTGGGCTTGTGATCCTGAAGGATGAAAATGGTGATTATGTAGCCAGAGGAAACCGTAACATCAAGATCAACGGTGAAAATTTTAAACCACTTCTTGCTGATGCAGTTCATAAAGCTGAGAACGTAGACGTTCTGAATTATGTAAATATCACAGACCTTCTTGTAAAAGACGGACAGGTTTACGGAGCGGTTGGTTTCTCTATTATGGAAGAAACCGCATACATTATCCGGGCAAAGGCAGTTCTTGCTGCAACAGGCGGAGCGGCCGGACTTTATAAGCCGAACAATCCGGGATTTTCCAGACATAAGATGTGGTATCCGCCGTTTAACACAGGTGCCGGATATGCAATGGGAATCCTGGCAGGTGCGGAGATGACGTCCTTTGAGATGCGTTTTATAGCACTTCGCTGCAAGGATACCATTGCTCCTACGGGAACCATCGCACAGGGTGTCGGCGCAAAACAGATCAATGCAGCTGGCGAGATCTATGAGACAAAATACGGACTGACCACAAGCGAGAGAGTTTACGGAACAGTTCGGGAAAATCAGCTTGGCCACGGCCCGTGTTACCTGAAGACTACAGGGATCACGAAGGAACAGGATGAAGATCTTCTGAAGGCTTATCTCAACATGGCACCGAGCCAGACTCTGAAATGGATCGAAAGCGGAAAGAGCCCCAGCGAGCAGGATGTGGAGATCCAGGGAACAGAGCCGTATATCGTAGGCGGTCATACAGCCAGCGGCTACTGGGTAAATACAGGCCGTGAAACCACGGTAAAGGGGCTATATGCAGCCGGTGATGTTGCAGGCGGATGTCCGCAGAAATATGTAACAGGAGCTCTTGCAGAAGGAAAGCTTGCAGCATTGGATATGGTGAAACAGTTTAAGGCCGGAACTCTGAAGGAAGCAGATGTTCAGACTGAGACAGAGATCAAGGTTCAGGAAGGGGAAATTCTTTCTCAGTACGAAAAGTTCCGAAATGAAGACGCACCGGCATTTTCCGTGGAAGAGCTGGAAGAAGCTATGCAGAAAGTCATGGATGAATATGCGGGAGGAATTGCTTCTAATTATCAGTTTAATGAGAAGCAGCTTGCTCTTGCAGATGAAAAAATCCTTCAGCTTCAGGCTCTTGCCGAAAAAACAGCGGCAGCAGATATGCATGAGCTGATGTTTGCATACGAACTTCGTGAGCGTCTCATTGTGTGCCGTTCACTGATCGCTCATCTGAAAAACCGCAAAGAGACCAGATGGCATTCTTTTAACGAAAATCTGGATCATCCAGAAACAGATGAGAAATTTTATAAATATGTAAATTCGAAACTGGAAAACGGCGAGATCAGGATGATTTTTCGCGACATTGTAAAGGAGGACACATATGAGCATACGAATTGATCAGAAAAAATGTGTTGGCTGCAGAAAATGCAGTGAAGTATGTCCGGGAACCCTGATCGTCATGGAAGGCAAAAAAGCGTGATGAAATATCCGAAAAACTGCTGGGGCTGCGTTTCCTGTGTAAAGGAATGTAAAGCCGGTGCCATCGACTTTTTCCTTGGTGCGGATATCGGTGGGAACGGAAGTATCATGAATGTAAAAAGCGAAGGAGATATCCTTCATTGGATCATTACAAAAACGGACGGTTCTACATCCGTGATCGATGTGGATCGACGGAATTCGAATAAATATTAGACCAGAAGATAAGTGCTGCCGGTTCTGGCGGCCGGAACAGGAGGATGAGATCAGATATGAGTGGATTATCACATTTGGATGAGCTGGAAGCAGAGGCAATTTATATCATCCGTGAAGTTGCAGCAGAGTGCGAGAAGCCGGTAATGCTTTATTCTATAGGAAAAGACAGTTCTGTAATGCTTCATCTTGCAATGAAGGCTTTTTATCCGGAGAAACCGCCATTTCCGTTTCTTCACGTAAATACAACATGGAAATTTAAAGAGATGATCGAGTTTCGTGACAAAACCGCGAAGGATCTGGGAATCGAAATGCTTGAGTACATTAATCAGGATGGTTTGAAGCAGGGTATCAATCCTTTTGACAGCGGTTCCGCATACACAGATATCATGAAAACGCAAGCACTGAAGCAGGCTCTTAAGAAATATGGTTTCACAGCTGCTTTTGGCGGCGGTCGTCGTGACGAGGAGAAAAGCCGTGCAAAAGAGCGTATCTTCTCCTTCCGTAATGCAGAGCAGGCCTGGGATCCGAAGAACCAGCGTCCGGAGATGTGGAAGCTTTATAATACGGAGATCAATAAGGGCGAAAGCATCCGTGTTTTCCCGATTTCCAACTGGACTGAGACTGATATCTGGCAGTACATTAAGAGAGAAAATATCCCGATCGTTCCGCTGTATTTTGCAAAAGAGCGTCCGGTTGTATACAGAGATGGCAACATTATCATGGTGGATGACGACAGAATGCGTCTGAACTCGGGTGAGGAGCCGCAGATGAAAAAGGTCCGTTTCCGTACTCTCGGATGCTATCCTCTGACAGGCGGTATCGAGTCTGATGCGGAGACACTGGACGAGATCATTGACGAGACCTTAAGCTCTGTGGAATCTGAGAGAACCACACGTGTTATTGATTCCGACGGCGGAGCTGCAAGTATGGAAAAAAGAAAGAGAGAGGGGTACTTCTAGGATGAGCGGATTACTGAAATTTATCACTTGCGGAAGTGTAGATGATGGAAAGTCTACACTGATCGGCCATATTCTTTATGATTCCAAGCTTTTATATGCAGACCAGGAAAAAGCCCTTCTTCTGGACAGCAAGGTGGGTTCCAGAGGTGGTGCCATTGATTATTCTCTTCTTCTGGATGGTCTGATGGCTGAGCGTGAGCAGGGTATCACCATTGATGTTGCATACCGTTATTTTACAACGGATAAGAGAAGTTTTATTGTTGCAGATACTCCTGGTCATGAGGAGTATACAAGAAACATGGCAGTTGGCGCTTCTTTTGCCCAGCTTTCCATTATTCTTGTGGACGCAAAACAGGGTGTTCTGGTGCAGACAAGACGTCATGCGCGTATCTGCGCTCTGATGGGTATCCATCATTTTGTATTTGCTGTTAATAAGATGGATCTTGTTGGTTACAGTGAGAGCCGTTTTAACGAGATCGTGAAGGATATCAATGAGCTTTCTGAGACTCTGGGTCTTCAGGATGTTGTGATCATTCCTGTCAGTGCTACAGAGGGTGATAACGTAACGAAGAAGTCTCCGAATATGCCGTGGTATACGGGCAAAGCTCTTCTGGATCATCTTGAGACTGTGGATGTTTCCGAGGCTGAGAATGTCAGCGAGTTTTATCTGCCTGTTCAGCGTGTTTCCCGTCCAAACCATGAATTTCGCGGTTTCCAGGCCAGATCGAGAGTGGCCGGGTTCATGTAGGCGATATCATCACAACGCTCCCAAGCAACGAGACAGCGGCTGTTAAGACGATCCTGGTGGGCAGTGACGATCGTGAAGAGGCTGTTGCCGGTCAGGCTGTTACGATTCAGCTGGATAAAGAAGTGGATGTCAGCCGTGGTTGTGTTCTTACCAATAATAATGAGATTCCGGTTGCAAAGGGCTTTGAGGCTACGCTTCTATGGATGGATGATTCCAGGCTTGAAGTGGGCAAGGAGTATCTTGTGAAGCTTGGTACCAAGAAGATCGCAGGTGTGGTTAAGAGTATTGAGTTTAAGACGGATGTAAATACCGGGGAGCATCTGCATGCGGATACGATTGAGAAGAATGAGATCGCTCTTTGCAAAATCGGTCTTTCTGATAAGGTTGTGCTGGATGAGTTTAAGAGGAATAAGACTCTTGGTGAGCTGATCCTGATCGACCGTGTGAGTCATATGACTTCTGCATGTGGTGTTGTGGAATCGGTTGATACTGAGGGGGAGAAGCCTTATTTCCAGAAGGATGATGTGAAGGTTGGCGGTTATGTTTTTGAGGAGTTTTATTTTAACCTTGAGAATGCGCTGCTTTCCAAGGCGGATAAAGAGGTTAAGACTTATCATGTAGGGGATGTGGTGCCTGTTGAGGGTGACAGCTTTGAGTATCCGGGCTATTTTGATATTGTTTCTCTGGAGGATAGCGCGGCTGTTCTGATCCGTGATAAGAGGGTGCAGGATATTATTCCGCTGGATGAGTATGTGTTTATGGGGCTTCCTGTTGTGGATGAGAGAGGTTTTGCCCTGGAGATCCGCAGTAATGATGATTATCAGATGTTTTTGAGGGAGTTTGAGGCTGCTGATAATAAGTCGGAGTTTCATAATAAGTGGTTTAAGTTTGAGACTTACAGGAGGATTGTCTGCACGGATAATTTCTGGATGATCTGATGTTGGGTTACTTATAGTTTCTATAGTTATGTGTGTAAGAGGCTGCATGTGCGGCCTCTTTTCTTTGGGTGTTGCGGGATTTCGTGGTTTGACGGACGCCGAGGAGCTGGCATATGGGCGGGACAGGCTTCGTCGGTGGAAACTACTAAGACTCTGAAAGGTGGCTAAAAGCGTTTTCCAAAAGTCCGAACTCGCTGCGCTCAGACAGCGAACTTTTGAAAAACAACGCCACCTTCCAGAGCCTAAGTAGTTGTCACACCTCCTGCAGAGCGCCCCGCCCATATGCCAGCTCCTCGGCTGTGCACACAGGCCGGTTGCGGAAAGTGAACAGTTCGAGATAGTATTCAATGATGCATGGCAGTAGAGTGTCATATAGAAATTGTTCAGGAGGAATGTTGTATCTAAGAATCAGCTCGGCACAACGTTCCGGAATAATATCGGCTCAGACAGTAATCAGCTTGGCATAAGATTCCATAATAAAAGTCAGTCGCATTATATATCGAAGATGTAGCGCTTGTTCCGTGCCAAGAGGGTGGGGGGCAGGGAAGCCCTCGGACTTCGGAACTCTGAGATGGACTTCCCCTGCGCTGTCCACACGGACAGCGTGTCGTGCGTAGCCACCTGTCTAAGGGGATAATATGATTGGTCAATCGCGCTAAGATAAAATTAATGTAAAAAAATGAAAAAAAGGTGTTGACAAAACTTATATCTTTCGGATATAATTAACCATGCGTTTCGGATGAAAACACAGAAGAAATGCACTCCAATTTAATAAGAAATTATAAGTTCGGAGTCTGGAGAAGTACTCAAGAGGCCGAAGAGGTGCCCCTGCTAAGGGTATAGGTCGCTAACGCGGCGCGAGGGTTCAAATCCCTCCTTCTCCGTTGTTTTTTTGGAAAAAAATAAATTTTTCAAAAATGAAAAAACTTGTTGACAAACGCTTGCGGATGTGATAAAGTAAACAAGCTGTCAGCGAGACAGAGATTCATCAAAAAAGAGTTTGAAAAAAGTTGAAAAAAAGTACTTGACAAACGATTTGAGATGAGATAAAATAAACGAGCTGTCTGGGAAACAGACGCAACAAACCTTGATAACTAAACAGTGAAACACATACGATTCTCGAAAATTTCTTTACATTTAAAGAACGGTTTAAACAAACCAAAAGCAGTAAAAACGAGAGATAGCCAAACGGTTGTCTTGAGTAAATGAATCAAACATTTTATCAGAGAGTTTGATCCTGGCTCAGGATGAACGCTGGCGGCGTGCTTAACACATGCAAGTCGAACGGGAATTACTTTATTGAAACTTCGGTCGATATGATTTAATTCTAGTGGCGGACGGGTGAGTAACGCGTGGGTAACCTGCCTTATACAGGGGGATAACAGTCAGAAATGACTGCTAATACCGCATAAGCGCACAGAGCTGCATGGCTCGGTGTGAAAAACT